>Ga0247779_1000566_pt1 | contig 22348 bp, 21 predicted proteins | sample UWRJL221509R5_FD_179925 | JGI IMG/M metagenome (GOLD analysis project Ga0247779, IMG submission 179925) | Plant litter microbial communities from Arlington Agricultural Research Station in Wisconsin, United States - UWRJ-L221-509R-5 | ecosystem: Environmental > Terrestrial > Plant litter >... | reverse complement strand
CGGTGGTGCGCGCGATGGCCTCCGCCAAGGACGGCGCACCCCACGTGGCGGCGCTGTTCGCCAATGAGCTGCGCACGCAAGAGCCATCAGCGCAGCCGAGCCGCGACGCAGCCTGGGCGGCATTCACCGCGCGCCTGGACGACGAGCTGTGCGCGACGGTCGTACGCGTCGATCGCCTGACATCGACCATCGTCGACGTGATCGTGCGTGCACCCGCAGCGGCGCGGCAATTCGAGCCCGGACAGTTCTTCCGCCTGCAAGATTTCGAAGCCTACGCGAAGCTGGTCGGTGGTTCGCGACTGGCCATGGAGGGTCTGGCGCTGACGGGCGCGTGGGTCGACAAGCAGCAGGGCCTGCTCTCCTTGATCGTGCTCGAAATGGGCGGCAGCTCGCGGCAAGCCATCACGCTCGAGCCCGGTGAGCCAGTAGTAGTCATGGGTCCGACCGGCACAGCCACCGAAATCCCGGAGGGCGAGTCCGTGGTTTTGTGTGGAGGTGGCCTGGGCAATGCCGTGCTGTTCTCGATCGCGCGCGCGCTGCGCGAGCGAAATAACCGCGTCCTGTACTTTGCCGCGTACCGAAAACGTGAAGACATCTACAAGGCGGCGGAAATCGAGGCCGCGACCGATCAGGTGATCTGGAGCGTCGATGCCGGCCCGCTTCCCGAACCGCGCCGTCCGCAAGATCTAGCCTTTCAGGGCAACGTGGTCAGCGCCATGCTCGCCTTCGCTCAGGGGCAGCTCGGCGGCGTGCGAGTGCCGCTCCCGTCTTGCAGCCGGATCATCGCCATTGGCAGTGATCGCATGATGGCCGCGGTCAAAGACGCCCGCCACGGCCTCCTCGCGCCGTTCTTCCGGCCCGGACACGTGGCCATCGCGTCCATCAATTCGCCGATGCAGTGCATGATGAAGGAGATCTGCGCGCAGTGCTTGCAGAAGCACGTCGATCCCGTCACCGGCAAAGAGACAATCGTCTTTTCGTGCTCGAATCAGGATCAGCCGCAAGACTCGGTCGATTGGCAAAACCTGGCCGCGCGCTTGCGCCAAAACACGGTGCAAGAGAAGCTCACCGACGCTTGGGTGCAGAATCTGCTTGGTCGCAGCGCTAGAGCCAACTGAAAGGCGGAGCTTGTCATCGATGCCTCCCGAAACACCCCGTCATTTTTCCATGCTGCGCGACTTTCGCGCCGCGGACTTTTTCACGTTGGGGAACGGCCTGGCCGGCTCGGGCGCGATCCTGTCATTCATGCGCTTCTGCGCGGGTGCGGAGACGCGCTTCTTCTGGATCGGCACGGCGCTCATGCCCGTGGCGCTGATCATGGACATCTTGGACGGCCGCGTGGCGCGGCTGCGAAAGGAAGCATCGCCGCTGGGTCTGGAGTTGGATTCCCTGGCCGACATCGTATCCTTCGGTGTCGCGCCAGCGGCGATGGCCTTCGCCTGCGGCTTGCGCGGCGAGGGCGATGCGCTGTGTTTGATGTATTTCGTTGCTTGCGGCATCAGCCGCCTCGCGCGCTACAACGTGACCGCCGCGAGCCTCTCGGCCGCCACGGGTAAGGTCCGCTACTTCGAAGGCATGCCGATCCCGAGCAGCTTGTTGCTCGTGCTGCTTTTGGCAGTGCTTTTCGCATTGGGCTGTCGCGACAGCGAGCTACCGCTTTCGGTCTGGCAGCTGGGCCCGGTTTCCCTGCACCCGCTGAGCCTGCTGTACGTGGCGCACGGCAGCGCGATGATCAGCAAAACCTTGCATATCCCGAAGCTTTGAGCCCGAGCTCACTCGGCGGCGATGGCGATGCCTGACTGGATTTTGTTGATTTTGCCGTGCCTGTTGCTGCTCGCATTCGGCTACGCGCTGCGCCGCGCAAACGAGCTGTTCGCGCTCAGCGCCCACGCGGGCAAGCTCCAGCTGCTGCGCGGGCGCCTACCCCCCGCCCTGCTCGCGGAATTCGCAGACATCGCCCAGCGTGAACGACTGGACGAGACCGAAATCCGCGTGCTCAGTGAAGCCGGCTCGCCGCAGTTGCTGCTGCGCGGCGCTGCCAGTCCGGCCTTGGAACAGGCCCTGCGCAACGTGCTGGGCCGCTACCCTGTCGCTCAAATCCGCGCGGGGCGAGCGCGAGCATAGTCTGATTGCGCGCTCTAGCGTCACGGACCCGTAATCTCCGCTAGCCGCAGGTCGCGAAATGACCATGGCAGGGCACTGCCGATTCCAGAATGCTCCAGTAACGAGGGTCTCGCGAGAGCGAGAAGGAGGAGGAGCATCGATGTTAATGTCATTGCCGGCAAACCCCGTCCCGACGGACCTTTATCAAATACTCGTCTCGCCAGGTCATCACTGGCTGCCTTGGTACATCTGGGGCGGCGGAGTGTATTCGACCAAATATGGCTACGACACGAGCAAGTACATTGGCTACATGGGCACGATCTCCGTCCCGTTCAGTGGCCACGTCAACGTGAAAAGCCTGAGAATAACCGGCAGCGTCAACGGCAGCTCGGCGAGTAGCGAGGGCGCGATGGTGGGCGCAAGGCTGTATGTCCGAGAAGGAAACCTATCGTGGTCGCTGGCTAGTATTCTGATCGATCGCCGAACTGTGCCGACTAGCTCGCTGGGCAGCATTTACGTCGACGTCACCCAGTCAGCCGGCGGTTTTGCAGCCGACGCCAACACTCACCAGCTCGCCATCGAGCTCTTCGGCGAAGGACAGGGCATCGCGACCGTTACCGGGTTTGTCGTCAATCTGTGAGGGCCATCCATGAACAAGCAACTCAAGGTATCTCGGGGCAAGGACCTGCTGTCCATTCAGCTCGCGGGGCACAGCTACGTACGCATCACCGACGAAGCGGGGAACGAGACATTCCGATCGGATTCGGACGCCCGCCACGTGAACGCCATCGTCTCTCCGGGCCGCTACGTCGTCGAGACCGATGGCAAGCTGAACAAGCTGACGCAATCGGCTCGAGAGCCACGACACCGCGAAGCACGCCCGGTGCAGGCCATGAAGCCACCGAAACCGGGAAAGTGACGCCGCGATCGCTGACGGGGTCAGCCAAGCGACAGGTACCGATGCCCAATTCGGCAATGCGCCAGCCACGCCGCCAAAGCACGCCGCCGCGCTATCTGTGCTCCGATCCTGAGCAACTCGAGCGGCGCTTGACCGATCCGCTGGAAACACGGAGATTTCCAGTGCCCGATCCGATCACTTCGTCTTCCACAGCCACTCTGACTTGCCATTTCGACGACGATCCGTCGCTCTCGTGCATCTCCGAGCCCCCGGAGCCGCCCGATGCCTGTTTGCCGCCCGATGCGCCGGCTGAGTCAGCGACCTCCAGCGGGTCCTCGGCGCTCGTTCAGAAGTTCCCACGCAATGAGCAACCGGCTTTCATTGCTGCGTCGCCGTCGCCGTCCTCGGCGCGCGGCTCTGGTTCTGCCCCGCCGGGAGTGCTCAGTGTGCGCCCGGATCAGCTCGACCTGCACACGGGCATTCCACGTATCCAGGCGCAGACAACGCTGGGCAGCGTGCGGCTCAGCGCAGGGGTCGACCTCCTCAATGCTGGTGCGCACCTCGGTTCGCTCAACGACGACGGCAGTCGCGGTGAAAACATCGGTGCGGGCGCCACCGTGCTCGGCGGCGAGCTCAACATCGACTACAAGGGCTGGACCCTGACCGTGGGTGTGGCAGCCTCGCTCGGCGGTAGCATCAGCTCCGGTGAAAGCAGGGATCTGGATGGTGACGGTGTCGAGGAGCGATGCTTCGCGATGTCTCTAGGCCCATTCACGCTCGGCGAATGCGATGAGCTCTGATATGCCGCGTTTCTTGCTCTCTTCACTCACCTCGAGTGACACCTTGGAGCGCTGTCGCCTGCATTCACGTGGCTTTGCCCTGTTCACGCGCGTGGGCTCCTTGCTGCTCCTGCTGAGCCTATTTCCGCTGCTGCGTTCCGAGTCCATCGCCGAGGCGGCCATCCACGTCAGCCTCGCGCTGGCCCTCGCCTGGCTGCTTTGGTTTCGTTCCAAACGCGTCTATGCGACGAGCGACGGCCTGTCCGTGGGCTCTGGCAAAAGCATGCAGCTCATCCCCTGGTCACGCGTGTTGGACGTTCGCGAGCTGCCGTGGATTCGCGTCAGCCCACCTTGGTACCCCAAGATGTGGCAGGTCGATCTCGACGGCGATCAGCGTTTCGACTTCTGCGGCGTGCGCAAGACACGCGAAATCGTGATCGAATTCGTGAAGCGCAATCAGGCTCGCCAAGCTCGCCCGCTCAGCTCCGGAACGTCACGACCTCAGTAGGCTTTCGACTTACATCCACTTGGCCAGCTGGCGCGGTTGCCCTCCACACGCGACGACGAATCATCAGGCAAGTACATCGCAGATCATACTAGGCGCGCGTCGGGGCGGTCGCCGTAAGACTCTTCCGCGCGAAATTTCTACGGGGCATTGTCTTGGTCCGGAACTTGCGTTGTTGCGTGGCTCATGGTCTCCCGTCCTGGCTTCGTGCTTCTTGCGATGACTTTGGGTGCACAACTCTTGGCCTGTTCCGCTGAGCCTGAGGCTTGCGCCGACAGCTCGCGACTTCATGTCGGCTCGATCGAGATCACCGGGACCAAAGGTTCCCCCCGAGTCGAGGATTTCGCCTGCGTCCAGGTCGTCGAGGGCAGCCTGACGATCTCGGATCCCGCAGTGCGGAGTCTGGAGTCTCTCGGCGCCTTGCTTCAGGTGAGCGGCGATCTCAAGGTCACGGGCACGGCTCTGAAGTCCCTGCATGGGCTCGAGCAGTTGGCAGAAGTCGGCGGGACGGTGAGCTTGAGCGAGATGGACGAGCTCGGGTCGCTGGAGGGGCTCACCGGATTGAGGAGACTCGGCGCCTTGTCGATCTCCCATTTGCCAAAGCTGGCCTCACTCGAAGCGCTAGCAGCTCTCGACGCAATCGGTGGGGATCTGACCCTAGCTCGTTTGCCAGCCATCGTCACATTCGACGGCCTGGGTGCGCTCGCTCACGTCGGCGGAGACTTGGCGATTAGCGAGAACGCGGCGCTCACCGACCTCGACGCCTTTCGATCGCTACGCACCATCGACGGCGCATTCCTGGTCACGGATAACCGCGCGCTGACTTCGGCGAGCTTCCGCAATGAGGACCCGTCCCGATTCCCTTCTGTCGCGGGCGATCTCCGCATTTCGGAGAATCCCTCACTGGAGACACTCACGGGGTTTGGAGTGCCCCTGGAGCAGAGCACGCCCTGTGGCGAACAGAGTCTGTTTACTGGCATAGTCGTGGCCCACAACGACGGTCTCGAGAGGCTCGAACTGCCAGATGCCCGACACGCGAACGTCTTCATTGCTGACAACGATCGACTGCAGACGCTGACCGGGCAGGGAAACGCTCACCGTGCCTGCGAATTTATCCTCTCGTCGCTGCCCAGCTTGACCAGCGTCAGCCTACCTGGCTTGACGGTCGATTCTCTCGCCATTTGGGATACCGGGCTGACTGCTTTGGATGGGCTCGAGAAGGCAGTCGTGAGCTGCTCACTCGAGATTTCGAAGAATGCAGCATTGGCCGATGTGAGTGGCTTTTCGCCAGAGGGTCTCGTTCATCTCGACATTTCACACAACCCATCACTTGCCAGCTGCCAAGTGCAAGCCTTGGTCGAGGCCCTGCCGGCCCCGAGTCAATGTGCCGGGACCCGGGTGAATGAGGGACAACGCACGATCTGGACTGACGGCAACGACGATTCTGCCATCTGCGAGTAGGCAGACGACGCTTCAGGCCAGCACCTCGCTGATCGGCGCGCTGCCGCCGGCAACGCGCGCTCGACATCTTCGGTTGCAAGGCCCGAGAACCGGCGGAATTCCAAGCACAATCGAGCGAACACGCCGGGCCGCGCCAGGGGCCAAACTGGCGACTCTTCGAGATTTGGAGTCTGATGCGACGAGCGAAGGTCGCGAAGGAGATTCCAAATGACGAAGTGGCAATCGTGGGCTGGGCTTTGGGGCATGGCGGCGTTGCTCGTGTCGACCTCGTCGCAAGCCGAGGGGTTGCGCTGTGGCGAGAAGTTGGCTGCAAACGGCGCGTCGCTCTACGAGGTACGCAGCAAGTGCGGTGAACCGGACGACGCACAGCACAGCATCGAGACGCGAACCGTACAGAGGAAGGTGCTAGCCCCCTGCGCCAATGGCAGGGGCCTGTGCGAGGTGGTCGAGAATCAATCCGTGTTGATCGCGATCGATCGTTGGACCTACGACTTTGGAAGCAATCGATTCCTGGAATTTGCTGTCTTCGAGCAAGGCAATCTGGTGCACGTCAGCAAGGGGCCCTACGGACAAAAGCCACCTACGCCCTGAGGACACCGCTAGTTACTTCGCGATTTTCTTGATCGAGCTCCCGGCGAGCCAGTACACCGCCGCGGCATCCTGCACGACCGAGCGCACACAGGCAGTCGAAGGCTCGATCACCAAACGGCGCAGATTGCCGCCGGCCACCGGCATGGCATAAAGCTCCGAGCCGCTGGCGCAAGCCATCCCCTTGGACCGGAAATAATAGGCATTCGTCGCGTCGGCGCGGACAACGTAAGCAGCGCCAGTGTCGAGCGTGACGGCGTTCCCGCCGGCGCTAGCCACTGTCGCGACGCGTTTGCTCGAGGCGATGACGAGATTCGAGCCCGACACGGCGAGATCGTTGAACGTCTCGCCCGAATCGGCAGAGGTCACCGGGGTCGCGCCGCCACCGGCCACGGGCACGCGGCTGATCGTCGTCGAGCTGCCGCTGATGAAGTACAGATAAGTGTCATCGACAGCAAAGTGAGAGTAGTCGACGGCCGGGGACGAGACCAACGTGATCGACGCAGCGCTGCCGTCCTTCGGTGAGACCGTGATGTAGTTGCTGGACAGAGTACTGCCTGCGAAGATGCTGAGACTGTTCGAAGCGAGCCGCGTCCCCTCCCAGGTTTTGCTGCCTGCGATATCGTTGAATGGACCGCCGACCGAGGACATGCGCGCCAGCGCCGCGGGGGTGCCGTTGCCGATCTTCCCGCCATACACGTAGGAGCCATCGAGGTGGATCGAGGTCAGTGTCGCGCTCGGCGGCGGGTAAGAGAGCATCGTTGGCGTACCGCTGCCGGAAGTCGGCAGGGAGTACACCAGCGAGGAGCTTTCCAAGAAGTACACTTGGCCGCCTCCGACAGTCAGATCTTGCGCGGCGTCCATGCGCGTGACGATCGTCGTCGGGGCGCATGCGGCGCACGCGCCGCCCGCGGTGCAGCAGCCGTTGGGGCAAGACGTTCTCGTGCACAGACATGCGCCAGCCTTGCATTCCAAGTTGGTGCCGCAGGCAGACTCGTCCTTCTTGTTCGGGTAGCTGCATTTGCCGGTTGCGGGCGCGCAGCTGCCTGCCTCATGACACTGGTCTGGCGCGCCACAAGCCACGCCCGCGCATGGATCGATCGACGTTCCGCCGCTGCCTGACACTCCCGGCCTACCACCGCCGCTTTCATCCGGGACACCGCCGGGCTCACCCAAGGCGCCGGCCTCGCCCGCTGTGCCGCCCTCGCTCTGACCCGCAGCCCCGCTTTCGCCTACGACCGTAGCGCCAGCTCCGCCAGCCCCGGGTGCGACTTTGCCGGCGGTGCCGCCGTTCGCCGAATGCGTGCCTGCCGCGCCGCCGTTGCCCGCGGTACCAAAGTTACGGCCCGATTGGCCACAGCCAAACGCCAAAAGAAGCCAACAGCCCCAGCGAGCGGCGCGACCGTTCATAGCCCCTTTTCCCACGAGTCAGCGGAAGCCACAACTGCCGCGGCACAAGTCGCTCCGCCGCGTTTGCCCGGCACGCAGCGGCGCCTGCCCGGCACGCTGTCGGTTCACCGCCAGCGCCGAGATCCCGAGCCCGACCCTCCGCGAAAGCGCACGCGCCCGTGCGATTGAGGCGCGGCGAGGCACTCACTTTCGTCGATACACCAGCCAGCGCAGGTCGATCGGCGCCTTGCCCAGCGGCAGGTCGAAGACGTTGGAGCCTTGCGACCAGCTCTCGAACCACGTCGTCGGTGGCCACGCGGCGGGCTCAGTGTGTGCCTTCTCGAATTCGAGCATCGACTCATCGGAAACGAGCTCGAACGGCAACTCCTCGATCAAGAACGAAAGGTCGCTGCGCGAGAACAGACTGGCAAACCAAGTGTGTCCGAATTCGCGCGCCAGCCGATCGGGCTCGTAGCCGTTTCTACCCAGAAACACGTTGAACAACAGCAGCCCACCGGGCGCCAGCGCCTCAGCCAACTTGACGAACAGCGTCCGCGCGTCGTCTGCGCTTCCGAAATGTGTCAGAACCTCCGACGCAAACGCCAGACCATAGCGGGCTCGCTCCAGCCGAAGCTCCTCGGATAAAATATCGGCTTCGATCACGCGCAGCGGTAGCGACGAAGCGGCAGCGCCATCGCGCATCGCTTGGCAGAACGCCGGAACCAGCTCGATCGCGTCCGTGGGGTGACCCTTGGCAGCAAGCGCCAGCGCGTTCCGCCCCGTACCCGCTCCCACGTCGAGCACCGGCGCCCCAGCGCCCAACGTCGACGAGACAAGGATCACCTTGGCATCGGGCGCCACACCAAACAGCGGACCCGTCCGCGATTCTGCCCACTCGTCGTATCGCTCCCTGAGGCTCTGCTCCTGGAGCTCGGCCGTGTAGGTGATGGGACCGCCGGGGCTCGCCTCCCAGCTCACCAAGATCGCGCCCTGCGGGGACACCTCGTAAGCATGCGTCAGCGCCGCTCGCAGGCCGCTGCGCAGCTGCTCGCGCTCCTCGCTGGAGATCGGCCGCCCCAGCGTCGCCCAAACCGTAATGAGCTTCGCCGAAAATTCGTCCGCCATCACCGGCATACACGGCAACGACAGCTCACCCTTGAACTGCAAACGCTTGTCGAGAGCGCGCAGAATCGAAGTGCGCAGCTCAACCCCCGAAGCACCCGTATTTGCCTTCCGAAGTTTCTTCGCCATCGTGCTCGCCGAGCTCGGTTCGTATCACGCCTGCGCGGCCAGGCGAAGCAATGCGGGCCATGAGAGCCCGCACGGCCCGTTCTGTCAGTGGACCAGTTAGGTCAACCCGGCGGTGCTTTTTGGGTGTCGCGTTGCCGAAGCGCGCACGAACGCGACCAACGACGGGTAGCTTGCCTCGACGTCTTCCTGATCGGCGAAGAGGTATCGACCCGCCAGGCGAAGCTTGTCATACGTGCGGGAGAGCAGCGTCCAGGCGCGTTGGCTCGACTCCGCAAGGCGCTTTGCTTGTCCGTCGCTTCCGAGACCGAGCAGGCCGAAAATGGTTGACGATAGTGCCCGCGCGCGAGTCGAGTCCTCGGCCCGGTAGTGCATCGGATCGCGCGTGATGATGGCCTTCAACGAAGCGTCCTCGTATAGGTCCGCAATCACCTCGAGATCGTTGGCGAGATCCTGATAGCCGGTACCCGCCCGTACCACGCTCAGCTTGGGACCGATGGTGGGGTCATCGCCGAAGTAGTACTCGAGCACCCGGAGCATTCTGCTGCGAAGCGCGGAGGCTTCTTCGACGATCTTCACCGGAATCGCTGCGCCGGAAGGGACGCCCGACGAGAGCTGCTGCTGTTGGCGCGCGTGCCAGGCTGCGAGCGACAGCTCCGCGAGTGAGTCCAGCCACTTGATATCGAAGACCCCCGCCTTGCCCAACTGCTCGAACACGGCCCGGCGCTCCGCCGCCGTGTCACGCACCGCAATACTGTGAGCCACCGCCGCCGCCGCCTGAATGTCCACGCGAATGGGTTGCAATTGATCGAGCGGCAGCGCGTCGAAGTGCGCCCGCAGGTTGTCGAACGCCGTTCGCGCGGCACTCTCATCGATGGTGGAGCCCCGAACCAGCTCGCTATTTTTGGCCATGGCGATCTTTTATGCGATCGCGCGCGCCTCTCGCTAGCGAATATTCAGGGGCCTGCTGCACGACGAAGTCGATCAGCGCGCGAACCGCCGGAGTTGGCTTGACTGCCTTGGGGTACACCAGCGCGAACGGGCGGGCCGCACCGCGAAAATGCGCCAAGACCTCCACGAGCGCGCCCCGCTCGAGCTGCTCCTCCACCAAGAAGTCGAACACCTGCACCAAGCCCAGGCCCGCTCGGGCCAGACTGATCACGCCCAGCACGTCCTCCGAGCAGCGATAGCGTGCCTCGGGCACGAAGGATTTGCCACCGGCAAACGCCCAGGGCAACGCGCGACCGGAGCTCGGCATGACGAACGTCACGCACTCGTGACGCGCGAGGTCTTCCGGGGTCTTCGGCGTGCCGGCGCGGGCCACGTAGGCACTGCTGGCGTAAACGCCGAGCGTGAAGTCGCCCAGCTTGCGCGCGACGAGCGTGTTGTCTCGGATCGCCCCGCGCCGAATCGCTAGGTCGAAGCCGTCCTGCACCAGATCCACGTTCTGATTCGAGACGCCCACGTCGACTTTGATCTTCGGATAGCGCTCGGCAAAGCTCGCCAGCGAGGGCAACAGGCGGTAGTGCCCGTAAGTCGTCGGCACGCTGATCCGCACCTTTCCCTCGGCGATCCCGGAGCGGTTCGAAAGCTCTCGCTCGCCGTCCGAAAGCAGCGCAAGCGCGCGCGCGCAACGCTCGTAGTATTCGCGCGCCGCGGGCGTGGGCGCCAAGCTACGCGTGCTGCGACGGAACAGCGTCACCCCGAGCGCCTCTTCCAAGCGCGCCACGCTGCGACTCGTGGCTTGCGGCGTGACGCCGCAGGCATGGGCGGCTTTGGTGAAGCTACCGGTCTCGAAGGTTCGGCAAAAGGCTTCCAGATTGGGCAAAGTACCCGCTAGCGCGGAGGGGGTCATTTGTACGCTCATAGTACAAATGTTTCACTGCCCGCACCACTACCCCGCTCGATGCGGGGAGTGCATGCTGTAACTCATGAACATCAGCCATTGGGCACTGAGCGCCTTCGGCGCGGTCGCAGCCGCATTCGCGTGCAGCAGCGCTCCGCCGCCGGCCGCACAAACCGCCGATCACGCCCCATCCCACGAGGTAGCCATGAAACGCGTTCTGATTGCCCTGACCAGCCACGACAAGAAAGGCACGACCTCTGGCGAGCCCACGGGCGCCTACCTGCCCGAGATCGCCCACCCACACGCGGTGTTCGTCGCCGCCGGCTACACGGTCGACCTGGTGTCGACTCGCGGCGGCCCCGTGCCGCTCGACGGCGTCGACCGCAGCGACGCCGTGAGCGCCGCGTTCCTCGACGATCCGGAAGCCGCTCGACAACTGCGCGAGAGCCCCGCTTCGACCAGCATCGATCCCGCGCGCTACTCGGCGATCTTGTTCGCCGGTGGTCACGGCGCAATGTGGGATTTCCCGGACGCGCACGCTTTCAGTGCTGCCGCGCGCGCCATTTACGAAGCGGGCGGCGTGGTCGGTGCCGTGTGCCATGGGCCTGCCGGCCTCGTGAACGTGCGCTTGTCGAATGGTGGGTATCTGGTGGCCGGCAAAACCGTCAGTGCATTCACCAATGAGGAAGAACGCGCAGTCAAGCTTGACGCGGTGGTGCCATTCCTACTCGAGACGCGGCTGGTCGAGCGCGGCGCGCGCTTCGAGGGCGCAGCCAACTGGCAGGAAAAGGTGGTCGTTTCGGAGCGGCTGGTAACGGGGCAAAACCCAGCTTCCGCAAGCGGCGTAGCCAAGGCCATGGTCGCCCTGCTCGACGCGCACTGACGGCGGGACCGCGCTCGGCCACGCCGTCGCTCGGGTCGCTCGGGTCGCTCGGGTCGCTCGGGTCGCTCGGGTCGCTCGGGCGGCGCACGCATTCCACGACACGAGGACACTGTTGTCGTTCGCGCTCGGATTGGCCGGAGCGCGGTGGTGGGTGTGAAGTAGACACACGCGCTCTGCTCACCACACCCACCCCAAAGGTAGTCCGAGGCGCTCGACGAATCGTCGCGTTCGTCTGTTTTGAGATTGTGCGAGAGTAATTGCTGACTGGACCAAGTGATGGGCTACAACTTGAGGTGATGAAGTTCGCGCGCGGTTTGGTTTTCGCTTCGCTGATCGCAGCAGGTGTTCCGTTGGCTGCTGCTTGCGGCTCTGCCCCCGATTCGGATCTGTTTTCCCCGGTTGGTGACGGCTCGGGTCACGCGGGCGCGAATAACGCGCACGCGGGCGCGAACAACGCGCACGCAGGCGCGAGTAACGCGCACGCGGGCGCAAGCGCCGCCGGCGGCGAGGAACATGGCACGGCGGGCGCGAACAGCAGCGAGGGAGGCAGGACGAGCGCGGGCGATGCGGGCGAAAGCAATGGCTCCAGTGGCGCGCCCGCAGGCGGTACGAGCAGCGGCGAGGGGGGCAAGAGCGGCGACGCGGGCGAAGCCGGCGCGCTAGGCCCCCTCGGAGGCGCAGCGGGCGCGCAGGCCGGCGGTGCGAGTGCGGGTGGTGCCAGCGCAGGAGGTCCCGGCGCAGGTGGTGCGTCCGCGGGCGGCGCGGGAGCGAGCGGCGCGGGAGCGAGCGGCGCGGGAGCCGGCGGCGCAGGAGCGAGCGGCGCAGGAGCGAGCGGCGCGGGAGCGGGTGGCGAAGGCGGTGCCAATAGTTGTCCCGCGCTCGCGCCCGTCGACAAGACCGACTGCAACGCCAGCACTCCATCGAGTTGCTTCTACTCCGGCGTAGCGTGCTCTTGCCTGGCAGCCGGTCCAGGCTCGCGCAAATGGGCCTGCTACGGCACGCCGGCCAAATGCCCCGCAGCCAAACCCACTGCCGGCAATTCTTGTTCACAAAACCTCGGCGCGGAATGCCCTTACCCCAATCAGGACTATTGCATCTGCAAGGGGGACGCGCAGGCCGCGAGCTGGGCCTGCCAGGCGCCGTCCGCTACCTGCCTAAGCAACAAGCCGCCGCCGAACTTGGGATGCGGTTCCGTGCGAGCTTGTCAGTATTCGGACGTGTCGTGCTTCTGCAACGCCAGCAATTGGCGCTGCCTCGGAGGCTGAGCGCGTGGCGGCTCGAGCGAAGGACCGAAACCGTTTCGCGGCTCCGGTCCCGCTCGCCAGCGTCTTCGTCTTGCTCGCCGCCGTCGCGCTTCTCGTTGTCCTCGGTTCGACAGCATGTGGGCGCGTGAGCCGTCCAGCTACGCCGGCGCAGGACGCGGCGAGCATCAACGTGGCGACCACGGCGAGCGCCAGTGTGCCAGTCGCCACGAGTGCCACCGACCAGGACGTGCCTCGAGCGGAGTTGCTGCGTGCCACGACTTCGTTCTTACAGCACCTCGATCTTTCCCCGTACCTGGCTCGTTCCGCCCCTGCTCGCAGCGATCACTTCTTCTCCGGAGGCCACTATTTTCACGCATCGGGCGGCACCACCGTGATGCTTGCGTTCCGTCGGGAAAGACCGTTCGTCGTGAGGGATGTCATGCTTTCTCAAACCGTCAACCTCTGACTAGAGGGCCCGATCCGAGCCTGGCCTGGCGCGCTTCGTCGCGGACAGACAAGAGTCGCGGACAGACAAGACAAGCGTGACCGAGAGATCTTCAGCAGCCGATACATCTTCCAGGAGGGGCTGAAACCAGATACGGTGATGAGTTTTGGAGGCTTCTTAAAATGCATTTGCGCTCGTCTGTGCTGGGTGTTTGGCTGATCCTGGGCGTTGTCCTCGCCTGCGGTGTCTCGTGCAGCTCGTCGGACAAGCCAGGGGTCTCGCCCACGCCTGAAGGCGGCGCCGCAGGTGAATCCCACACGGGCGGCTCGCAATCCGCGGCTGGCACCGGTGGACGGCCTGCTGGCGGCGGAGGCGGCACGGTCGAGCCCAACGGCGGAGCGGCGGGTGAGGAGCTCATTGCCGGAAGCGGCGGAGTCGCGGGTGAGGCGGGCGAGGCCGGAAGCGGCGGAGCCGCGGGCGAGCAGCTCGCTGCCGGAAGTGGCGGCAAGGGTGGAAGCGCTGGAAGCGCGGGAGCTGCGGGCAGCGGTACCGCGGCAGGCTTAGGCAAACTTTCGGCAGCCTGGCAGAACACGTGTGCGCTGAAGGCTGACGGGAGCGCAGCCTGTTGGGGCTACAACAGTTCGAGACAGCTGGGCACCGGCAGCAATAGTGACTACGCGAGTCCCTTCCCGCTTCCGCTGCCCGAGCAGGTCAGCTCGGTTGCCGCTGGCGAAACGCAGACTTGTGCGGTCGGCGTCTCCGGCACCCTGTATTGCTCGGGCGCCGTCGTAGGGACGCATCAGGCCGTCTCGGGCTTGAGCGCGGTAAAAAGCGTGGTCGTCAATGCCTTGCAAATCTGCGCCCTGAGAGAGACGGGCCACGTGTTTTGCTTGGGCAATGCGACAGCAACGCCGGTGCAAGTCAACGGCGCGCTCGGGATGGCCCTGGACAATGTAGTAGCTTTGGCTGCGGGTCGATTCCACAACTGCGCTCTGTTCGGCGATGGGCACGTCTCGTGTTGGGGGTTGAATACCAGCGGTCAGTTGGGCAACGGCGTGGTCAATTCGGCAGAATTGCCCAACGAAGCCAGCGCCGTGCCGGTCGCTGGTCTGTACGATGTCCGGACGGTGGTGGCCGGCGCGAACTACACCTGTGCCCTCGTGACGGATGGGACCGTTCGTTGCTGGGGTGGAAACGGCGGCGTCTTCGGCGACGGCTCGCTCACGCCCGAGCTTTTTCCGGTCCCTGTCACTGTGCCGGGGCTGAGCAACGTGGCTGCATTGGCCGGTGGCGAGAGTATCGTGTGTGCCGCTGCAACGAACGGCACCGTGCGCTGTTGGGGATTCGGATCGATGGGCAATGGGCAGGTCAACGAATCGCAACCGACGCCGAAATTGGTCGCTGGCTTGAACGACGTGGGCGCGCTGGCGGCCGGTTTTCAGCACATCTGCGCATTGCGCAAGGACGGCAGCCTCGCCTGCTGGGGCAGCAGCCAACATGGGCAGCTCGGGCTTGGCGATCTCTATCCACGCAATACGCCGGAGGATTTGCCGGGCGGTGCGATTTGGGCAAGGCCTTAGAGTACGCGGAGGAGTCACACGGGCACTCCCTGGTGGTCCCAGCGATGCTTTGGCGGACCGCGAAGGTGTCGTTCTCGATCGCGGTCCGGCATCCCCCCCGGGCGCCCAGGCTCAACCAGCAAGCCGATTGTACGCGCTGACGATGGCTCGAAATGAAGCGAGCACGACGTCTTGGTGCTCGCTCACGCCATAGCGAGGAAAGTCCGTAATTGCGCTGCGCAGGCTCACGTACGCGACGGCGCGCGCGGCCGCCCCTTCGCTCACCGCGTGCTCCGAATAGTCCTTGATCTCGAGCGGTGTGCTCAAGCCTTCGGACAAGGCGTTCACGAACGCTTCGATCGGCCCCGCACCGACCCCTTGCATCACCTTGGCCACTCCCAGGTGGCGCACGCGCGCCACGACCCGACAACGGGAGTCGTCGCTCGGACGATCGACGCCAGCGCTCTCGAACACGAGCGGCCCGCCGGCATCGACGTACGTACTATGAAACAGCGCGTGAGTCGCTTGCGCCGAGTATTCTTCGCCGCTCGCGTCCGTGCGCGCTTGCACCTCACGACTCAGCTCGACGGCTAACGCGCGTGGCAGTCGCAGCCCGAAATCGCGATCGAGCACGTGCGCGATCCCGCTCTTGCCCGATTGGCTATTGATGCGAATCACCGGCTCATATCCGCGCCCGACGTCCGCAGGATCGATCGGCAAATAGGGGACTTCCCACAGCCGACCGTCGCCCGCCTCCATCGCCTTTTGCCCCTTGTGAATGGCGTCTTGGTGCGACCCGCTGAAGGCAGTGAACACCAGCTCGCCCGCGTAAGGGTGGCGCGGATGCACCGGCAACTTGGTGCTCTCTTCCACGACCCGCACCAGCTTGGGCAGATCTTCGAACACCAAGCCCGGATCGACCCCGTGCGAGTACAAATTCAGCGCCAAGGTCACGATATCCACGTTGCCGCTGCGCTCGCCATTGCCGAGCAGGGTGCCCTCCACGCGCGTGGCGCCCGCCAACAGCCCCAGCTCTGCGCAAGCCACACCCGTTCCGCGATCGTTGTGCGTGTGTAGACTCAAGATCACGCTATCTCGACGCTTCAAATGCCGATCGAACCATTCGATGCGGTCGGCGTACACATTCGGCGTCGTGACCTCCACCGTGGTCGGCAGATTGAGGATCATCGGCCGCTCGGGGCTTGGTCCCCAGGCTTCGACCACCGCCTCACAGACCTCCAGCGCGTAGTCGAGCTCGGTGCCAGTGAAGCTCTCGGGCGAATACTGAAACGTCACTTCGGTGCCGCGCATCGCCTCGGCTTGGGCCTGCGCTTTGACCCAGCGCGTGCCTTGCACGGCCAGCTCCAAAATCTCGGTCCGAGATTTGCCGAACACCACGCGCCGCTGCAGCTCCGAGGTCGAATTGTACAAATGCACGATCGCGCGCTTGGCACCGACGATCGACTCGAACGTGCGCGCGATCAGCGGCTCACGCGCCTGAGTAATGACTTGCGGCAGCACCCGGTCGGGCAGCACGCTGCTCTCGATCGCCCAGCGAATGAAGTCGAAATCGGTCTGCGAAGCCGAGGGAAAGCCCAGCTCGATCTGCTCGAACCCCACGCTGATCAGCAGCTGCAAGAGCGCGCGCTTGCGCTCATGGCCCATCGGATCAGGCAGCGCCTGATTGCCATCGCGCAGATCGACGCTGCACCAGGTTGGCGCGCGATCGAGCGCACGGTTGGGCCAGCGGCGGTCGGGCAGATTGACGCGTTCAGGGGCTCGGTAACGGGAAGGATCGAAGGACATCGTTTTCTCTTGGGTTTGGGCCCGGAGAGTAACGAGGCACGCGCTTCATCCTCTCCGCAGCGGCTTGCGGGAGGAAGGAGGGGAACGCTTCAGGCGACTTGCCGCGTGTTCACACCTCTCCCGCGCTGCTAAGAAGCAGGAGGGAAAGGGCAGAAACGGGGCGAGAGCTGGAGCGCACGGTGAAGGGAGAGTTTGCTGCGACGGCGCTCAGCTGTCAAGCGGCGCCGCGATGTCGGTCTTCCGGCTTCTCTGCCCACAGCAACAGATAGCCTCCGAATGCCCGCTGCTCGATCGCGGTGAAGCCGACGCGCTGGAGCAAATGGCATAGCGAATCCGCCGTGAGCCCGTGGCTACCCGACTCGGCGAACAACGGCGCGAGCAGCCGGGCGCGCGACCAACGGAGCCAGCGCTCCGGCCAAACGAAACAGGAACCGAGCCAAGCGCCGCCGGGCTTCAGCACACGAAAACATTCACGGAGTGCGAGCTCTGGATCAGCGTAGAGATCGAGCGCGGCCAGATTCACCACGGCGCCAAACGCGGCGTTGACGAAGGGCAAGTGCAACGCGTCGGCGCGCACGCGGAAAGCCCGCGAGCGCGTGGCGGCTTGTCGCAACATGGCCGCTGAAAGGTCCGAAGCCACCACCAGCCGCTCGGGATCGCGCGTCAGCATGCGCTCCGCGAGCGCGCCTGGGCCGCACGCCAAGTCGAGCCACGGACCTGGATAACGATCGAGCCGAGCCAAAACGAGCCCTGCTTCTCGATCGAAGCTCGGTTTGCGAAACCCCGAGGAAAGCCCAAACGTGAGCGGCCGCCAAAACCGTTGGTAGATGGACGCGGCCAGGCGTGAGCCCATGAACGCCGCGCCCAGCGTCCGCACGGGCTCCGCGGCGGCGACCAGGTCCACGTCCGGGGGTGCCGGACTGCGTCGTCCACAACCCACACAAGCGAGACCGGCGGGATCCACCTGCAGCTGCTGCCGGCAGTGCGTGCAGCGCAGCAACGAGACGAAGAGCTCTTCGTCGACGAGCGATGGGGCAGAATTCGAAGCTGTAATCGCGCTCTTCTACACCCAAACTCGCTGGGCTGCTCGGAGCTCGTCACGAGCTCCGCCGCCTGGTCGTCCGGGCTCAACGCGTGAGCGACAAGATCGTCTCGCCGGTACCTGGATTCACCACCGAAAATTGGCTGCGTCCGTTGCTCGTCGCGACAAGCACCTCCATCCCGAGCAGCGGACCGCCCGCCACGAGATACACGCCGGCGGTCTTGAAAAGCTTGTCGGCCCGCACCACGCGACCGCGGCTCCCCGGCGCCACGAAAAAGAGCTGGCTATTGTCGTCTAGCTCGAAGCTGAGCTGGTGACCCCAGTCGCCGAGCAGCGGCGCGACCGCTTCGGGGGCGATGGGCGCTTCGAGCGCGATGGCGTCGGCGACCGCGTCGAACTGTTTGCGAGCGCGGACGTAGGCGTTCGTGTAGTACGCGGAGCCGCGATCGGCGTGCCCGTAGGCGAGCTGCATGAGCTCTTCTTCGAGCGCGACGCAAAGACTCCCGCCGTTCCAGCCGTTCGTGAGGACGACCAGCGCGAGGTCGTCGTCGGGGAGCAGGCGGAGGGTCGCGCTATAGCCATCGAGGGCGCCGTCGTGCCAGACGACGGGGACGCCGCCTTCGTTGCCGACGACCCAGCCCGCCGCGTAATCCGTGAGCCAGGGCGCGCCGTCGAACGCGAGCTGCGTCTGCGGCGCGTGCGTGATGGCCAGGTTTTCGGCCGAAATCACGCGGGTTCCGTCGGGCGCGACGCCGCCTGCGAGCTGCATCGCCGCGAAGCGCGCCAGGCTCGTCACGTTCGTTGCAATGGCGCCGGCTGGCGCGACGCTAGCTAGTGGGACGAAACCGGCGCGTTCCGGCGCGCCCGGCCCCGCTACGAGCGAGAGCGTGTACGACGCCGCCACGTCGGTTCCAAGAGTCGAGGGGTCGTCCGTGACGGCCGCGGGGCTCATGGCGAGCGGCTCGAACAAGCGCTCGTTCACTAGCCGCGCATAAGCGGACGCCAGATCGTCGGACGGCTTCGCCGCTTCGAGCGCGAGGTAGGTGCCGCTCGCGTAAACTTCATTGCTGTAAAAGAAGGTTCCCTTGGGACCGATCACAGCCAGCGTCGGCAGCGTCGCGAGCAAGTCCTCGGGCGCGGGGTAGTCCCACCAGAAACCGCTCGGCCCGCCCAGGCCCGTGCCCATGCCGAGGAGCTCGTGAATCGTCGTCTGGTCGGTGAGCTCGGCCGTCGGCAACTGAAGGTTCGGAGCGATGTCTTTGGCGCGCGTATCGAACGTGAGCGCGCCGTCGTCGACGAGCGTCGCGACCAGCGCCGAGCTGAACGATTTGGTGAGCGAACCGATGCGAAAGATTGTGTCGGCCGTGACAGGCGCTCCGCTCTCGACGTCACGCAAGCCGTAGCCCTTTGCGAACACCGTTCTGCCGTTCTCCACCAGTGCGATGGCCACGCCCGGCACGTCGAGCGCTTGGCGCAACGGCTCGACCGCAGCATCGAAGGCCGCGAGCCTCTCCGCCGAGATGAGCGACGGTTGCTCGCGCGGCGACGGTACTTTGTCACCGCCCGAGCAGCCCAAACTGCAACCAACCAAGATCCAAATGCCATGCCGCATGCCACGCTCTCCCTCTTGTCCCGCCTGCACTAATGACTCGCGCCCCGCTCCACGATCACCGATTCGTAACGAGGTGTTCGAATCGAAGTCCACCGCCGCTCACGCACTACGACGCCGCCGAAGCAACGCACCGACTAGCAGAGCGACCGCGAACCCGCCCGAGCCACCGCCGGCGGGAGCTGAGAAGCTGCAGGACGAGCTGGCGCGTCCCTGATCATCCACGCTGTTGCTGGGCTCGGGCTCGATTTTCGTTTCCGCTGCTGGGAACAACTGGTCGAGGCAGAGTGGCTCGGCCAGGGCCTCGTCTGCGCGCGCGTCCGTGGCCCGGAACGCGAAGCAAGGATGATACGGCTGTGCTTCCTCCGGCAAGGTGAGCACGATCTCGTCGTCGCTTTCCAGATCGGCGTAAGCAGAGAGCGACACGAGGTGACCCTCGTTCGCATCAGGCGCGCTCTTCGCGGGCGTGGAGAAGTCAAAGGCGCGCTCGTCGGTAACGTGCAGCTCGCCGAAGCGCCCCGCGAAGCCTGCGACGGCGTGCGGCAGTCTGACGCGGGCTTTAGTGACGGCAGCCGTGCCAGTTTGGACGCCGCTACCGCAATCGTTGATGCGCTCGTAGGTGGGGTCCGTACCCGCTTCCAACGTGACCGAGAGCTTGCCTTGCAGAGCAAGCTCCGGCGCTGTGCCCGAGCCGGTCGTGAACTGCCAGATGGTGTCTGGCTGTCCCTCGTATCCCGGGTTGTAGTGCGCTTCGTAGGTCGTGCTCGGCGCGAGCGGCTGCAGCGGCAGCCAGGCCAAGGTCGGAGCGCCGAGCAACGGCTTCAGCGCCACCGCCTGCTCGTCCCCCAGCTTGGTGAGCGAAAGCGTGGGCTCCAGCGCGTTCACGACGGGGCCGTCTGCGCCCTCCTTGAGCGTGACTTGGATCGGCGCGTTCAGCGGCACGTCCGCGGCGCCCGGCGCCAGCTGGTCGACGACGTAATAGGGCGGCGCCGTTGCGCCGCAGGCGAGCACGGGCAGTGAATGGCCGAGGACCGCGGCCAGTGCAGCGACTGCGAAGGCGTGCTTCATGGCCTGCGCTAAGCAGCTTTCGTGCCAGCAGGCTCGACGATTAAGTGCGTGAAACTGATAACAATCTAGCGAGATGATTGGCACAATTGGCACAGCGACGCCGGCAGGCTCGTAGGACGTCTCTACCACAGCGTGTGCGCTGGACCTCGAGCGCAGGGTAAAGATTGGGCGTTCGCCGGCTCGTCAAAAGATGCAGCCTGGATTGACGGAGTGTTCGATCACCAGTTGCCGACCGGTCCGCTTCGAGCGGAGAACCAAGTAGGTTCGCCCTGAGCCCGCGCCGGCCTCGTCAGCCGTCATCCAGCCACCGACATACTGCTCGGGCCCCTCCGGCGTCTGACGATCGATCGCCACGTTGACCAGATTGCGAGTTGTATCGAATTCGTATTGGCCGCTCAACGTGTTGCAGATGATGCTGCCCGCGACGCCCGGGCAGCCGTTGGCGAGTTGGCACCGAACCCCGCTTGGCTCCGGGTTCGGGCAGCGGCGCTCGATGCCGGAGATGGTACCCACCGGCCCGCAAACTGTTTTCCCGTCAGGGGTGCTTTCGAGCTTCTGTCTGTGGAACGTGAGGTCGTAGCTCCAAGACCATCCGTCGGCCGGAGGCGGAGCTGCGAGATCTTTCTGGGGGAAAGGCTGGGCGGTGCCGAGCGGAAAAGTATTAACCTGGCTGCCCGATGGCGGAAACGAGATGCTGCTTGCTGGACCCGGCTGAGGGGTGAGCGCAGAAACGAAGTTGATGTCGAGTCGACTGCTGGCTTCGGCAGAACCGATGAGCGCAATGTCCCGCGCTCCAGAGGGCACCGTCGTCGGCACACGTATCGCCAGGGTGCGCGTAGTGAGCGTCGCGGGCTCATCGGGTTTCCAACGAAAGCTGGTGCCATCGAGAGGACTGATCGCGATGCCGCCCACGCGAGCCGATTCCACTTTGGCACCGTTCGACAGGTCGACGCGAAGCATGACCACCCCTCCTGGTGCGACCTCGTCGAGATCCTTCGAAAGCAGGAGGGGCGGCGGTGACGAGACATCAATCGGGAGCGACGTCGTCCCGCACTCGGTTTCGACGTTCAATGCCGCGGCGCCAATCTTGGCATCGCGGGGGATATCGATACTGAGCTCAGTGTCAGCGACGATGCGGGTCGCAAGCGCTTTGCCCTCGAGCTCGACCACGGCGCCCGCCAATGCTTGCCCCTTCAGAACCCACGGCGTCCCCGCGGCTCCATGCGCCGAGGTCACGGCCAGGCTCGGGGGAGGCACCACCAACGTCACCTGCTTGCCGCTGGAGCTCCCTTGCTGATTTCGCACCACGACGTCGAGCTCCTGCTCACACGCGGTGAAAGCCAGATTTTCAGGCGCGACGAAAGTCAACTGCTCGTCGCTGGGATCCTGCGACGGCTGCAGCCAGGTGGAGCCCAACGACACTTGCGGAGCGGGCAAGAAATGCTGCCCGCGAATGGTGACGGTGTCGCCGCGGCGGAAGCGCTCCGGAGACAGACTGGTAATGGTCGGAACGGCGGTCGCCTGCATCCCAGCGCTGCCCGGATCTTGACCTGCGTCCGAGACTCCGCCCGCGTCAGTGCCACCCACGCCTGCCAGTGCCTCGCGACCTCCGACGCCTGCCAGTGCCTCGCGACCCCCGACGCCTGCCAGTGCCTCGCGACCCCCGACGCCTCCCTCCGCACCGCCAACAGGCTCACCCGCCTCGCCGGCCGTGGCACCCACATCCTTGCGACTATCGCTACAACTCATCAGCGAGGTCAGCACGGTCCCAACCTGCAGACAGCAGACGAGCAAACACGCGGTGCGCGTCGTGATCACCAACTCAGGCTAAGTTCGGGCAGTCCAGCGGACAATGGTAATTTATTTCCCACGTTC
>Ga0247779_1000565_pt1 | contig 22373 bp, 30 predicted proteins | sample UWRJL221509R5_FD_179925 | JGI IMG/M metagenome (GOLD analysis project Ga0247779, IMG submission 179925) | Plant litter microbial communities from Arlington Agricultural Research Station in Wisconsin, United States - UWRJ-L221-509R-5 | ecosystem: Environmental > Terrestrial > Plant litter >... | reverse complement strand
CGTAGCTGCTCTTCGCCCCGCGTTTCTTGATCATGTCGCCCGCGATCTTGTCGAGCGCAAGCAGATTGACACCAACGGCAGAGGCCGCAGCCGTCGCGGACACGACGCTCGCCACGAATTCGCCCGCTGCGCGCATCTCATCGATCTCGGCTGGGGTGCGTAGTTCGATCATTTAGGCTTCCGGCAATTCTGTGTGGTCTCTGAGGTAGTCGTTCGCGATCGTGCGTGCGGCGTCGATGAACGCCTGGTCGCCCTGCTTGTCTGCGGCGAACGCCCGCTTGAGGAGAGCATCCGCGACCTCGACCACGACCTCGAGATCGAAGAGGATTCGCTCATCCGGCTGGAACCCGTACTTCTCGGCGAGCAGCCCGACGAACGCACGGGCCAGCACCCCATTGTTGCTGAATTCCGGCTCGAGGAAGCGGTCGTCGATGATGTCGCCGAAGCGCAGCGCGCGAAACCCCGGCTCCTCGCGGTTGAATTCGATGAACGTGTCGATGGCGATGTCCAGGGTCTGGCGCCAGGCGACGGAGTCGGTGCCGATCGTGTTGAAGATCGATTCGGTGAACCGCTGCATGTTCCGCGCCGCGAGGGCACGCAGGAGCGACTGGATGTTGGGGAAATACCGGTACACGACACCGACCGAGGACTCCGCCCGCGCGGCGACCTCGCTCGTGGTGAGGCCGTCGATGCCGTTCTCGTCGATGAGCGCGGCCGCGGCATCCAGCAGCAGCGCGACCCTCTGGGTGCTTCGCACCTGCACCGGCTCGGTGCGCACGTGCTGCTGCAGGTCGGTCAGATCCGTTGGATCACTCATGGCGTTCGCGGCTTTCTCGTCTTTGTGGCAGAATTACCCCTTGTGCCGTGTTCCGGCTCTGCCTCAGGGGAGTCCCACGCTGGCCATCCAGGCCCCGCGCTTCACGCACATCCATTTTCTTCTTACTAAACCGTAATCGACCTGTGGCGGTTACAGAGAGCGAATTGCCATGAGCCACCTCCTTTCCGAAGTGGATGCAGCATCCCTCCGTTCGGACATTCCGGACTTCCGCGCCGGCGACACCGTCAAGGTGCACGTCAACATCGTCGAAGGTACGCGCTCGCGTATCCAGGTGTTCCAGGGCGTCGTGATCGGTCGCCAGGGCGACAGCGTGCGTGAGACCTTCACGGTTCGCAAGGTCAGCTTCCAGGTCGGCGTGGAGCGCACGTTCCCGGTGCACTCGCCGGTCATCGACCACATCGAGATCGTCACCCGCGGTGACGTGCGTCGCGCGAAGCTCTACTACCTGCGCGACCTGCGTGGCAAGAAGGCCAAGATCAAGGAAAAGCGTTCCTAGTTCTCGCGCACAGCCGTTTAGCACGTGTCTCTGGGCTCCCGACCTTTACACTGGTCGGGAGCTCAGGGCTTTAAGCCTCGCGGTTCTCCCGGTCGGCGATTCTGCCGTCCCCCCATCGGCACGACGGAAATGCGGCATGACGAACGAAACACAGACGGTGCCGGAGAGTGCGGATGTCGAGATGACCACCGAGCCGGCACCGGGGGAGACGTCGCAGGGGAGGCCACCGCGCAGCCGCGGCAGAAGCGTCGCCCTCTTTGCCCGCGACATCCTCTTCATCTTCCTCGCGGCGCTCGTCATCTCGTTCATCATCAAGACGTTCTTCATCCGCTCGTTCTACATTCCTTCGCCGTCGATGACGAACACCCTGCAGGTCAACGACCGCGTGATCGTCAGCCTTCTGACTCCCGGGCTGACCGCGCTGAAGCACGGGGATGTCGTCGTCTTCACCGACCCGGGCGGGTGGCTCGCCGACGAGCCGCAGACCTCGCAGCCGGACTCCTGGATCAACGACGTGCTTGCCTTCATCGGCCTCGCCGCTCCCGACGACAACGATCACCTGATCAAGCGCGTGATCGGGCTGCCGGGCGACCACGTGTCGTGCTGCTCTGCCTCGGGCAAGCTCGAGGTCAACGGCGTGCCGATCACCGAGCCGTACATCAACGTGCCTGCGGGGGACCCGTCTGACAAGTACCAGTTCAGCATCACCGTGCCGAAGGGCGAGCTCTGGGTGATGGGCGACAACCGCAATGACTCTGCGGACTCTGCGTACCACGAGTCGACGCACGACGTCTCGCCGTTCGTGCCGGTCTCGGCCGTCACCGGGCGCGCGATGCTCGTGAGCTGGCCGTTCGACCACTGGTCGTACCTGAACGACTACCCGGATGTCTTCAAGAACGTGGACGCAAAAGAGAACAAATGATGATGGTCGTCGCTGACCCGACTCTCGAGGTCGAGACCGCGCTGCACTCGGGTGGCGCGCGGTTCGTGATCGGATGCGACGAGGTCGGGCGTGGCGCGATTGCCGGGCCGGTGGCGGTCGGCCTCTGCGTGGTCGACCAGCTGGTCGGAACACATCCGGTCGGACTGCGCGACTCCAAGATGCTCAGCGAGAAGCGTCGGGAGGAGCTGGCACCGCTCGCCGCGGGCTGGGCACGTTTCTCGGCCGTCGGCCTTGCCAGCTCGGAGGAGGTCGACGCGCTCGGCATCATGGCGTGCCTCGGCCTCGCCGGAAAGCGGGCGCTCCTGCAGCTGCACGAGCTCGGCGCGTCCATCACCGAGAGCGTGCTGCTGCTCGACGGCTCGTTCGACTGGCTCACTCCCGCGGTGCGTACCCCGCTGCGCGTGCAGACGAGGGTGAAGGCCGACCGTGACTGCGCGTCCGTCGCCGCGGCATCCGTTGTCGCCAAGGTGCACAGGGACAGGCTCATGATCGAGGCAGACGGGCACTACCCCGGCTACGGCTGGTCCGGCAACAAGGGATACGGCTCTGCGGACCACTACGCGGCCATCGATGCGCTCGGTCCATCGGCGCTGCACCGAAAAACCTGGCTTCATGCGCGCACCGGGGGCCTCCAACTCGCCGAGACCCTAGACTGAAACCAGCATGGAAGAAGACGAATTCGAAGACTACGACCGCGAGGTCGAGCTTGCCCTGTACCGGGAGTACCGCGACGTCGTTTCGCAGTTCCGGTATGTCGTCGAGACCGAGCGCCGGTTCTACCTCGCCAACGAGGTGACTCTCGTGCGCCAGGACACCGAGCACGACTTCTACTTCGAGCTCACAATGAACGACGTCTGGGTGTGGGATGTCTACCGCTCCGACCGTTTCGTGAAGTCCGTGCGGGTGCTGACCTTCAAGGATGTCAACGTCGAGGAGCTCTCAGCCAAGGAGCTCGAACTCCCGAAGGAACTCGCGCTCGACGAGTAGTTTCGGCCGGCGAATCCCACTCCGGTCGGATCCGCAACCCCGTTGACGGTTCGATCGGTCGCGGCGACGCTTGAGAGATGACTGACACCATCCAGCGCGACGTCCACGCCCCCGCAGACTCCGGGGCAAAGCTCACCAACCGCCAGAACGCCGAGAAGGGCTTCAAGGCGACGGCGAAACTGACGAAGAGCATGCAGTCCGTGCTCGTCGACCTCGTCGAGCTGAGCCTCCAGGGCAAGCAGGCGCACTGGAACGTCGTCGGTAAGAATTTTCGCGATCTTCACCTGCAGCTCGATGAGATCGTCGAGGCGGCGCGTGAGTTCAGCGACGAGGTCGCCGAGCGCCTTCGTGCGCTGCACGCGGATGTCGACGGCCGCAGCGACACCGTCGCCGCAACCACGTCGCTGCCCGAGTACCCGAACGGCGAGATCCTGACGACAGACACCATCGACCTGATCACGGTGCGCCTCGATACGACCGTCGCCCGCATCCGCAGCGTTCACGACCTCGTCGACGAAGAAGACCCGACCTCTGCGGATCTTCTGCACCAGATCATCCAGCGGCTCGAGCAGCTGTCGTGGATGGTTGGGGCGGAGAACCGGGTGCCCGCGGGCAGGTAGCGGGCTGGCGATCGTTCCCGGGCCGTAGTGTGCAGGTATGGAATGGCGATCCGGCGAAGTGCTGCTCCACTACTCGGAGTACGGCGACGGTGTCCCGCTCGTCGCGCTCCACGGTGCGGGAGTCGACCATCGTGACATCGAGGCCGCGCTCGAGGCCTCTCTCGAGGGCATGACGGGTGCTGCTCCGTACCGGCGCATCTACCCGGACCTCCCCGGCATGGGCCACTCGAGCGCCGAGGGTCTCGACAGCAACGACGACGTTGTCGATCTCCTCATCGAGTTCATCGAGCACGTCGCCGGTGGTCCCGCGCTGCTCGTCGGGCACTCATACGGCGGTTACCTCGCGCGCGGCGTCGCCGCCCGGCAGCCGGATGCGGTCCTCGGCCTCGCGCTGATCTGTCCGATCGGGGAGACCACCCGCGACGTTCCGGCGCAGGTTGCCGTTCGCCAGGACGACGACGCGTACGACGAACTCGATCCGTCTGACCACGACGGCTTCGACGGCTACTTCGTTGTGCGCACGGCGGCGAATGCCCGCCGATACCGCGATCAGGTCGTCCCGGGAACGCGGCTGGTCGACGAGAGCGCATTCGGACGCATTGCCGCCGCATGGGCGATCGACCTCGGCGGCACCGGATTCGATGGCCCGACGCTGATCGTTGCAGGCCGCCAGGACTCCGTGGTCGGCTTTTCGGATGCGATGGCGCTGCAGGCCTCGTATCCCCATGCGACGCTCGCGGTCGTCGATGGCGCAGGTCACGCGCTCCCGCACGAACGGCCCGAGCTGCTTGGCGCGCTCCTCGCCGACTGGGCGCGCCACTAGTCCTGCCGCATCGCCAGTCCTTCCGCGCCACTAGTTCTGCACAGGGTGCATCGTGAGCGGGTAGTCGACAGATTCGCTGTCGCCGCATCATGCTCTCCCGACGAACGGCAGAGTCGTCGTCATGGCGGCGAAAGATGAACTGGGCAGGCGGGGTGAGCAGCTCGCGGCAGACCACCTTGTCGCGACGGGCTTCACGCTCATCGAACGCAACTGGCGGTGCCAGCAAGGCGAGATCGACCTGGTCGTCCGCGAGGGCGCCGAGCTCGTGTTCGTCGAGGTGAAAACACGCTCGAGCGTTGCCTACGGGCATCCGCTCGAGGCGATCACAACCGCGAAACTCGCGCGGCTGCGGCGCCTTGCGGCGTCCTGGTGCGACGCTCACCCCGACGTGCGCGGCGACATCCGCATCGACGCCATCGCGATCATCGCGCCGACCAACGGCCTTGTCGAGATCGAGCACCTGAGGCGGGTCTTCTAGTGGGGCGTGCTGATGGGCTGGATCGAATAATGGGCTGGGGCGAATAGTGGGGCTGGGGCGCACGCACGCCGTCTCGCTGCTCGGGCTGCAGGGTGCCATGGTCGAGATCGAGGCCGATATCGGGAGCGGGCTGCCCGCGTTCATCCTCATCGGCCTGCCGGATGCCGCGCTCGGGGAGGCGAACCACCGGGTGCGTGCCGCGGCAACGAATGCCGGATGTCCGCTGCCCGGCCACAAGATCACGATCAACCTCTCGCCTGCCGCCCTGCCAAAACACGGCTCTGGGTTCGACCTTGGCATCGCGGTGGCTGCTCTGGCCGCGGCCGGAATGATCGGCGCAGAATCGATCGAGCGCGTCGTGCACCTGGGTGAGCTCGGGCTGGACGGGCGGCTCCGGCCGATCCCCGGCATCCTGCCCGCGGTGCTCGCGCTCGCACGCGCTGGATTCGAGACCGTCATGGTGCCGACGGGCAATGTCGACGAGGCCTCCCTGGTGCCGGGGGTACGGGTCATCGGCGTGACCTCGCTGCTCGATGCGGCGATCTGGCATGGCGGGGAGTTCCAGCCGGAAGCGCTCGACGCGATCTACCTGCCGGTGCCCGCCGACGTGAAGGACGACGAGACCGACCTGGCGGATGTCATCGGCAACGACGATGCGGTGGGGGCGATGCTCGCTGCGGCGGCGGGTGGCCACCATGTTTTCCTGCTCGGGCCCCCGGGTGCAGGCAAGACGATGCTGGCCTCGCGGCTGCCGGGGCTCCTTCCCGAGCTGAGCGCCGAGGCCGCGATCGAGGTCAGCTCGATCCGGTCGTTGTGCGGGCTGCCGGTCGGCCGCGTGCTCTCCACTCGGCCGCCGTTCGAGAATCCGCACCATACCGCGACGGCCGCTGCGCTCATCGGCGGCGGCAGTTCTGTCATCCGGCCCGGTGCCGCCGCGCGAGCCTCCCACGGTGTGCTCTTCCTCGACGAGGCTCCCGAATTCACGGTCACGGCGCTCGATGCGCTGCGGCAGCCGCTGGAGTCCGGCGTCATCACGATTCATCGTGCCAACGCGGTCGCTCACTATCCGGGCAGCTTCCAGCTCGTGATGGCGGCCAACCCATGTCCGTGTGGTCAGTGGGGCGCCAAAGACTCCGACTGCACGTGTGCGCCATTCGCCCGTCGCCGGTACCTCGCTCGCATCTCAGGTCCGCTGCTCGATCGCATCGACATCCAGCTGCGCGTCCATCGCATCACGAGCACGCAGCTCAGGCTCGCCGAGACGAGCGAGCGGCTGAGCACCGCGGATGCGAGGCGGCAGGTGGCCGAGGCCCCTGCTGCAGCGGCCGAGCGGCTGGCGAAGACGCCGTGGACCCTCAATTCGCAGGTGCCTGGCGCGTGGCTGCGCGGACCGGTCGCGCGGCTCGGAATCACGACCACGGCATCCATCGACCGGGCACTCGAGCGCGGTGGGATCACCATGCGCGGCTACGACAGGGTGCTTCGCCTCAAAAACACTCGCTAGTTGCATACTTATGAAATGACTTCTGCGCAGCGCCGAGCGGCGCTCTACTTCCGCCAATCGCTTGATGTCCAAGAGGGCATCGATCGGCAGCGGAAGCGTTGCGCGGCCTTGGTCGAGGCGCGTGGATGGGATATCGCGGCTGAATACGAAGACAACGACACGTCTGCGAGTAAGCAGCGCGGGGAGAAGACGGCCTGGAGTCGTTTGCTTGAGGATGCGCGCGGCGGACGCTTTGACGTTGTTGTGGCCGTCGACCTCGATCGTTTGCTGCGGACAGTCCGAGATCTCGTGAGCCTTACGGATACTGGCGTCAAGGTGCTTACGGTCGACGGTGAAATTGACCTCACGACTGCCGATGGTGAGTTCAGGGCGACGATGCTCGCTGGCATCGCGCGGTTCGAGGCCAGACGGAAGGGGGAGCGTCAGACCCGCGCAGCGGCTTACGCTGCCAGCCAGGGCAGACGCACAGGAGGCCGTCGACCATTCGGGTATGAGCAGGACGGCGTAAGGCTCATCCCGAGTGAGGCCTCTGCGATTGCGGAAGGATTTCGTTCGCTCCTATCGGGAGTGCCCCTCGCGCAGATCGCACGAGCCTGGAACAACGCCGGCCATTTCACCGCGCAGCGCCGATATTCGGAAGAGCATCGCGGGGAGCCGTCGCCATGGCGGGCCTACTCGGTGCGGATGGTGCTAACCAACCCTCGCTACATGGGCAAACGCGCGTACAAAGGCGAGATCGTCGCCGACGCAATTTGGCCGAGCGTCATCGATGAGAGCACCTGGCTTGCCGCGAACGCTGTTCTCAGCAATCCTGCGCGGCGAACCGGCGTCAACGGCGCGCGATACTTGCTTTCCGGCCTAGCCGTGTGCGGCGTTTGCGGCGCGACTGTGCACGCAGGTGGCAACGCACGACGCGGCGTGCCCGCGTATCGCTGCAGCGGCTCCACAGGCCATTTCGCGCGCCGTTCTGCGCCCGTGGAGGAATACGTGGAGGCGGTCATGATTAGCCGGCTGTCACAGCCCGACGCGCTTACCTTACTCAGAAGCGCGCCCTCCGTCGACACTGCGAAGCTCGCGCTTGAGGCCGTAGGGATCCGGCAGCGTCTTGACGCACTCGCCGTCGACTATGCCGATGGAGCCGTGACGAGCTCGCAATTGCGGATCGCAACCGAGCGACTTGTCGAGCGCCAAGCCGATTTGGAAGCGCAGATGGCGGACGCCGGTCGCGTTGACGTGCTCGGGGCGCTCGCTGGCGCTGCCGACGTCCAAGGGCAATGGGAGCAGCTGGTGATTGCTCGACGTCGCGCGGTCATTCGTGCTCTGGCCAAGATCACGCTGCACCCAGTGGGTCGCGGTGTGCGAAGCTTCGATCCCGACACTGTCGGCATCGAATGGCTGACCTGAGCGGTCAGCAAATAAAGGCGCCCTCGCCTGCTGTAACAGACGAGGGCAATCCGAATCACCTGTACAGAAGGAGAAACGAACAATGAGCAAGATTACTGGCACGACCGCGCCGCTGGATATTCGCCCTTTTGAGGCCCAGGTGTTCGACACCTGGCAAGAGGCCAGCGTGCTCGAGCTGCACTATGCCGAACGCTACGAGCAGTGGCCCACAGTCGTCCGCTTTGCCGCGGGTCACGAAACTGTGCACTACGAGCCCGACCTCGAACACGAGGGCTGGCTGTGGAGGTTCGCCGGCCGCATCAGCATTGTCGAAGCGCGGCGCAAATTCTTTGTGACTCTATGGCCTGGTGCGGTACGAGGTGACCTCGAGCGACTCGAGCGGCACGTCGCCGACGTGAAAGCCGGACACCAAGCACGGATGCCATTTCAAGAGGTCGAGTCGAACAACGTGGGCACATACTTGACCATGTGTCCAGGGTTTAGGGTTCGCGTCTACCGACCCGTGCCCGGCCACAACCCAGAGCCAGCAGTCGCCTGTGACGATGTCGCCTGTGACGAGTCGTGGCATTGGGGCGATGTTGGCGACGAGTGCGTTCTGCACACGCGTTCGGTGACTCAGACGGTCTCTCTGGAGAGGATGTCCGATAAGGAAAGCTGGTCAGTCGAAATTAACAGCGCAGACTCGATGTCGTCGACCGAAGCGAGTTCGCTTGCAAACGACCTGCAGTGGGCGGCTGCGGAGTGCAAGGCTCTCAACGAACGGCGCACAATCCGGGGCTGAACTTCCAGCACGGACGGGGAGCGCCGTTCGCGGCGCTCCCCTCTCTCGTGGTGCTAGGCGATGTACCTGCGCGATTCGACGAAACGTTGAAGCTCCGCACCGGTGACGCGCTGCTTCGCACGACCTCCACCAAGCTCGATGGTCTCAATCTCTCCGGACCTGATTCGCGCATAGATGTAGTCGACTGAGACTCCAAGCAGATCGGCAACTCTTGCGACCGAGTACACACGATTTGCGGCGTCGGCCACATTTTCGACTCTCGGTTGCGCGGCTGGCGGCCAAATCTTTGATAGCTCGTCGCGGACGATGTTCCGAACTAACGACTCGATGGTGTCCATGATCAACTTCACCATATGCAAGCTAGACCGCCCGAAAACCTACGTCTGAGCGCATGGATTGGCGCCCGTAAACTCGTGCACCGATTCGATTAGATGATGAGCCCGCCGTCGGTGTCGACGCGCGGCCAGTTGGTGCCCTGCACGCGGGGGTTGGGTTCGGGCACAGACCAATCGTCGGGCACGCTGTGGCCGCCACGATGGCCGCAGTTGGTGCACATGAACAGGACAATTGGCGCAACCCAAGAAGATTTCTGAATCTCGCCGCCCCAGACTCCGAAGGTGCGGGTCACATCGTGCCCGGGCTGGAAATCGGAATACTCCAAGTAAACGTCGGTCTTGCACCGCGGGCATGTCGGCAGGTTTGCCATGCTAGGTCTCCTTTCGAGAGAACGGGTTGCATCCAGCATGACTGGTGGCGACGGCATGTCGGGCCCGGTCGCTACGCTGAGCCGATGACCGAGATGCGTCCGTGGAGCGAGTACTTCACCAAAGCGGTGATAATCGACGAGGATGCGGTGCGCACTCAGGCGATCGAGATCGCATCGTGCCTCGAGTGCGGTGCGGCCGTGATGATTCCGCTCGATGATCAGAGCGCTGCGGTTAGGCATGTGAATTGGCATGGAGGACAATCCACCGCGGAGGTTTAGATCGCGCGTCAGTCTCGCTCGGCGATTGTCTTCACGGCAGATTTGATATCGCGGAGGGACTTGTCCATCCGATCGAAGGCGTTCCAATTCTTGTTGGCGTAATCGGTCTCCGCGAGCGCTTGACTCCATTGCTCAATATCCAGCGTGAAGGTCTGCTCGTAACGGACCGTTTCTGCACGTCTCCACAGTGTCTTGTACGTGCGCCGTGTCCGACCGTCCGCGTAGCTGACTGTGACGTCGTAGGACCGCGGCAGATCCTTATCACCGTAGTAATCGGGGGCGCGATCAATGAAGTACCGGATGCTCCTACCAGGCGTCAGCTGAGCGATTGTGCGCTTGAACGCTTCATTTGCAACCTCCGCACGGCCAGCGGGGGTGGACTGGAATGCCGGAACCGTGCGGACCTGCAGATCCGTCGCTGGCACCGCGGAGGTGTTCCGTAGCTCCACCGTGAGCAGTACCGATCTGAACGCGAAGTCAAAGACGACGAAAGGCCGGCCACGTTCCCACTGGTCGCGAAAGTACGCCCGCAGCTGCACCAGCGCGACAACCGCGGCAATCGCTGCGACAAGGAATGTGAGTCCGGCAAAAATGGAGGACCAGACCGCAGCTGCGTCAGAAACAGCAGATGCGCTGTGCAATATTGCCCGCTCTGTCATGCGTGCACTCTACTGGCGCCCATGGGTCGGTGGTCTTCAGCCCAGACCGGCCATGTGCCAGTCATCGTCCTCGATTTTGAATAGCTCGGCCTCAAAACTCGCGGGAATGTGCCCGTTCGACAACGCGGCAAGAATTGCGAACGGCTGCATCTGAGGGTCGCGAAAACGGTACTGGTAATTGCGTGGTGACCCGCTGCGTTGAAGAACGGACCCACGTTCCTCACCGATGAACTCAGATAGGTGCCGCGAAAATGCTGGGATGTCGAATGCGCGGCCCATGATCTTGCTTATGGGATCCCGCACGGCGCCCGGTGCGAAGTAGCCAAGCTGATTCTTAGACGCGAGAGCGCACGCTGCGAGTACTTGGGCGAAGAGATTTTCGGGTCGCGAACTCTGGATGGCCTTGTAATAGGCCGCCGCGGTCGAATGTTTAGCGTTAACCGCCTCCTTGACCGCGCGTTCCACATCGTTCAGCCCGACCTCGTCACGGTCGTCTTGAATTGCTGCGGTGCCCGCCTCAAGGCTTAGCGAGTGCGCATAGGTCGGTAGGCCCTCGGCAAGCTTTACGATTCGCGTCAGCGCTTGTGGCTGCACTGTCATCTTGACCAACGCGAAGCCGCGCGTGACGATGTCCCTAATTTCGCCGGGAAGCATCCGTGGCATCTGAACTTCCTCGATGGCGCGTTTTACAGACTCGTGCTCGCCGATCAGATCCTCGATCGAATCTGAGACGCCGACTAGCACGACCTTCGTCTGCACCAAGTGGTCAGAGAGCGCCTTGATGGTGTCCGCCATGAGGGACAAGGCTTCGTCGTCGTCGACACGGTCATATTCGTCCAGAACAACGACCATCGGCGGTTTCACGCCCTGCAACAGCATCCGGATTTCGTCCGGATTTGGGCTGCCGTAGGTCCATTTTTCAGGAGTCTCGACCGCGAGCGCTTGGAAGACTCGAGTCCATATCGATTTGAAATTGTCGTCGCTAGAACAATTGACCCTGACCGCAAAATCGCGCGACTTTTCACCCTCAGTAATCAGGAGGTCGGACAGAATGTTCGCGAGCGAGGTTTTCCCGACGCCACGCTCGCCGTAGAGGACGACATGCTTGCCGGGCTGGAAAATTGCACCAGTGATTTTGAAGATCTGGTCGATGCGACCAGAGAACGCGTCGCGCCTGCTCACTGGTGCAGATGGGGTGAATACAGTGTTGAGTTTCTGGACCCTGGAGAGTTTGCCGTCTATGTCAGCCACGGCCGCAACACTACTGTATGTAAGCGGGCCACTTCTATAAGTATGGCGCGTTCGCTGTCGACTGGCCGCTAGGCGGGGTGATCGGGGGCGCGTGGATCAATCACTGCCGGCTAGCGACCTCCTCTTCAAAACCTCGACCGGCCAGGCTGAGAGCTCGGCCTATTTTTCGATTACGACGCTGCCCGGCTGCGTCCCACCGCTGGCGTAGCGGAAGGCCAACGCGATTTGCGCTAAGGCGGTTGCTCTGACGCTGGTGCTAAGTGCGGCACTGTCGGCGGTCGCCTTGGTGATCGCCTCGAAGAGCGCGTGCTGGGCGTCGAGCTTTGCTTCGGTCATGTCGTCCATTGATTTCGTCATGTTGATGTCCTTCTAAGTTGGCGCGACGGTGCGCCGCGCCTATGCAGGGTAGCTGCGGCGTACGACACGCCGAATGGTTGCCGCCTTCAACGCAAGTCAAACCATGCGATTTAAAGTTGGTTTATAACCGAATAACCCGAACGCCAGATCTCAGCTAAGGCAAAGGTCGGTCGAACGAAATCGGATGCAAAGGCAGCCAGGCGCTGACCTTCCGACGTACTCGAACCAGAACCCCTAACCCTGTGGTCGAGCGGTTGTAGGCAGGCCCTTATACCGAGCGCAAATAATCCCCATGGATTCTTTGATGTTCGGTGTTCTTGTTTAAGGGAGCCGATCTTGGCCATCGCCGCACTGCCCGCCTGGGGCACAATCTCGGAAGCCGCCGACCGAAAGCAGGTCAGCGAAGCAACGATCCGCCGCTGGATCGATCGGGGGCTAGTTCGAGCCGAGCGGATCGGGCCGCGCCTCATCCGCGTCGACCTCGAGAGTCTCGACACCATGGGGCAGCCGATTGCGGGTGACCATGAGTGAGTCGCTGGAGGAGGCTGTGGCGCGAGCAGTCGCCGCCGCGCCGCCGCTCACCAGCCAGCAGCAAAGTGTGCTCGCAGCGGCCTTCGCCGCTGCCGGCGTCATCCCGAACGTCAAGGCGGCCGCGTAGTGCCGTGGGCGAAGATCGACGACTCGTTTCATGGACACCCGAAGGTCACCAATCTCAGCTTGGCCGCGGTCGGGCTGTGGACGCTCGCCCTTACCTGGTCAGCAAACTATCTCACCGATGGCCTCGTGACAGAACGCAACGCCATTCGTCTAGGAGGGACGCTTGAGACGATCGACGAGCTCGTGGCGTGCGGGCTGTGGGAGCGAGTCGGAAACAACTTCCAGTTTCACGACTGGGCGCACTACCAGCCCCTCAAGGTCGACGTCTTGCGTGAACGTGAGCAGGCACGCGACCGGATGCGAGGAGTGAGAGCTTCAAAGAAGGGTGTTCAGCCGAACATCGAACGAACAGAGAGCGAACTTCCAAAAGACTTCGCTGGAACTGCACCGGAAGTTCGCTCTACCCCGACCGACCCGGCCGTTCCCGAAGGTTCTAAAGAACCTGTAGCGCGTGCCACTCGTGGCACTCGCATCCCCGCTGACTTCGCTATTACCGACGACCTCCGCGACTGGGCTCGTAGCAAAGCGGCAAGTGTTGACCTCGCTCGGGAGACAGAGAAGTTCGTGAACTTCTGGACAGCGAAAGCCGGATCAGGCGCCACAAAGAACGACTGGGACCTCACATGGAAAAACTGGATGCTCCGAGCTGTTGAATACGCGCAGCAACGACCTGGAGCCGAACCGCCGCGGAGCACTCGCCGCGTGCTTTCCGGACGAGTCAGCAGCGAGGTCGGTGTCCGATGAGTGACTCGATGTTGTTCGCGGATACCGAGGATCTCGAGCGGCGCGTCCGTACCAATGACCCGGAGAGCTCCTGGGCGGCAGCTGCGATCGACAGCGACGATGCGCGCGGCATCCGGGCATTCATCCTGCAGTTGCTACGTCATCACGGCCCAATGACCGATGAGGCCATCTTTGAGGCGTACGTGAGCGCCGGCGGCACTCGTACCGTCTGGCCGACAAGTACGACACATCCCTGCCGGTCTACGAGGGAGTTGTCGTCGCTCAGAAGAAGAGTGCCGATCCGGCTGCCGCAACCACACTCGAGCTCCAGCTCGAGAACGACGCGGCAACCTTGCTCTCCAACGCGTTCACGATCCTGAACGGTGGCGAGCTCTCACTCGCTCAGGCACAGACAGGCGTCGCTTCCGCGAGCAACGCTGTCCTCGACTCGCTGAAAAAGAACAAGACCGCGATCACCGGTCACACCGCTGCCGCTCTGGCCAACCAGCAAGCCATCCAGTCGCAGGTCGCCGCGGCGCAGCAAGAAGCCGAAGCCGTCGGGAAGGCCACAGGATCCTCGAAAGCCGCCGTCAAGGCGTACAAGGACTCCGAGGACGGACTGCTCGCCCAGATGCGCGCAGCACACCTGCTCACCCCTGCGCTGAAGGACTACATCGAGAAGCTCTACGACGTCAAGAACCTGCACATCCCGCCGACGAAACTTGACTTGGAAACTGCGGGAGCTGAGGCGAAGCTGAAGGCTTGGGAAGCCGCAATCCGCAGCAACCTCTCCCACGTGACCGTGCACATCGGCGTCGACGGACAGGCGTCATTTAGCGTCCAAGGCTCACGAATTGAGTTCCACGCCGGCGGAGGCACCGCCGGCGGTATTGGTTCGTCGACGTCGGACAGCAACATCGTTGCCCTGTCGAAGGGTGAGGAAGTAATCCGCGAGTCCCGAGCTCGGGGCTACAACCCGATGCTCAAGGCCATCAATAACGGTAGCCAACAGGACATTCAGCGCCAGGCGGCCGCACTTGCCGGAGGGCGGTCCGGTTCGACCGTGAACAAGCACATGGAAGTTCACCTGACGACCGTGAATCCAGTGGCCGTGGACCCAGTGCAGAGCGCACGCAAACAAGCACAGCGTGCCCTCGACATCCTGCAAGCGGGAGGGTTCTAGCTCCTGCACGGGCGCCAGCGCCCCTACATTGGGGCGTTCACACTGCCTCGGGTACCGCTACGCTCACGGCATGCGACATATCGCTCCGATCCGGCTCGCCCTTGTAATTACCGTTGCTGCTGTGGTGGGGGTGGGGTTGGCGGCCTGCAGTGCACCCATCACCAGCAAGGACGTGAGCCTGCGCGTCACAGCGACTGCTCCTGCCGACACCCTCATAGGTGACAACGCGACCATTTTGGCCACCGCCAAGCTTGCAGACGGGCATACCGACAAATTGGTTCTGTCCATCCAATCTTCAACTGACGGGAGAGTTTGGAGGACTGACAAGTTCGCATCCAAGAAGGGTCCGCGATGGACGTTGACCGAGACGGTTGTCCAGAAAAAGGCTGGCAAGACCTACTATCGCGCGATCCTGTCCGTGACTAAGGCCAGGAAGCCGCTCAGGACTGCCACGGCAGAATCCGCCATCGTAACGTCGGACATCAAGTCGTTGGTGCGCGCATTCTTTTACGACCGTACGCAAGCGTATGCCGAGAGTGCTCGAGCGGGCGCTGACTGGGACACCGCGCATGACACGACTTGGTATCCGCTGACGTCGGAGGCGTGGAAGAAAGGAAGCACCTATTACGTCAAGCACAAGGAGACTGAAACATCCGTTCCGGACCTGACAACGATCGCGCCGGATCCGACGTGGAAACTGCCCAAGTCGGCTTGCAGCCCGGCGATGACCACTCCGCCAGGAGGTCGGACATTCATCGTGACTGTCGCGATCGGCGGGAGCATCGATGGTTTTCCACTCGCGAGTGAAAAAAGCGACCTTCATGTCACTTTGGACGGCGGGAAGCTCGTCGACTACGTCGAAGCGTGTCGCTGATGTCCGCGAAGATCACGTTCGAGCCAGACCTACGGTCTCTGGCCCAGGCCGACCAGCTCGCGGCGGAACTTGGCACCACGCTCCAGCAGATTGCCAGTGATGCCTTCGCGGCTTACATGCAGAGCGTTCGCGATGCCCGACAGCTCCAGCTAGATGAAGACAGTCGCGCAACGTAGTATCTGAGGCTGCAGGGCCGGCTGCTCCATCACCTAGGGAGCAACCACGTGGGAACGAACAAGAGGTATCCATCCGACCGGCCGAGCGTCGGAATACCACCCCGACCGCTGCCGTCCTGGCATCCGGTCAAGATCGCGCAACCGATCGAGTGGGAGTTGCGCAACGGTTGGCCGCCTGACCCAATCGCAATCGTCCGTAAGCTGTCGTTTCAGCGCGGCAGTCAGGTCGACGTTTTCTATCGCGCTGTGACGTGGGCTCCTGAGTCGGACAGCCGCGAACTTATCGGCTATTTCCCAACCTTGGAGATCGCCTGCGCCGTGGTCTGGGAACGACGTCTTGGGCATGCGCTCTCACAAAGCCCCTACCTCGACGGTAATCTGTCGCAATGACCCTGCCCAGTCGAAACGAGATCAATCGTTGTGGAGAGTACCTCGTGTCGATCGAGCGTGACGGCTGGGATGACGAAGTAAATGACTGGGATACATATACGAAGGCGTACAGGGTGCTGGACGATTTTCGTGCTGCGCACCAGCGGCCGACCAACAAAGTGACGTTGGGTTTGCGGTCGATGGTGAAGACTGCGACCGGCGATATGCCCGTCGTTTCGCAGCGACTGAAGCGCGCGCCCCGCATACTGCGGAAGCTCGCCAGACTTGACCGATCTATGCTGGTTCGTCTTGAAGACATCGGTGGCTGTCGTGCGGTTCTCACTGGGCCCGCTGACGTGGAACTAGTTCGCCGGAGAATCGAGAAAAACTGGGGGCACGAGATAACTCGGAGACGCGACTACGTCGATCGCCCCAATGAGATGGGATATCGGGCGCTGCACTTCACGGTCACGCGCGACGAGCGCAAGGTGGAGGTCCAAGTGCGCACGCGCGGACAGCAGGCGTGGGCAAACGCGATCGAAGCGGCGGACTCCAGGCTGGACCTGACCCTAAAAGACGGGGTGGGCCCGGACAGCATGCTCCAGTACTTCTCGGTATTGGGGGACTATATTTATGAGGCGGAGTACGGCAGTCTGACAACTGAACTTCGCAACCGACTCACCGCCGCCGAAGACGTCGTCATCGCGGCAGGTTATTACTCAGGGAGGGCTTCATGACTGCACCCACGGTCCACTTTCTTCTGGTCTACAGCCTCAAGGAGCGCAAGCTTATTCGTGAGGAAGAATTCAAGGATTCAGCAAGGGCTGTAAGGGCCTACGGAGAGGCTGAGTTCGAAAACCGCGACAACGACGACTATGAAATAGTTTTGGTTGGCTCCGACAGCATCCAGACAATTATGAAGACTCACGGTCACTACTTCAGTGCGCACAGTGAAGACGCGTTCGCCGAACTCGTTCTTCCAGTCAGCTGAAAGACAAGATGAGGCACCCCGCTCACTGCAAAGTGGCGGGGTGTTTCTGCGTCCAAGGGCGATGTACCTGCGAGGGCGGGGTGGATAAGCAGCACGATCGTTCCCGTCGCTAGTGTGGTAATAGAGCCGCAACAGCTGGGGTTCAGCCCATACCTTCGAGCCCGCTAGATCGGTGCCGGACCGAGATCCGCAACTCTCCGAAGTTCGTCTGCGATCAACTCGCCAGTGCGCTCCTCAAGATCCATTTCACGTGTCAAGTCGTCAGCGCGTACTCCGTTCTTAGAAGCCACGGCGACGTCTCTAAGCTGAATGAGTTGCTCTAGACGTGCGCTATGCAGGCGCAGTTCGCCCGTAAGTCGTTCGGCTCGTGCATTGAGAATCGCATCATCCCATTCGTGCTGTCGGGCCCATGATCGACTAAGCACGGTGAGCCCCCAGATGAGGCCAATAAGTCCGATGCCAAAGACTGCAAGCCCAGTCGGAAGCCACCCGTGGAATTGATCCAGCGGTTTGATCGGTACGCCAAATAACATCGTCGTGCCGACTCCGACAAATGCCAAACCGATGCCAGACCGAGTTACTCCAGTTCTTTCCGGTCGAGATTCGTGAGTTGCTAGTTCACTCACGACATGAATCCGCGTCGCCTTGCCAACTCGAGCTCTTCTGTCGAGAGTGGGTCGCCGTCTGTGCTCCAGGCATCTACAACCGCCACTTTGACGTTTGCGCTGGACGTCGCGCCCAGCGCAACCTGCCAGAGCACTCGCACTGGCCTGCCCGTTCCGATGAGGTACTCCGTGGATTCCTCTGTGCCCATTTCCATGCCTGCACAATATCGAATTTTAAATAGTGAATAACGTGTCTTGTTGCTCGGCTGGACTCTCGCCGACCTCGATGGCGCACCGATCCCCACCGCCGACCACATCGGTCGAGCGCTCTACCTCAGGAAGGCGATGTCGTCGTGACCATGTTCGGGTTGAAGGAGTCGGACGTGTCCGTGCTGGTGCGCGAGGTCGCGGGAGAGCGTCTCACCCGCGACGAGATCATGGATCGCTTTGCGAGAGCGACCTGGACGGGCCTCGCGGAACCCGGGGATCGATGGGCGGGCCTCTTCGTGCAGGCCATCGGTGCCGCAGCGTCGCTCGAGGGCGTACTGGCGGGCTGGCCGACCGATCGCTGGGTCGCGGCTCTCATCCAGGCGGGCGTCGAGGACGTCGCGAACGACGTGATCGAGGGTGAGATCGCTCTCGCGCTGAAGCGATGGAAGCCGAGGATCGTCGCACCGAACGCCGTCCTGGCACTGCGGCAGGCGGCGCGCTATGGCGCTCGCCTGCTCACCCCCGAGAGCGAGGGGTGGCCACTCGGCGTATCCGATCTCGGTTTGCACTCGCCCATTGCGCTCTGGGTTCGCGGCACGGAGGGCGCGCTCGCCGCGCTTCCCGCCTCCATCGCCCTCGTTGGTGCACGGGCGGCAACGGGGTATGGCGACCATGTCGCGATGGAGGCGGCGGCCGGTCTTGTCGATCGGGGGTTCGCCATCGTCTCCGGCGCCGCATACGGCATCGACGGCGCTGCCCACCGCGCGGCGCTCGCGAGCCACGGCATCACCGTCGCCTTCCTCGCCGGGGGAGTCGACCGCTTCTATCCGAGCGGCCACGACACCCTGCTCAGCCAGATCGTGGAGAAGGGTGCGGTGATGTCGGAGTTGCCGTGCGGCCAGCCGCCCACGAAATGGCGCTTCCTGCAGCGAAATCGCCTCATCGCGGCCGCGAGCCAGGCGACGGTGGTGCTCGAGGCGGGCTGGCGGTCCGGGGCGCTGAACACGGCGAATCATGCCGCCGACCTCGGCCGACCGGTCGGCGCGGTTCCAGGCCCGGTCACGAGCGCGGCCTCGGCGGGCTGTCATCGCTTCATCCGTGAGTCGAAGGCGGTGCTGGTCACGAACGCCGAGGAGATGGCCGCGCTGGTCGCGGGCGCGCGATTGACCGAGGATGGACTTGGACCTGGTGCTGGTGCTGGGGCTGGCATGGGCGACGGCAGCGGTGTTGGCAGTGCTGCAGCGGCCGCGGTCGACCAGCCGCGCAGCCCAGAGTTCGTGCGGCTATTCGATGCCCTGAGCGTCACGGCGGCGCGCACATCCACAGACATTGCCGCTCGCGCCGGGATGTCCGTCGCCGAAGTGCAGTCCCTGCTCGGTCGCCTCGAACTCGACGGCCTCGTCGTCGAATGCGACCGCGGCTGGATCAAGAAACGTGCTGCGACCGGATGAGGGCGCGGCACCCTCGTCGGGGGCGCGTGCCCCTCACGGAGAAGCGGGCTAGTGGAAGGTCTCTCCGCGCTCGAGCATGTCGATGAACGAGGCGATGCGCTTCGCGCGGGTGTCCTCGCGCTTAGCGGTCTGGATGCGGAAGTAGAGCGCGTAGCGGTTGGCGGCATTGAGCGTGGCGTAGAACTTCTTCGCCGCGCGGTTCTTGTCCAGTGCGGCGAGGAAGTCTGCCGGGGCCTCGGCGCCGCGGGAGCCCGCGTAGGCGCGATCCCATCGACCGTCGGCCTTCGCCTTTTCGACCTCAGCAAGGCCGGAGGGTTTCATCGTGCCCTCATCGATCAGCACCGTCGCACGCTCGACGTTGCGCTTCGACCACATGCTTCCCGCCCGACGGTGAGTGAACGCCTGCAGGTAGTACTCGTCGTCGAGCGACCCCTTCTGGCTGTCGACCCAGCCGTACGCAAGGGCGGCGTCAACGGCCTCCGCGTACGTCAGCGTCGGCGCGGCCGCACCCTTCTTGGAGATCTTCATCCAAATGCCGGGATGGTCGTCGTGATTCTTCTCGAGCCAGGCGAAGAAAATGGACTGGTCAGCGAACTGCTCCACCGTTTTTTGGTCGGGAACGGCACGGCGAGGCTGCCGCTGAGCGGACGCCGCACCGTCAGTTTGTTCGGGCACCACGATTGCACCACCTCCCAGAAAGGCGTGAATGTTCCCCCAAGGTTAGGGGACGCCGGATGGTCTTGGGCGATGTCGTCGCCGTATTGTGATGGGGTGATCCCTCTCGGCCAGTACCCCGCACCCCAACACACGATCGCGCACATCAGCGACACCCACTTTCTCGCCGACGGCGCCCCACTCTTCGGCGCCGTGGCGACGGAGACCAACCTGCGGAGGGCGCTCGAGCAGTTGCAGGCCTCCGAGGTCGTGCCGGAGGCGCTCGTCTTCACCGGCGACCTCGCGGACCTCGGTGAACCGGATGCATATCGGCGGCTCAGGGCGATCGTCGAACCCGTCGCGGAGTCCCTTGGCGCCCAGGTGATCTGGGTGATGGGCAACCATGACGAGCGGCTGCGCTACTCCGTCGAACTCTTCGACGTCGAGGGAACCGAGGCACCGCAGGACCGCGTGTACGACGTCGGCGGTCTGCGCATCATCTCGCTCGACACGACGGTGCCCGGGTGGCACCACGGCGACCTCACGGACGAGCAGCTCGCCTGGCTCGCCGACGTTCTCGCGACGCCCGCCCCGCACGGGACCCTGATCGCGGTGCACCACCCGCCGCTTCCCATCCCGCTGGACGGCGCAATGGAGATGCTCGAGCTGCAGGAGCAGAACCGGCTGGCGGACGTCGTGCGCGGCACGGATGTCCGGGGGATTCTCGCGGGACACCTCCATTACACGACCCACGGCACGTTCGCGGGCATCCCCGTCTCGGTTGCGGCGGCCACCTGCTACACGATGGATCTGGCGGACCGCTCGAAGCTGCTGTCCGGCATCGACGCGAACCAGGCCTTCAACGTGGTCAGCCTCTATGACAACACCGCTCCCGCAGAGGGCCAGGTCGTGCACACGGTGATTCCCCTCGCCGGAGGTCCGGAGGTTACCGGCTTCTCTGCCGAATACGAGAGTCGGATCGAGGCGATGACGCCACAGGACCGACTCGAGCTGTTCTCGCGCAAGCAGTCGACATTCAACCTCGGCACGCTCGAGGAGTGACGACCCCGGCCAGACGCCGGGCGAGCAAACGGCGGATGCCTAGCTGAGCAGGATGCCCGTCGCGCGCAGCTGCTGCCTGCTGGCGGACAGTGACTCGACGAGCCGCGCACCCGTGCCACGAAGGTGCTCGAGGGTCGCGAGCTCCGCAGCATCGGCGTCCCCGGCGAGGAGCGCGGTCGCGATTTCGGCGTGCTCCCGGTGGGCTCGCTCTCGGGACTCCGGCGACTGCACCTCCAGCCAGCGGGTGCGGTAGAGGCGGGTAAGCGCGCCCTCCATCGCGTCGATGATGAACGGGTTGCCCGAGAGCCGAGCGAGCTCGACGTGGAAGCTGGTGCCGGAGTCGATGCTGTGCTCCGGAGTCTCCGCGGTGTCGCTGCCCGTCGCATCCGTCCACACCGCAAGGTCCGCAAGTGCCTCGAGGTCGTCACGGCTCGCGCGATCGACGCTGAGGCGCGCGGTGGCGGCCTCGAGGATCTCGCGATACTCGTAGATCGAAACGACCTCGGCAAGATCAATGGGGGAGACGTGCCAGCCGCGGTCGTCTCGTCGCACCAGCCCATCGGACTGCAGCCGCATCAGCGCTGCCCTGATCGGGGTGCGGGATGCACCGAACCCCGGTTCGAGCCCGCGCTCGCTGAGGCGCTCGCCCGGCGCCAGCGCGAGAGTCAGGATGGCGTGACGCAGGCGGTCGTACAGGCTGCCGTCCGCGTTTGCGTCCATGCTCATGTGGCTCCTCGATTTGCGGAACGTGGTTGGTATACCAGTATGGTATCCCAAGCAGACAGTAACGGAACGACGAGACAATGGAACGAAAGAGCGCAGCAGTGAGTGACACGCAATCCCCTCCGGTCCGTCTCGGCGTGCGACCGTGGGTGATGCTTGCGCTCGGGCTCCTGGCCCAGACTGCGACCTCCGTACTGATCAGCACGCCGGCATTCCTCATCCCCGAACTGCACACCCACCAGGGCGTCCCCCTCGCGACGGCGGGTCTCCTCGCCTCGACGACGACCGTCGGCATGGTCCTCGCGCTCGTGGCGTGGGGAGCTCTCGCGGATCGACTCGGCGAACGATGGGTCATCGCTGGCGGCCTCGCGCTCGCGGCGCTCGCCTCCGCCGGCGCTGCGCTGACGACCTCATCGTTCGCCGCCTTCGCCGTGTTCCTCGTCGTCGGAGGCATCGCGTCCGCCAGCTCGAGCCCGGCGAGCGGACGGCTGGTCGTCGGCTGGTTCCCGCGCAACCGTCGGGGACTCGCCATGGGGATTCGCCAGATGTCCCAGCCCCTCGGTGTCGCC
>Ga0247779_1000564_pt1 | contig 22459 bp, 16 predicted proteins | sample UWRJL221509R5_FD_179925 | JGI IMG/M metagenome (GOLD analysis project Ga0247779, IMG submission 179925) | Plant litter microbial communities from Arlington Agricultural Research Station in Wisconsin, United States - UWRJ-L221-509R-5 | ecosystem: Environmental > Terrestrial > Plant litter >... | reverse complement strand
ATCCCAAGACCAGCGCGCCCTACAGCGTGCTGATCGGCCGCGACGGGCGCATCCTCAAAAACCAAGAGGGCTACACCACCGGCAACGCGGGCGTGCTCGACCGTGACGTTGCAGACGCGCTCGCGCGAAAAACGCCTTAGCGCTTCGCCAGCGTGCGATCGAAGTTGGGTTTGATGGTCACGCGCCACGTCGCAGGCCGTCTCAGCCTTCGGCGTCGCGTTCCGATCCTGCAGTGAAACCGACCCACCGAGCGGTAGGGCTTCTCAACGTAAAATGGCAGTTCGAATTCGAACTCCTATTTCCGGGCGAGAACAGTCTCCTTCCTCCTTCTTCGTCATCGAGCATCCCAAAGCTGTAGTCACCTCCCGGCAGTACTGCCCGCGTACCGCCGTGCGGCGGGTGCCGTCCTCCTTTTCAGCATCATCGGAGTTGGGGCTTTGAGACGCTGTTTGCCTGCCGCGCCCGCTAACCAAAAAATTAGAAGCGAAGAGTCAGATCCAAGGCCGCGCCTTCGAAGGGCGGGAAGACTCGGCACACGCCGCCCACGCAGCGCAGCGCGCCGCGGCGTTGGCCGACGAAGAGTGAGAGGCTGGAGTCGGAGCTGATGCGGTAACCGAGTTGGCCATTGAAGTAGGTCGGGGGGACCGCAGGGTTCGTGTCGTACGAGAAGCCGAGCGCGACCGACCAGTGCGGGGCGTAGTCGAAGCCGATCAGCTCGTCGCCTTCGTTCCAGGGCACGCCCGGGCCGCCCAGGGTTTGCTGCCGGCGGCGGTGCCAGCCTTGGAGCTCGAGGGCGAACGGGCCGCCCAGGGCCCAGGTGCCTTGGTGGCGCATGTAGACTTCCCGGTAAAACACGTGGGTTTCGCCGCTGTCCGTGAGCAAGGCGCGATCGCTGTTGTCGACGCGGCTGCCGAAGGAGATGTCGGCTTTGGAGCGGCGATCGCGGCTGCGCAGCTCGCTGCCGACGGCGATGTCCAAGACGCGGTTGCGCGTTTCTTTACCGACCTGGCACGCTTCGTTGGCCAGCGATTCTGCGAAAGACTCGTAGTAGCCGGCCCAGGTGTACACGCTGGCGATGCGCGAGAGTGCCAGATCACCGCGTAGGCGTCCGCCGCTGACGCAGGTATTGAAGCCTTCGAAGGCCGTGTCGATGAACAGCGCTTCGGTGGTGGGCGGCGCGCTCGCGGCCAGCATGCTGAATTCGCGGGCGCGCAGCGGGCTGATGTTGGCGAGTAGCGGGAAGAAGCGGCGGTAGTGTTTGCCTTCGAACAGCAGACTGAGCGGGCCAGCCAATACGTTCACGCTCAGGTACACGGCTTGACCGAGATCGAGCTTGGGAGTGGAGCGATCGGCGTGCTCTAACTCTTGCAGCGCGACTTCCAGGTACGCGCCGCCGTGGCCGCCGAGATCGGCGAGCTCGAACGAGGCGCTGCCGGTGGTGATGCGATCGGCGCTGCGTACGACGTCGTTGGCGAGGGGTGTGCTGCGTTGCAGCCACGAGCCTTGTACCGACAATTTGGCCGATTTATGGCTGAGCTCTGCCTGCGCGCCGAAGATCCGATCGGGCGCGTAGCTGCACGTGCCGAAGGTTTTGCAGTCGCCGGTGTCGGGCACGAAATCAGTGGCCACTGCGCGCGGCATGCCGGCTTCGGTCAGTTTGAGGAAGCCCGGCGTGACGCTGGAATCGACCCCGAGGTAGCGCCCGCTCGCGGGGTCGATGCGCAGCGGGTTCAAGCTGCCGGCGACGGCCGTGGCCCGCAGCGTCATTTGCTTGCTGCGCACTCGGGCCGTGATGCGCGCGCCGCGCAGCGTGGTGTCGCTCGCGAGCTCGTCGAGCTTGCGCAGACTGAGCACGAGGCCGCGGCCGAACGCGACGTACACGTCGCCCAGGCCGAGCTCGAGTGTGGGGCTCGTGTACGTGAAGTAATACTTCGCGGGGTAGAGCCAATTGATGTAGCGGTTCGAGAGCTCGACGCCGGCTTCCTGTAACTTCTGTCGGAAGTACACGGGGGCGGGCGAGCCGCCGGCGCTGGGGGGGCGTGAGCCGTACAAATCGAGCGCGATTTGCGTGGGGTTGGGGGAGTCGAAGAACCAGGCGTTGTCCAGTCGCAGGCCCGCTTGCCAAGCTCCGCCGTTGGCCAGCACGTTGAGGCGATTGTAGAACATGCCCCAATCGTCGTTGGCTAGCGTCGCGACCTGGTTGGGGCGCGTATCGCGGTTGTTGCCGTTGTACGAAAGTGTCGAGGTATTGGTGATGTCGAAGGCGACAGGCACACCGAGCACGTCCACCGGTTCGAGCGCGTGGAGCTTCGGTGTCACGGCCAGGATGCCGAGCGCAATCGCGCGCGAGAGCCAGAAAGCGGGCGTTCGCCGCGCGTTATGGCTGCGGCAGCGACGCATCGATGAACGGCCAGAGGACGGTCGCTTGATCGCCGAGCAACTTCTTTTCGATCTTCATCGTGTGCGCGTCGACGACCAGGTTCAAGGGGGCCGTCTCGGCCGAAGCAAAGCCGCCCAGTTGATAATCAGGGTCGAGGACCATCGCGTAGTCGGAGGAGAAGACGGTCACCCAGGTATCGAGATCATCCAAGCTTGCCGGATCGCGGCGCGCGTCTTGAAACAACGTGCTCAAGATGCGCAGCCCGCGCGGGCCGTAGGCCTTGTTCTTGTCCGGCAGCCCCTCGTGCTCGCTGCGACAGGCCGAGCACCACACGGCGGCGGTGTTGATCAAGATCAACTCATAGCCCTTGCTGCCGGTCGGATCATAGTAGTCCGCGAAAGCGATCGACTCGAGCGTGCGCGCCGAATGGCTGACTTTGGCCGGATTTCTGAAGCCTTGAAAGCACGCGTCGGCGAGCGTATCGCCTTCTTCGGTGCCGAACGGGCCGTTCGGATAGTCGGGTGAGTTGCAGCCTCCGCTGGCCAAGAGCTCGGGTGGGATGTGGGGCGTGTTGCTGCCGCACGCGCCCAGCGCGAACAGCGCGCCGAGCGCGAACAGCGCACACCCGATGCGGGCGAAGGGGCGAACGACCCGGATCATGCTACTTTCGACGGAGCGCGATCGAAGACAAGATCGGAATGCCGCCGCTCGTGGTGTCGATGCTGCTGCCGTCGCTCGAGACGCGTGCTTGGGCGACCTCCAGCCAGGTGCCGTAGGGCGCCCATTTTTGGCTCACGTCCAAGCCTTGCACGAACACCGCGACTTCCGTCCCGGGCGCCCAGGCGGCCGTGTTTTTTACACTGAGCTTGGCGGCCGGGCAGAACGTGGTGCCGAGCGGCGCGACACCGTACGCGAGCTCGAAGCCGAAGCGTTCTGGCAGCGCCTGTGAGCTGTCCGCGATCGGCACCGCCACGCTGCGGAACACGCGCTGTGAGTCATCGCTGTAGGTGAGGATGTCGTGCTCGAAGCTGCCGTTGCTGGCAAGCTGCAGCGTCAGATCGCCGCTGCTGAGCGCGCCGCTTTTGGGGAACGCGGCGCCCTCCGCGAACGTGGGCAGCGGTAAGGCCACGAGCTCGCCCAGGTCTTGCGTGGCTTCGGTGAGCGGCACGGCCAGCTCGGCGAAGTCGAAACCGTCGCCGTACTTCAGGGCGGGCTCGACCATCGACTGGTGTGGGCTGACGTTCAGCACGCCGCTCGGGTTGGCGGTGTAGGGCAGGCACAGGTTGATGCCGCACACTTGCACCGGGAGATCGGCCGCCACTTCGCCGGAGGGCACACGCCAGCTGGCGCGTACTTGATCGATCGTGAGCGCTGCCGCATCTTCGTGGTAGCCGGGGGCCTCGCACACTGCGGGCGCGGCTGCCGGACCGCCCGTCTCATCGCTCGCGGACGAGCAACTCAGTAACGCCAAAAGCGCAAGGGCCGCAGCGGGCGGCAGTGTCGTCGGGAGTTGCATCGCAGCGCCCAAGCGTACACAACGCCGCCCCGCCCCGCCAATCCGGGGCACTTCTCACGGGGTTTCGCGAGCCGAAGGCGACCTACGCAGATGCAGCTGAATCAGAAGAATACACCCATGTACCAACGCACGGTCTGAGCAGTGCTGGTATTGGCTGCGCTGTAACCGAGCGAGGTGTTGATCGTGTCGGTCTGGTGCTGGGTGTAGCCGAGCCCTGCCATCGGGAACAGCACGCCGTACTCGAGCTTGGTGAAGAAGCCGCCCTTCTTGTTCGGGTCGTCGTTGCGCGAGCCGTCTTTCGATTGAAAGTACACGTTGGCGTTCAACTCCACGCCCAGGTCATGGGCGTGGCCGGGGGACTGCACGAACTCGGAAGCGCGCGACCAGATCGCGGCCACGCCGCCGCCGAGCTTTTGCCCCGAGGCGTCGCGCAGGAAGTCGTAAGAAGCGCTGGGCCTGAAGTAGTAGGTGCCCTGTACGCGCGTCAGGATGTTGCGGTACAGGATCAAATCGATGCTGTAGGCCGGGTTGAAGCGGAAGGTCGAGTCGGTGCGGTTGCCGTGCTGGTCGTCGGCCCCGGCGTTCGGAGGCGTTAGACCTTGCACGTCCGAATCGCCGGATGCCCAGCCGAAGTTGAAGCCGAGGCGCAGCTTGTCTTCGACCAGCTTCTGCTCGATCTCGGTGGCGATGCCGTATTGGCGGATCTTGTAGCCGATGTTCTGCGCCGCAGGGCTCTTGTTGATCGACCCGTTGTTGTCCATGTTGCCCTGGATGGTCACGCCTTCGGCCTCGAAGCGGAACTTCTTGTACAGAAGCTGCACCCAGAGGTCGGGAGTCCAGGCCGTCGCGCCACGCCGGGTATAGTCGAGTAACCCAGGGGTACAGCTCAAGCTGGCGGCGCCGATCGAATCACTGCACAGACCGCTGCCACCGTTGCCCGTGTTGGCATCGTTGGCTAGCAACTGATGCCGGTACTGGACCTGAATACCCGCGTTGATCACGACTTCGCCGCGGGCCAGCGCCAAGCGGGTCAGCTCACGGCTCTTGCGGCGCGTGACGGCCAACATGTACTGCGACACGTCGTCGAGCTGCGCGAGGTCGTAAGGCTGGCCCCGGTAGATGCCGACATTGTCGCTGGTGGCGCCCTCGTTGATGAAGTCCCAAGCGCCCGTCACGTACAGATCGAGCGGCTTGATGCCGGTCGTGAACTGAATGCGGTCGATGGTCGACTGGTAGTTGTCGTCGTGGCCGTCACCCGCGTTGTTCAAAATGCCGAGGCCCCAATGGTTGGGCATGCGGCCGAAGCGCAGCTCGCCGACCGGGGTCGCGTATTCAGCCCAGGCGCGTTTCACCTGAATGCTATTGCGCAGGCTGTTGACGCCCGAAGTGGGGGCCTCGGTGCTCGCGGTATTGAAGCCAATCGGGGTGTAGCCGCTGCGCGCTGCCACCGCGTAGCCGCCAGCAGACGGCGTGTTGCGGTATTCGCTGGGGGTCGAGCCGAGCACGATGTTGTCGAACAGATCGATCTGGCTGATAACGCGCAGGTTGTCCGAGATATGCAGCTCCGGATCGAGCCGGAAGCGCAAGTTGGCGCCTGCTTGCGTGCCGGTCTTGCAGGCGTAGGTCGCGGACGTGCCGGCGTTGTTGCTGCCAGCACCGTTCTCGTCCGGGGTGCACATCTGCGGGCCGTGCTGGTTGCCGCCTTGGTCTTGAAAGTAGTTGTCGGCCGGCTGCGGCCACATGGCACCTAGCTGGCCCTTCGCCGGATTTCCCGCCGGGGAGTCGATGCGCCCGAGCGCGAACTGATAGAACAGCTCCGCACGCACCCGGAAATTGCCGTGCAGCTCCAGCACTGGCCGGGCGTGCGCCCACCAATCTTCGGCAAACACATCTTGCTCACCGCGCTTGCTGGCAGCGTCTGCGGGACGCTCTCCGTTCTGGCGCTTGAGCTCCGCGGCGTCGTTGCCCGGCTCGGGCCACGCGGGCAGCGGAGCAAAGCTGCCGCTGGGAGTCCCGGGCGCGGGCGCGGGCGCTGGCTCCTCTTCGCTTGCGCCGTCGGCGGGGGGCGCTTCGGGGGCCGCGGGGGCACTGGGTTCGGCGGCGTCAGCGGCACCTCGCGGCGCGGCTTCAGGAGCCGCAGCTGCGGGTTTGGGCTGCGCGTCCGCGAGCGCCGGAATGGTCAAAAAACCGAGCGCAACTAAAGAGGCAACGGAGGCGTGTTTCATGCGGATCTTCGCGAGGTACCGGCGGCGGCCCCGGGGGGTTTCGCACGCGCGGCCAAAGACTGTCAACCGCGCGTCCCGAGGTCTCATAAAGTCGGGGTTTGACCCCTATTTGCGAAAAGCAGCCATGATGTCCGTGCCCATTCGGGCCGCCTGCTGGCCCAGCTCGGCACCGGCCGGGACGGGCAGTTGGAGCTGGGACATGGTCTTGGCCACCTGGGCCAACTCCTGCTGGAGTGACCAGCCGGGCGCCTCGGGCAGGCCGAGCGCGCTGCGGAAGGTCTCCCCCAGCTCCACGGCCGACCCGTAGCGGAGGGCTGGGTCCTTGGCCAAGGCGCGCGCCATCAGCATGTCCAAGACCGGGGGCGCTTGTTTCAAGATGGAGCTGAGCTGCGCGGGCGGCTGTTCGATCTGCGCTGCGCGCACCATCAGCTCGCTCCGGTCCGGGCTATCGAAGGGGGTCACCCCGGTCAGCATTTCGTACAGCACGATCGCGGCGGAGTACAGATCGGCGCGCGCATCGAGCGGGTGGTTCAACACTTGCTCGGGCGCCATGTATGCACCGGTGCCGGGCGCCATGCCGCCGGTGTTGCGCGCTTCTTCGGCTGGCACCTGAGCGATGCCGAAATCGGTGACCTTGATCACGCCGTCGCCGCGCACCAGCACGTTGGATGACTTGATGTCGCGGTGCAAAATGCCGAACGCGTGGATCGAGGCGAGCGCGCCCAGGAGCTGCGCGAAGTAGTGCCAGGCCTGCGCCAGCGGCAACGCGGGCAACGGGGCGCGCCGCGCGAGCGACTCGCGGTGCACACGCGCGATCAAGTCACTCAGTGCCTCGCCGTGCACGAGCTCCATCACCAGCGCGAGTTGTCCGTCGAAATCCGATAGCCCGAAGAAGTGCACGATATTCGGGTGTGACAAGCGCGCGAGCGCCGTGGCCTCACGCATGAACAGCTTGCGCGCACGCGCTTTGCCCTGCAGCAGCGGATGCAGCAGCTTCACCGCGATGGGGTGGGGCGGCGTGTTCGCGAACCGGCCGGCGGGATTGTAATAGAGCCAGCCGCGGTAGACGACGCCCATGCCGCCTTCACCGATGGCGTGGCCCAGCACGGCGCGACCCCAGTCCTCGAGATCGAGCTCCGCGCCCGGACCGATGCTGGGCCTTGCGGCTTGAACGATGCGCGTGCCGCACTCGGGGCAGAAGCGCGCTTCGTCGACAACGATGCTCTTGCATGCAACGCACTCCGCCACGGGTGGAAGCATAACGGAAATCGTGACCGCCAGGCGCGCCCGTACGGAAATGTAGCCAAGGCGAGCGCCGCGAGCGCAAGGAATGAGCGTTGCGGTCGGCCGCTGCTCTGTGGGAGTCTGGCGAAGATTCTGCCGAGTATGGCTTTTTCGTGCGCGGCGGAGGTCAGGAGGAAAGCCCACGTTGCTTCGTAAACTTCGCTCGTTCTCGGCTGCTCTGGTGCTCGCAAGCGTTACGGCAATGCCCGCAGCGTACGCCCAAGTCTCGGGCGACTTCGCGCTTCAGCGCTTCGATCCCGCCGCCGGCCCGCACAACTACCTCAGCACGCGGGGCGCGCGCACGGACGGCAAGATGGTGTGGAGCGTCGGGCTCGTCGCCAACTACAGCTACCGTCCGTTCGAAGTCGGCAGCTGCGAGGCGCCCGAGGGCAAAGGTTGCGATGATCCCGGTGCGAGTGGCAAGCAAACGGCCCGGGTGATCGAGAACCAATTGACGGGCGATCTGCTGGGCACCCTGACGCCCACGCCGCGTCTGCAGTTGGCGCTCAGGATCCCGGTCTCGTGGGTCAAGGGCCAGGGCATCACGCCCGAAGGCACCTTCTCGAAGCAGGGCATCGATACCGTGGGTTTGGGCGATCCGCAGCTCGAAGCGAAAGTTCGCGTGCACGGCCAGGTGAGTGATCCCTTCGTGCTCGGCTTGTCCGCCTTCGTCACCGCGCCGCTCGGTCACGCCATTTCCGAGGGCTCGTACCTCGGCGATACGAATCCCAGCGTCGGCGGTCGCGTGATCCTGGATGGTGAGAAGGGGCCGTTCTCGGTAGGCGCCAACCTGGGCGGCGCCTACCGCTCCAAAGCGCAAATCGGCAACGCGGAGATCGGCTCCGAAGGGCGCTATAGCGTGGCCGCCGGCTATCGCATCGGGCCCGTGATTCGCGTGATTGTCGACGCCTTCGGCACCACTCGCTTCTCCTCTTCCGCGGGCGAAAACACGCTCGAGATCGACGGCGGGCTGCAGGTCGTGCCGCTCAATTCACCGTTCATCATTGCGCTGGCGGGCGGGTCCTCGCCCGTCGAAGGTGTGGGCGCGCCGAAGTTCCGCGGCATCTTGGGTGTGACCTACGCCGTTCAAAAGCGCGACCGTGACGACGACGGCATCGAGGACGCGGTTGACCAATGCCCGACCGACAAAGAGGATCGGGACGGCAACGAAGACTCCGACGGCTGTCCTGACCCGGACAACGATCTGGATACGGTGCCCGACGCCGTGGACAAGTGCCCGAACCAGGCCGAGGACCAAGACAACTTCGAAGATCGCGACGGGTGCCCGGAACCGGACAACGACAAGGACGGCATCGCGGACGTCTCGGATCAATGCCCGAACGAGCCCGAGAGCAAGAACGGCTTCAAGGACGACGACGGCTGCCCGGACGAAGCGGATCAAGACAGCGACGGCGTGCCGGACGCGCGCGACAAATGCCCGGCCGAAGCCGAAGACACTGACGGCTTCCAAGACACGGACGGCTGCCCCGACCTCGACAACGACAACGACGGTGTCCCGGACGCTCAGGACGAATGCATCGACGAGCCCGAGAATATCAACAAGTTCGAGGATCAGGACGGCTGCCCCGACGACCCGAAGGCGGGTAAGAAGAAGAAGTGAGCGGGCTCGCCGTCAGCTCTCTGGCTCGGCATGCGGCAAGCGCAGCGTTCGCGCTGGGCTTGCTCGCGTGCGCTCCCGGCAGCGGGCCCGGTGCTAGCAGCGCGGCGGACGCCGAGCACCCCCTGCTGGGCGCGGCCGCGCCCGCGTTCGAGCTCGAGTCGCCCAGCGGCAAGCAAAAGGTCAGCCTCGGCCAACACGCCGGCAAAGTGGTGGTGGTCGATTTTTGGGCCACCTGGTGTGCCCCCTGCAAAGAGTCGTTCCCGGCCTATCAACGCTTGGCGCAAAAGTTCGGCAGCAAGCTGACCGTGATCGGCGTCAGCGTCGACGAAGACCCCGCTGGCATTGCCAAGTTTGCCAAGGAGACCGGCGCCACGTTTCCGCTTTGCTGGGACGACGGTCAAATCACCTCCAAGAGTTATCAACCGCCCACCATGCCGACCAGCTTCGTGGTGGATCAGACGGGCATCGTACGCTTCGTGCACAGCGGCTTTCACACGGGTGAAGAGCGAGCGATCGAAGCCGAGATCGATTCGCTGCTGAAGTGAGCTGACTGCGCTAGGCGCCGCGTACCGACAGTGTGCGCTGGGGCGCAGCGCCAGCAGGCGTCAAGCAGCGCAGCGATTTTTAGGCTGAATCGCTGCGGCAGACATGCGCCGGACATGTGAGGAGCCAAGAGCTAGAAGCGCACTTAACTTGAGCCGCGTTCGGAAATGCGCTTGCTGGAAGGGATCGGCGAGGCAGATGATCAGTACAGTTTGGAAAGTACAGTGATGCATTCGTCCCGCCGTGCGCTGCTCTCCCTCGCCCTCCTGCTCTCCGTGTCATCTGCGCTGGCTGCTACGCCCGGCTTGGATGAGCTGGCCCAGCAGCTGAAGAGCGCGGCTGACTTCCGCGTGCGCGTCTCGGCAGCGCTGCAGCTGGGGAAGTCCCTGACCGGTGACGCGACCCAGCCGCTCGAGGGCGCGCTCGACGACAGCAATGCATCGGTGCGAGCGGCGGCCGCCGCCGCCTTGAAAAATCTAGGTGACCAGGGTGCCCTGGCGTCGCTCAAGGCGCATCGCGCCGACAAGTCCGAGGCGGTTCGGGCGCAGGTCGCCGCGGCCATCAAGTCCCTCGAAGACGAGCGCCTCACCGGCCCGAAACCCAGGGTGTTGGTCAAGCTCGGCATGATGAAGAACGCCTCGGGCGTCAAATCCAAGAAAATCGAAAGCGAGCTGGCCGACTCTTCCCGCCGCAAACTGAGCGAGCTGCCCGGCGTGCGCGTGCTCGCTGCCGACGGCAGCGGTTCGGGTGGGGACACGGACACGGGTGCCGGCTCCGCTCAGAGCAAGCAAGGCGTCGTGCCGATGGTGATGGTGACGGGCAACGTGTCGGAGCTCACGGCTTCGCGCGAAGGCCATTCGATTACGTATTCGGCGAGCGTCGAGTACGTGCTGCACACCATGCCCGAGCAGGCGATTGCCGCCAAAGTCTCGGGCAGAGCCAGCGCCACGGCCACCGAACAAGAGGCAGGCGACGCCACCGCGTTGGCCGAGATCCGGCGATCCGTGCTGCAAGCGGCGATTGCCAGCGCGCTTCGTCGCGCCCCGCCCGCGCTGCTCGCCGCCGCTCGGCTGTAGCACTTGTCACGCGGCCCAGGTGATTGTACGCGCCCCCGGCGTGCCTCACCGTGTCCTGTTCGTCTCGAAGCCGATCCTGCCGCCCTTTCACGACGGTAGCAAATGCCTCGTGCGCGATGTGGCCCAACACCTGACGCGCGTCTCGCCGATCGTGCTCGCGACGCCCGGCGCGCCACCGCTCACGGCTGCCGCGGGTGCATTGCCGGTGCGCTCGGTTGCCGCCTACGGCACACCGGGCGGCTTCACCCCGGCATTCTCTGCGAATTTACGGGCTGCGGCCTGGGTGCTCTTGCGTTCGCGAGCCAGCGTTTGGCACTTCGTGTTTGCACCCAACGCGCGCACCAGCGGCGCGGGTAAGTGGCTGCGTCGCCTGCGCGGCGTACCCGTAGTGCAGACGATCGCCTCGCCGCCGCGCAGCTTTGCCGAGCCGCAAACGTTGTTCTTCGGCGACATCCTGGTCGCGCAGAGCGCCTGGACGCGCGACGCGGTCGCAACCAGCTATGCAGGCGCAGGCTTGCTCGCGCCGCGCATCGAAGTGATTCCGCCGCCCGTACCGGACCTCGTAGAGCCCAGCGCGGCAGATGTGGCCGCAGTCCGACGGGAGCTCGCGCTCGCGCCCGAACAGCGCTACCTGCTCTATCCCGGCGATCTCGAGACCAGCTCGGGTGCGGAGGCGACTGCGGCGCTCGCCGAGCGTGTGCCTGGCGCATTGCCAGGCGTCGTGACCGTGTTCGCCTACCGCCGAAAATCCGCGCGCGCGGCCGCGGTCGCCGCGGATTTGGCGTCGCGCTTGGCTCCTGCCCAGACGCGCTTTTTGGAAAACGCACCCAACATCCTGGCTTTGTTGGCCGGCGCGGCGGCGGTGGTTTTCCCGGTCGACGATCTGTGGGGCAAGGTCGATCTACCGATCGTGCTGCTCGAGGCCATGGCCTTGGGTGTGCCGGTGCTCGTGCTCGATCAGGGCCCGCTCCGGGATCTAGAAGGCGTGGTCAAGGTGCCGAGCCTGGACGCCGCGCACTGGCTTTCAGAAGTTTCGAGCGTGCTCAGCGACCCTGGTCGTTGCGCGGCAATCGCCTCGAATCAGCGCGCGGCTTTGCGTGCGCGTCACGCGGCCGCCGTGGTGGCGCGCGCCTACGAAGACTTGTACCTCGAGCTCGCCCGCTAGCTCGATTTTTCGAGAGTGGGCGCTCGCGCCCCCCGCAACCCGAATGCTCGCTGGTCAAAGTGACTGCACGCCGGGTGCGGTCGCGCGGGTGCCGCTCACGCGAAAAAACAAAGTGTGCATGCAAACTTTGTTTTTTTTGCGATCGCGACCCCGCATCGCAGCTCGTGGTTGCGCTGAGTTTCCCCGCTATCCAGCCGCATTGGCAGGCCCTAATCGAGGGCGCGTCGCAAGCTGAGGTAGTCTTCGCCGACGAAGAAGCGCAAAAGGGCGGTGATGCGCACGATCAGATCGCTGCGCAGGGCGGGCTCGATTTCGCTCTCGAGCAAGACCGAGACCAGATCGCGTTCGGTCATGGCGTCGAGTAGGGCGCGGGTGTCGGGGCGGACCAAGAGCAGGCCGCGCAGGGCCGAGCGCAGATCGGCGCACAGCACCAGGCCGGCGCGGTCCGCGCTCATTTGCATCAAGCGATGCGCGGCGACCAAATTTTCGTTGATGTGCGAGAGCGCGCTCGGTGGCTCGCTGAGCCCGGCCGGGGCGCGGCGCTTGCTGTGTTCGTAACGAACCAATACTTCGAGCCCACGCCGCAGCGCGGGCTCTGGGATCTTGTCCAAGAATTTCGTGGCCGAGGCAGCCAGCGGTAGTCCCTTGAGCAGCGGCAGCAGGCCGAGCGCGAGCTCTACGCCGCCCTTGGTATGCGCGAAGGCGCCGGCCCACATCTCGTTCGAGGTCAGGCGAGCCTGTCCGAGCTTCAAGTGCAAGGCTTCGGCTCCGATCGCGAAGCACAGCTCGCTCTCGGTCATGTGAAACGCGGAGGCCGAGTCGAGGTGCGACTTGCCCAGCAAGATATAGGGCGATTTGCCTTCGTATCCGCGCATACCGATCGACTTTTTGCCGCGCGAGACGTAGGCCCGCAAGTGCGGCAAGGAGAGTACGAGACGCGCCGCGTCGAGCGCGCGCTTGGCTTCTGGGTGCTCGTGGCTGTCCAGTGCTTCGCAGTAGTCGCTGAGCGCGGCGTGGTCGGGCTCGGGGCTGAGCGCGATCAGCTTTTGTGCGCCGGCCACGAGCGAGTTCTGTCCGCGGGCGAGGGGATGACTGAGTGCGTCTTCGATCAGCTCGCTGGAAAGCGGGCCGCGAGGAGTAGAAAACGTTGCCGGCTTCGGCTCGAGGCCGCGCGCGCACAAGGCGCCCTGCAGCGCCAGATCGCGTGCGTCCTGTTGGCTGGCAGAGGCCAGTCGAGCTGCGACGGAAAAGTGCGCGAGGCGGAGCTCGTCCTTGGCGATGGCGGCGTCCGCAGCCTCGCCGTCGTAGACGCGGCGTTGCAGGGCGAGTGCGAACGGCAGCCCGTCCTGTCCGACCTCCAGCAGCGCGCGCACGAGCAAGCTGCCCGCGTGCTCCGAGAAGCGGAAGCTCTGCCACAAATCGCCTAGCTCAGGCGGGGAAAGGCTGCCTGCGCCGAGCGCCTGTCGGGCCGCGTTCGGGTCGATCGCCGCTTCCTCGCCTTCGACCTCGGCGCTGCCCAATAGGCGCGCAAAGCGGGCCCTTTGGCTGCCATGCTCGCTGGCGGCGTCCAGTAACGAGAGGCACGGGCTCGAATCCTCCTTGCCCCGGTCGCAAGCCAGCCACAGGCGTCGTGCGGCTTCGAGCAGGCGTGCCTTGCCGTGATCGAGAGCGAGTAACTCGAATGCGTCCCGGCACGCCCGAGCGTCGCTGCGTCGACTCAGAAAAGCGCCCTCGGGGCAGGACAGCTCGGCCTTGTCGCCGTCGTTGCGAATACGCGTGCTCTCGGCATGAAGCGGCACGTAGCTGACGTCGCCGACGGCCGACCAGGCCACGATCGCTGCCCGCTGCTCAGTCAGGAACAGGTACGGATCGCAGCGTGTTTCGCCGACCAAGCGCGAGTTGAGCGGCAGCGGGTTCGAACCGCGCAGCCAGGTCACGAGCACCTCACCCGTTGCCAGCTCGCGCTTCAGCCACGCCTGGCCGAGCTCGTCCGCGAGCACGACCCAGCGTGAAGCTTTGACCTCCGGCCTCGGGCGATGGCTCGCGGAGGCCAAGCGCGCGAGGCCAATCAAGCGTTCGACCGCGTGGCGCCGGCCCGCGGGGATGGTCAGCTCCTCTTGGCCGAAGCACAGCCGATCGCGCAGACGTCCGGGCACCAGGCGCAGATCCGCGTGTGTCAGCAGATCCAGGTGCTGGCCATGGAAGCGGTCGCGCGCGGCGACCAACCACAGGCCGCTTTCGCTCAGGAGCAGGCTGGCGCGCGTGCGCGAGCCCTCCGAGCCGGCCGAGGTGGCAATCCCGGAGTCCAGCCGCACGCGGCCGAGCACCTTGCCTAGGCCGTGTTCCTCCGCAAATTCCAGGGACGTATCGCTCATCCGACTCGAGTGAAAGTGATGTTTTGGCTCAGTATTCGCGGGCCGTTGTCCCATGCTACACCTCCGGGCCCAGCCATGGCGTCTAGTAGCAACACTTCTTCCGAGCTTCGCACAGCGTTTCTGAACTTCTTCGGTGGTCGCGGCCACGAGATCTGCCCGAGCGGACCGGTCGTCCTGTCCGGCGACCCCACGCTGATGTTTGCCAATGCGGGCATGGTTCAGTTCAAGGACGTGTTCGTGGGACGGGAGACGCGCAACTACAAGCGTGCCACGACCAGCCAAAAGTGCATCCGCATCAGCGGCAAACACAACGATCTCGAGGCGGTCGGGCCCTCGCCCCGCCACCACACCTTTTTCGAGATGCTGGGCAACTTCAGCTTCGGCGATTACTTCAAAGAAGAAGCCATCGTATTTGCCTGGGACTTTTTGACCAAGGAGCTCGAGCTGCCGAGCGAGCGGCTGATCCTCACCTACTTCAAGGGCGAGAACGGCATCGCGGAAGACACCTTTGCTCGCGATCTGTGGATGAAGCTCACCGGCTTCGGGCCCGATCGCGTGATCGGCATGGGGGCCAGCGACAACTTTTGGCAGATGGGCGAGACCGGCCCGTGCGGGCCTTCGAGCGAGATCTACTTCTGCAACGGTCCGAATGTCGACCCCAGCAAGTTCGGGGACGAGCAAACGGTCGAGGGCTACGGCTGGATGGAGATCTGGAACCTGGTCTTCATGCAGTTCGAACGCAGCCTGGTCGGTGGTGAGTATAAGCTCGCCGATCTGCCGGCGCCGAGCATCGACACCGGTGCGGGCTTGGAGCGCCTGGCCTGCGTCACGCAGGGTAAAACCAACAACTACGACACGGATTTGCTGCGTCAACTGATCGATCGGGCCAGTGAATTGTCCGGCAAGCGCTACACGGGCACCATGGACAAGGACGACGTGTCGATGCGCGTGATCGCCGATCACGCGCGCACGACCGCCTTCCTGGTCGCCGAAGGCGTGATGCCGGACCGCAGCGGTAAGGAATACGTGCTGCGCCGGGTGATGCGTCGGGCCATCCGCCATGGTCACCGGCTCGGCATCGAAAAGCCCTTCCTGCACGAGGTCGCGCTGCGCGTGGTGGACGCCATGGGCGATCAGTACCCGGAGCTGCGCGAGCGCCGCGACCACATCGCGTCGGTGGCCGAGAACGAAGAGGTGCGCTTCCGGCAGACCATCGAGCGCGGTCTGTCACTGCTCGAAGAGCGCTTCGAGGTGATGGCCAAAGAGAGCACGACCACGCTGCCCGGCGCGGACGCCTTCAAGTTGTACGATACCTACGGCTTCCCGCTCGATCTGACGGACGTGATCTGCAACGAGCGCGGCTTCGTGGTCGACAAGGCGGGCTACGACGAAGCGCTGGAAGCGGCCAAGGAGCGCTCCGAGTTCAAGTCCCAGAATCAAGCGGTGGAAGGCGTTTATCGCGTGGCGCTGGCCGCCGTGCCGAACGGCGCGGTGCGCTTCACCGGCTACGAAAAGGACAAGGATCACGGCAAATTGCTGGCCATCGTCAAAGATGGCGCGTTGGTGCACGAGGCCAGCGCCGGCGACAGCGTCGAGCTGATCAGCGATCAGACGCCGTTTTACGGCGAGTCCGGCGGTCAGGTTGGGGACCACGGCACGATCAAGAGTGAGTCGGCCCGGGTCGTGATCGATGACAGCCACAAGCCGCTCACGGGCCTAGTTGCCCATCGCGGCCGCGTCGAATCCGGCACGCTGCACGTGGGCGACCGGCTCGAGCTCGCCGTCGACAGCGCGCGGCGCGATCGCACCCGGCGCAATCATTCGGCCACGCACCTCTTGCATTGGGCGCTCAGGACCGTGCTCGGCTCGCACGCTCAGCAGAAAGGTTCGCTGGTCGGCCCCGATCGCTTGCGCTTCGACTTCACCAGCCCGCGCGCGCTCACGCCCGAAGAGATCGCGAAGGTCGAAGATCTGGTGAACCAACGCACGCTCGCGAACCACACCGTGCAAACGGAAGTGCTCAACATGGACGAGGCGCGCGCGCGCGGCGCGATGATGATTTTCGAGGAAAAATACGGCGATGTCGTGCGCATGTTGAGCATGGCGGAGTCCACCGAGCTGTGCGGCGGCACCCATGCGCGCGCCACCGGCGACATCGGTTTGTTCAAAATCGTGAGCGAGCAGGGCGTTTCGGCCGGTGTGCGGCGCATCATCGCCGTCACCGGCGACGGCGCGCTCGCCTACCTGCGCGAGGTCGAGGCGAGCTTCGCCAAGGTCGTCGGCTTGGCCAAGGCCACGCCGGCCAACGTGCTCGACAAGGTCGAGAAGCTCTTGCAACACGAGCGCGCGCTCGAAAAGCAGATCGACGAGCTGCAAAGGAAGCTCGCGACCGGCGGCGGCGGCGGCGGTCTCGATGCGCTGCTGGCCAAAGCGCGCGAGATCGCGGGCGTCAAAGTGCTGGGTGTGCGCACGGAGGTGACCGATCGCGCGGCCCTGCGTGAGCTGGCCGAGCAACTCCGAGACAAGCTCGGCCAAAGCGTGGTTCTGGTCGGCTCAGTGGCGGATGGCAAAGCGCAACTCGTACTGACCGTGGCCAAGGATTTGACGAATCGCCTCAAGGCGGGCGATCTGATCAAGAGCTCCGCTCAGATCCTAGGGGGCTCGGGCGGCGGCCGCCCAGACATGGCTCAGGCCGGCGGCACCGAGCTCGCGCGGCTGGACGAAGCGATCGACGCGATTTACGCCAGCGTGGGCTGACCGTTACCCCAGAACACGGGCTCGGGCTCGAGCTGCACGCCGAAGCGCTCGAGCACGCCGAGTTGCACACGCCTGGCCAAGCGCGTCACGTCGTCCGCGCGGGCGCCGGCGTGTGCCACGAGCGCGAGCGCGTGCTTGGTCGACAAGCCCACTTGGCCATCGCGCGTGCCACGCGGAAAACCGGCCTGCTCGATCAGCCAGCCCGCCGACAGCTTCACTCGCCCGTCTGCCTGCGGAAACTGCGGTAGATTGCCGAGCCCCTCGGCGCGCGCCAAAAACTGCTGGAATTGTTGGTTGCTCAGCACGGGGTTCAGGAAAAACGAGCCGCAGCTGCGACCGTTGGCGTCGCTTTCATCGAGCAGCATCGACTTTTCGCGCCGCAACTGCAGCACCGCCTGACGCAGCTCGGACAAGGTCGGGGCCGTGTTTCCCAGCGCGAGGAAGTGACGTTCGAGCTCGACGTAGCGCAGCGCGGGCGGCGCGTTCGGTCGCAGCCGAAAGGTCACTTCGGTGACGATGTAGCGACCCGGCTCGCGCGATTTGAACCAGCTATCTCGATAAGAGAACTGGCACTCCTCGGCGCTGAACGTGCGTGGCGAGCTCCTGATCGTGTCGAGCGTCGCCACTTGGCTGATGGTCTCGCTCACGTCTTGCCCGTATGCGCCGACATTCTGAATCGGCGTGGCCCCCACGCGGCCGGGGATGCCGCTCAGGCACTCGAGCCCCTGGTAGCCGCGAAGGACCATGCTTGCTACGAGCTCATCCCACGGTTCTCCCGCGCCGGCACGCACCTCCACTTCGGTGCCGAGGTTGTGGAAGCGGATGCCGCGCAACGCCATGTCGATCACCAGGCCGGGAAAGCCTGAATCTGCGACGACGATGTTGCTGCCGCCGCCGAGCACGCGCACTTCCAGCGCGCGTTGCTTGGCCCATGCGAGTGCCTCGTCGAGCTCGGTCGCGTGCTCGACGCGCGTGTAGTGCAGCGCTCTGCCGCCTACCCGGAGCGTGGTGAGCGGCGCGAGCTCGACTTGTGTCTCGATCTTCAACACGCGACTACGCTACTTCGGTTGGTCAGCGGTGCTGAGGCTTTTTCTTGTGCGACGAGACCGTCTTTGCCAAGCCCGGCCTGGGCGCGGATTCGGGCTCGACTACGCCTGACTGCGAGCGCGCGCGTTCGGCCAGGAAGCGACGGGCATCGCTGCTCATCGTGGGCTCGGCCAATGCCAAGCGCGCCATGGCATCGGCGAGGGCGACCGAGCGTTCTACGGCGGTGGCGTTCGAGTTGAGCAGCACGAGCTTCCGACCGAGCACCGTGCACAGGCCGCCGGCGAACGGGATCTTGCCCGAGACTTTGCCGCGGAAGGCGCGCGTGCGGACCTCCAGCCCGGTTCGGGCCGCGATGCCCAAGAGCTCGTCGAACAATCGTCCCGGGTCCACGGCCGCATTTTACCCGAAAAAGCGCGGGTCGGCGGAGCCATCTCCACGAAACCCCGCAAATGGGCCGCTTTCGCCTACCTGGCCCGACGTGCTATCTCACCGGTGTGGAAGGTGTCCTGCCGACGGCGGGAGCGAATGTGCGCTTCCCCGGAGGCACCTTCAGGCAGTGAGAACGCAAGTTCTCTCCCAAGCGAAAGAAATCGACAGCGTATGACGTTCACGGAAGCCGCGGCGCAGGTTCTGCGCCTCGTAGGTAAACCACTCCATTACAAAGAGATCACCGACGTTGCGATTGAGAAGAATCTGCTCAGTCACGTTGGCAAGAGCCCCGAAGTCACCATGGGCGCGCGCCTTGCTGCGCTGGTGAAGAAGGGCGACAAGGAAAACCCGCTGGTGCGCATCAAGCCCGGCGTGTTCGCGTTGCGCGAATGGGATCCGGCGATGATCGAGAAGGGTCTGGCGGATCGCACGCCCGCGCTCGAACGTTTGGCCGCTCAGGGCTACTCGGGTGAGCCCGAGGTCGACACCTTGGAAGAAGCGCCGGCCGACGCAGCCAGCTCTCCGCACGCTGCGCACGTCACCTTCGACGACGAAGATGGCAGCTCTGCGCCGGACGAAGGAGAGCGCTCACGCGCCGAGCTCGCCGCGCACGCGACGGAGCTGTTCGCCACTGAAGACGACGATGACGAGCCGATCTTCGGCGGCGCAGCCGACGCCGCACCGACCGAAGCTGCTGCCGCCGCGGCCACGGATGGCTCGCGCCGCCGTCGCCGCCGCCGCGGTCGCGGTCGTCCCGGTGACGAGCGTGGTGGTGATGATTTGCCGTCGTACACGGTATCCGATGCACCGGCGGTCCTGCCCGCTGAATTGACGCAGGAAATCGAAGCGCGCGGCGCGGCCGAGCCGCGTCCCGAGCGCGTCCGTGCGCGCGATCAAGAGCGTGGTGCGGAGCGCGAGCGCGGTGGCGAACGCGGTGCAGAGCGCGAACGCGGCCCGGAGCGCGAACGCGGCCCGGAGCGCGAACGCGGCGCAGAGCGCGAACGCAGCGATCGTGGATCCAGCCGCCGAGACGAGCGGCGCGAGGAGCGCGGTCCCGCGCGCGCCGAGCGCTCGCCCGAGCGCGAAGGGCCGATCGACGACCTGTGCGGCAAGGATCTGGCGGACGCCGTGGAATCGATGCTGCTCGGCTTCGATCGCAGCCGCGGCCCGGTGGCTGCCGCGACGTTGTGCGAGGCCGCGCAGCGCCGCGGTCGGCTCGCGGGTGACCAGGCCGCGTCGCAAGGGCTGTTCTTGGCCGCTGCGCGCACCGACAACGTTCGCGCGTTGGCCGCGGGTCGTCGTCCCCGCTTCCGCATCTCTGCCAATCGCATTGGCCTCAGCGAATGGCAGCTCGACGCCGAGCTGGCGCGCTTGGAGCGCGATCTATTGCAGACTGCGGAGCGCTACCGCGAGGTGCTGCGGCGTTCGTTCGCGCGTTCGCTGCAAGATCTGTCGCACCGCGGTCTCGGTGATCTGCTCACGCTGGTGCTCGAACGCATGGGTTTCTCCGAGCTCAGCCAGGTGCGGCGTCCGGGCCTGCACGGCGCGGAGCTACACCTCTCCGGCAAGGCGCGAGGTCCCTCGGGGGACGTACGCACGGCGGTGGTGATTCGTCGCGACGGCCGCGAAGTCGGACGCGAACGGGTCACCGAGCTGCGTGGCGCGCTGCACCACTACGGCCCGGCCCTAGCCGGCCTGATCATGACCACCGGTCAGGTGCTGAGCGGCGCGCGCGAAGAAGCCGCCGCCCCCGGCGCCAGCCCCGTCGCCGTGCTCGACGGTCTGGGCCTGGCGAAGCTGTGCGAAGAGCACGAGATCGGCCTGATCTCGACCAAGCTGAGCTTGCCGCATCCGGATCTGGATTTGCTGGACGCGCTGCGTGGCTGAAATTCGCCTGCTTGCGGCGCTCGGGGCAGTGCTGGCGCTGGGCTGCGGCTCGCCGCCTCCGGCGTCGCAATTTCCGAACGCCCAGGCGGCACTCGATCGCATGCGCGCGACTACCTCGTGTAGTCGCGCGCTCACCAGTGACGCCAAGATCGACTACTTCGGTGAGGCCGGTCGCATTCGCGGCAGCTTGTTGTACGTGGTCGCGGCGCCGGACAAGCTGCGGCTCGACGTCGTGAGCCCATTCGGCGCCACGATCTCGACCCTGACCTCCGACGGTCACGAATTTGCGCTCTTCGACCTGCGACAGAAGCAGTTTCTGCGCGGGCCGGCCAACGCCTGCAACCTCGGCCGTTTCACGCACGTCCCGCTGCCACCCGCGGCCTTGGTGCAGCTGCTGCGCGGTGAGGCGCCTGTGCTTTTGCACTCGCCCGCCGCCGCCAGCATCGCTTGGGAGTCGGGTGAGTACGTGGTGCGCATTCAGAGCACGCGCGATGCAACTGAAGAGATTCATCTGCAACCGCTGGAGCAGGACTATGCCTTGCCGTTCAGCGCGCAGCGCGTGCGCGTGACCGAGGTGCGCGTCGCGCAGCAAGGGATCGAGCTGTACCGGGCGCAGCTGGTCGGGCACCGCCCAGCCAAGATGTCCGGCGCGCGCGTCGATCCGGATGGCCTCGACCCGCCGCAGCCGCCCAGCGGTCCGAGTTGTCAGTCCGAGGTGCCGGGCCGCTTGCGGCTGCAGGTGCCGGATGGCGACCAAGACGTAATCCTGGAAAATGTCGATGTTTCCCACAATCCGCCGCTGACGTCGCAGGTCTTCCAGCAGGAGCCCCCGGGCGGCGTGGTTGTGCGCTACTCTCCGTGCGCGAACTGAGGTCGCTTCCTGTAGCGACCGAAAGCGAGAGGCGTGACCCTTGCGCAAACCAGCAGCCGCCAAGAAGCCCGAGCCCAAAGCCATCTCGGCAAGAGGCGCCACGGCGGCACCCAGCAGCGTGCGCGAGGCGCGCAAGTTTCGAGCTCCGCGCTCGAATGAAGTGCCGCGGGTCGCTGGCATCCCGAGCTTTCTGCGCTTGCCGATCCACGATGACCCGGACCACGTGCCAGCCGTCGACGTGCTCTTGTGCGGCGTGCCCTTCGACGGCGGCAGCTCGTTTCGACCCGGCGCGCGCTTCGGCCCGCGCGCGGTGCGCGAGGCCTCGGCCTTGGCTCGCTCCTTCTCGGCCGCGCTGGGCGTCGACGTGTACGACGAGCTACGCGCGGCCGACGGCGGGGATGTCGCGCTCCCCCCGCAGGAGCTCGGCAGTGCCTTGGCCGCGATCACGGCTCGTGCCGAGTCGATCACGCGCTCCGGCGCCATCTGCGGCCTGATTGGCGGCGATCAAACGCTGACCTTGGCGGCCCTGCGAGGCATTCAGCGCGCCAAGAAGAAGGCTTTCGGAATTTTGCACATCGACGCTCAGAGCAACAGCCTCGGCAGCGCCAAAGATCCGCACCTCGATCACTCGAGTGTGCTGCGCCACGCCCTGGAAGAAGGCCTGATCCGCCCGGATTCGACACTCCAGATCGGTGTGCGTGGCCCATACTCGTCAGCCGACGATCTGACGTTCGCGGCCGCCCACGGCTTCGAGGTCGTGCCCATGGATGAAGTGCGCTGGGATCTGCACTCGGTCGTCAGCCAGGTAAGAAAGCTGGTCCGTAAAGGCGCGCTGTACGTGAGCGTGGACGTCAGCGCGCTGGACCCGGCGTTCGCCCCCGGCACCTCCTTCCCCCTGCCCGGTGGCATGAACACCTGGGAGCTACAGCAGATCCTGCGCGCCCTGGTGGGCGCCGAGATCGTCGGCTTCGACGTGGTGGAAATCGCCCCCACTTACGATCCCGCAAATATCACCGCGCTTGCGGGAGTCGCCATCTTGCATGAGCTCTTGGCCGCGCTCGCGGACACGCGGCGCAGTGGTCGACCTGCTCCGTCGAGCCATCACGTGCCCGGCCGTCGTGGGCGACGCATGTCGCCGTAGGGCGCGACTCAGCCCGCGTTAGTGTCACCGCGTCCCGGCGAGCTCGGCCAAGATCTTGCCGGGCACGTCGCTGATGATCGCGTCCACGCCCATGCTCGCGAGCTCGCGCGCGCGCGCGGGCTCGTTCACGGTCCAGGTGTTG
>Ga0247779_1000563_pt1 | contig 22508 bp, 20 predicted proteins | sample UWRJL221509R5_FD_179925 | JGI IMG/M metagenome (GOLD analysis project Ga0247779, IMG submission 179925) | Plant litter microbial communities from Arlington Agricultural Research Station in Wisconsin, United States - UWRJ-L221-509R-5 | ecosystem: Environmental > Terrestrial > Plant litter >... | reverse complement strand
ACAGCGCGCTCAGGCCCAGGCGGCGGATCCAGCCACCCAGCCAAACACCGAGCTCCGATAGCCAACGGCGCCGCTGCACGAGGTCGTCATTCTGATGCCCGTGCGTGAAGAGGATGCGCGTATCGCCAGCGCGAATGACCAGCTCATCCGGGGTACCCTGCACCCCGGCAATCAAATCGTGATTGCCGTGCACGTACAGGTAGTTGCTGCGCTCGAAGCGCGCGGCAATTTCCGGGTGCGATTGTCGTGCGAGGCGAAGCTCTTGCGCCGGATCACCCGGCAACGCACCCGTCAGCGTTTCCCAGATGTCGCCCAGGAGCACGACTTTCTCGAAGTTTTTCTCGAGAAAGGTCAGGAATTTGAGAAATTCCCCGTCGTCGTGCCCAAAGCCGTCCGCTGCGCCGCCGGTTCCCAGGTGCAGATCCGAGATGACTGCGATCTCCATGATGCTCCTTCGTTCGACCCGTATTGGGTCAACCTGGGACCTCTGGATATCGGGGCCATGTGTCGGCAACGTGCCCTTCCAGCAAGGCCTGGGAAACTTTGCACAGGTTACTCACAGCTAAGCTCTTCCCCACATATCTGGGGACCGCGCAGGCGTTTGGCAAGGATCTCGCTTAATTTATGCTGATTTGAATAGATCTGGTCAAACCACTTCGGCGTTTTGGCGTGTGCGACGGCATCCGCAGTCACTGCTCCGAAGCGACCTGTTGCAATGCGCGCGCCCCGTTAGGCGACGCGAGTGGTCAACGAAGCTTGTACAGCAGCGCGATCTGCGTCGCCGACAAGGCTCGGTCATAGACACGCAGGTCGTCGATTTCGCCAAAAAAGGCCAGGCTGGCGTCGTCGGGCCCGCGCCCGAGGTAGCTCGACGAGCTACTGCCGAGCTGCGAGGGCAACACGGACGGGCTCTGGTTGTTGCCGACTCGATCGCCGTCGATGTAGAGCTTGATGTTGGCCGAGCTCCAGGAAACGACGACCTGGTGCCAGGCCTTGTCGGTCAAGTCGGGCCTGCCGCTCCACAGCTCCACGAAAGAGGTGCCCGCGTGTACTCCGGCCAGGTGCGCACCGGAGTTCTGGCTACTACGGTCGTCGGGCGTGAAGTAGAGGGCTTCCTTGAGGCCCGAGCCGAAGTGAAAGAGCGGGGCCTCACTGCGGGTCGTGGACAGATCTCGCAGCCAGACGGACAGGGTGATGGCCGAGTGACCGGCGAAGATACCCGCCGGAAGCTCTATCCAGGCGCTGGGGCCGACATTATTTCGAATACCGACGGCTAGCCCCAGTTGTCCGCTGGGACGCGTGCAAGTTCCCACGCACTTTGCGTTCTTGGTCGAGTCCTTGGCGTTCGCTATCACTGCCCCACTGGGCTCGTCGAATGTGAAATGGGCGACCAGGTCTGTGTTGGGATCGAGCTCGCTCGAACCGCTCGAACCGCTCGTGCCAAGGTTCGGGACACCTCCGCGGCCAGCCGACTCCGTTACCCCATCATTGCTTCCGCCGTCCCCGAGCGTCGCAGACCCGCCTTGCGCGTCTGCGCTCGCTGCGGACCCAGCGGCGCCCACCGGCTGCGCACCCGCGGAGCCGAAAACCTCGCCCTCGCTGGGCATTTGCAGCGAGCATGCCGAAAGGCAAGCGGCCAGGCCGAGCCAGACGCCGAGCGGCAATCGTCGAGCAGGATGCGCTAGAAGCATTCGGGCTTGTAGGTCTTCACGCCGTCCTTGGCGAACACGTACGGTGGGTTGCATTGCGCCGAGCGATTCGTCGATTTGCTCGCCAGGCGAGAGGCACCCGGAGCACGCAGGCGCGCATGGGCCGTGCTCGAGCTCACTGCGGCCACTGCGGGCGCGCTGGCGGCCGCAGGATCGGGCGCGAGCACGATTTGCAAGGTCATGTCCCGTGTCAGAGCGAGCTCTTTGCGCTCCGTCAGATGGCCGGGGGCACGAACCTCTAGCGACACTTTGCGATCGGCCGCGGGCCGTGGCCCCGAGAAGTGATCGGTGGCGAGTAGCTTGCCATCCAACAAAATCTCGGCGCCAGCCGGAAGCGCTTGAACCTCGAACAGCACGGTTTTCGCGGGCGCGTTCGCGGTCACGGGCGTTGCGCTCGAGGGTGAGCGTAGTATCGCCCAAGCTCCGACGACCAGGAGCGCAGCGAGCACGCCCGCGGCGAGGGCAACGCCTCGCGTGCGCACGCGGAGTGTGCGCGAGCTCTGTACCTCGAGCAGCTCCACCGGCTCGTCGCTCATGCGCGCACACTCGCCCGCTAAATTGGCTATGACTAGCCGCTTTCGCGAGCCCGTGACCTCGATTGCCCCCGAGTCCGGTTCGTCACGCAGGGCTGCCTTGATCTGCGTTTGCTCCTCTCGACGCGCGTCGCCGAAATGTTTGGCCATGAAAGCGGCTAGCTCGTGTGGACGAGTGAGGAGGCCCTCCTTGCTGCTCGCGTCCTCGATCGCCGCGAGCATTTCGAGCGCGTTGGCGAAGCGCTTGTCGGGATCGACGTCGGTCGCCCGCTCGACCAGCCGCACGATCGACTCGGGCGCGTCGGGCGCAAACTCGCGCAGGCTGGGTAGCACGCCAGTGGCGAGCCCGCGGAACAGCTCGACTTCGCTCTTGCCCTCCCACATTCGACGCCTGGCCACCGCTTCCCAGAGGATGACACCTACGGCGAATAGATCGGCGCGTCGATCGATGTCGGACGCACCCAAGATCTGCTCGGGCGGCATGTATTGAATGCGGCCCTTGATGATGCCCGAGCGAGTGGCTTGCACGTCCGCAGCGCTGATCTTGGCGATGCCGAAGTCCAGCACCTTGACCGGGCCGTCGTGCAAAATCATGATGTTTTGTGGGGAAACATCGCGGTGTACGCCATTCAGCGCTGAGCCATCGAGGTCTCGCAGCTCGTGAAAGTGGTGCAGTCCGGAAAGCACCTGGCACACGATCTGTAGCTGCAACGAAAGCGAGAGCTGCTTGCCCGCGCACCGGATGAGCGTTGAAAGGGAGGCCCCGTCCAGAAACTCCATGACGATGAAGGGGGACTCGCGGTCCTCCACGACCTCCATCACCTGCACCACGTTCGGGTGGTTCATTTGCGCCGCGAGCTCCGCCTCGCGGCGAAATAGCGTGCGCATCTCCGGGTTCGAGCTCAGCTCGGGATTCAGCACCTTGAGCACGACGAGCTTCTTGATCCCCGAGGCCAGACTCTCCGCGAGGTAGACCTTCGCCATACCGCCACGCCCGAGCTCGAATAGCTGGCGATAGGCGCGACGCGGGTCCGTCTGGTCGAAGGCTGCCACGCTCATCCCGGTCAGAAGTTATCATGGAGAGTCTGAATCTGGCACAGCTCGTATCTATGATTATTGAGCAGCGTTTATGTAACTCTCGCAGGTGGACTGTGTGTGTGTGGCACGCACCAGCGGCTTTCCAATAACAGTGTCTCGAATTCGCGCGAGCGACACAGCAGTCCTTGTTAACCAATCGAGGATTAGGCATAGATTGAAGCCGTGGCACGCGATTCAAAGCGAACGTTGCTGTGCTTGTTCGTCTCGAGCGTCGTGCTCGGCTTGTCTCGGGTAGCTGCGGCTGACGTGGCTGCTTGTGTCGATGCACACGCTTCGGGACAACGTGAAGCCAAAGCAGGTCGACTCGAGGCTGCGTCCGCGCTGTTTGCAGCGTGCGTTTCCGAGGCAGGCTGCCCAGACACGATTCGTGCCGAGTGCGCCGAGCTGCGCAAAGAAACTGAACGCAATCTGCCCACGCTGATCTTCGCGGTGCTCGATGAACAGGGCGCAGATCTGACCGAGGTTCGTGTGTACGTCGACGATCGGGTCATGACTAAGACTTTGGACGGGCGTCCGATTGCCATCGATCCCGGTGAACATCGATTCAGGTTCGAGCTGTCCTCCGGGGAAGTGCTCACCAGCAACGTGCTGGTACGCGAAGGAGAGAAGAATCGCATCGTGAGCCTACGCGCGAAATCCGAGCACGCACCCCAGTCCAGCGCGGAGCAGAGTCGACGCAGGTTGCCCACTGGCTTTTGGGTCGCTTCGGGCGTGGGAGCCGCGGCGTTGGCGTCCTTTGGGACGTTTGCGTTGCTGGGCCACGGCAAGCAGTCGACCTTGGCCGAGTGCTCGCCGAACTGTTCGGACAGCAGCCGTGCGGATTACGACGCCATGCACCGTGACTACCTGATTGCGGATATTTCCCTGGGCGTCGCGGTGGCTTCGGCAGGCGTGGCGACCTGGCTTTTTTTCAGCAGCGACCGAGCGAGCACGGCTGACTCACAGGCAGCGAACAGTCAGCCCTCGCGCTTTTCGGTGGCGCCGCTGGTTTCGACTCGAGGCGCTGGCCTCGTGCTGAGCGCCAGCGCCTTCTGATCGCAACTCGTGGCCTGCCCGCGCCGATGAAGAAGCGTGGTAGATTGGCATGGCCGTGGTTACCTCCAAGCTAGCTTCGAGCACACCCAAGCGGCGCTACCTGCGCGCTCCGATCCCTGTGCATTTCCCGGAGTCGGAGAGCGTGCCTGAGACCGGCGAGCACCTTCGGCTGCGCACGGCGCTGTGGTCGATGATCCGACTGGCCTTGGGCGAACGAGCGATGGTGGGTTCCGACCAATTTTTATATTGGGATCCCACCGACCCCAAGCAATGCCTCGCTCCTGACGTATTGGTTTGGTTCGGCGCGCCCGATCGCGCTTTTTCTTCGTGGAAAGTCTGGGAGCGTGGTGCGCCGCATCTGGCGATCGAGATCATCAGCGCGTCTGATGCACGTGACCGCCCCTGGTCCCGCAAGCTCAAGGCCTACCAACGCTCAGGCGTGCTCGAGCTGGTCCGCTTCGATGCCGAGGATGCTCAAAGGCCGCTCCGGCTCTGGGATCGAGTGCAGGGCGATCTGGTCGAGCGTGAAGTTTCGAAACACGAGCTCGAGCGCTCGGACGTGCTCGGTTTGTTCTGGCTCGTCGAGCCCTCTCCGGACCTCGGCTTGATGCTGCGCCTCAGTCGCGATTCGGCTGGCACTGAACGGCTGCTCTCCGATGAAGAGGGCCGGCGCATCGAAGCCGAGGGCCGGCGCGTCGAAGCCGAGGCGCGGGGCATCGCCGAAGCCCGCGTCCGCGAGCTCGAGGCCGAGCTGGCGCGCCGCCCCGCGCGCTGACGTTCAGAGCGAGTAGAGCGACGGTAAGAGCCCGCGCTTCACGAGAATCGCGATGATGCTCTGCGCGACTTCTTCTGCGTCGGTATTGTCGAGCGAGACCACGAGGTCGGGCGAGGTCGGAGCTTCTTCGCTCGGCTTGTGGTGACCCGGGCCGTACACGCCGCGCAGATCGCGCTTTTTGCGCAGTTCGAGCGAGGTGGCGACGTGGATTTCGACGAAGCGATCCGGGCCTACGGCGTCGCGGATGGTTTCGCGATCGGCGTGCAAGGGGGAGGCGTAGGCGAAGATGGCGAGCAGGCCGGCGTCGGTGGTGCGGCGCGCGAGCTCCGGGGTTTGCGCCGGGCTCGAGCCGTCGGGCAGAACGCCGCGCGAGAGGCCGTCGTCGGGGTCAATCACGACGGCGAGACGCTTCTGGTCGAACAAGCGCCGCTCCAGGGCGTAGGCGATCGCGGTTTTGCCGGAGGCGGGCAAGCCCGTGAGCCACACGGTGGCGCCCTTTTGTCCGAGGCGCTCGCTGCGCTCGTCCGGGCTGATTTGGCTGCGCGGGCGATCGAGGGAGCTCGGTCCGCCTTCCTCGTACTCGGGCGCGCCGGGATCGACCTCGAGGATCATGCCGGCGGCGACCGTGTTGTTGGTCAGCGAATCGATCAGGATGAACGCGCCGGTGCCGCGGTTCTTCTTGTAGTCGTCGAAGAAGATCGGGCGATGGCAGGTGAGCGTGACGCGGCCGATGTCGTTCAGCTCGAGGCGCGTGGCCGGCGTCTGCTTCAGGGTTTCGAGATCGGTAGTGTACGAGACGTGCTCGACGTTGGCGCGCACCATCTGCGTGGTGTGCTTGAGCAAGTAGCTCTTTTGACGATCCAGCGGGCGCTCGCTGAGCCAGACCAGCATCGTCTCGAAGCGCTGCGCGACGTGCGGCAGGTTGTCCGGATGGACCAGCATGTCGCCGCGGCTGATGTCGATCTCGTCCGCCAAGCGTAGGGTCACGCTCATCGGCGCAAAGGCTTGCTCTTTTTCGCCGTCGAAGGTGTCGATGGCGACCACCGTGCTGACGCGGCGTGAGGGCAGCACCATGACTTGGTCGCCCTTTTTCACGACGCCCGAGGCGAGCGCGCCCGAGAAACCGCGGTAGTTCAGATCCGGGCGCAGCACGTATTGCACCGGGTAGCGGAAGTCCTTGTGGTTCCAATCGCTGGCGATCGGCACGCTCTCTAGGTGCTCGAGCAGGGTGTTGCCGTCGTACCAGGGCATCGAATCGCTACGGTGGACGACGTTGTCACCCTTGAGCGCGCTCATCGGAATGAAGCGCACGCCCTTGAAGCCGAGCGGCGCCAGGAACGCGGCAAACTCTTCGCGGATGCGATTGAAGACGTCCTGGCTGTAGTTCTCCAGGTCCATCTTGTTGATGCCCACGAACAGGTGGGGAATGCCCAAGAGCGACGCAATGTAAGCGTGACGGCGCGACTGCTGCAGCACGCCGAGCCGCGCGTCGATCAAGATGATCGCGACGTTGGCCGTCGAAGCGCCGGTGGCCATGTTGCGCGTGTACTGCACGTGCCCGGGCGTGTCGGCGATGATGAACTTACGCTTGGCGGTCGAGAAATAGCGGTACGCAACGTCGATCGTGATGCCCTGTTCGCGCTCGGCTTTGAGGCCGTCGGTGAACAGTGAAAAGTCGATCTCCATGCCGGCGCGGCCGGAAGCACGCTTCACGGCCGAGAGCTGATCTTCGTAGATGCCGTGCGTATCGTGCAACAGGCGACCGATCAGCGTCGATTTGCCGTCGTCTACCGAGCCCACGGAGACGAAGCGGAGTAGCTCCTTCTGCTGGTGCTGCTCCAAGTAACCGAGAATGTCGTTACTGATCTGATCTTGTTCAGTCGTCATCGAAATCTCTGCAGTTTGCTTAGGGTTTTGGGGTTGGGGCACCAAAACTCAGGGGTGGGGCCCCGCTGAATTCACTTCAGCGGGGCGGGGGTGACGCGCTTCGTGATCCCCGGAGGGGGAAAACCCCCGGAGACCGCGAGCTCGCGTGCGCCCAGAAATGCCAAACCAAAAATTTCAGAAGTAGCCTTCGCGCTTCTTGGTTTCCATCGAGCCTTCTTCATCGTGATCGATGAGCCGGCCAGAGCGCTCGGAGTACTTGGTGAGCAGCATTTCGCGGATGATGTCGGGTAGCGTGGTGGCGCTGGAGGGCAGCGCGCCGGTGAGCGGGTAACAGCCGAGGGTGCGGAAGCGCACCTTTTCCATGCGCGGCTTTTCGCCGGGATTGAGCGGTAAACGCTCGTCGTCGACCATCAACAGCGTGCCGTTGCGCTCGACCACCGGCCGCTCTTCGGCGAAGTACAGGGGGACGATCGGGATGCTCTCCAAGTAGATGTAGAGCCAGATGTCGAGCTCGGTCCAGTTGGACAGCGGGAAGGCGCGGATGCTCTCGCCCTTGGTCAATTTCCCGTTGTACAGGCTCCACAGCTCGGGGCGCTGGTTCTTGGGATCCCATTGCCCATACCGGTCCCGAAACGAGTAGATGCGCTCTTTGGCGCGCGAGCGCTCTTCGTCGCGGCGTGCGCCACCGAAGGCGGCGTCGTAGTTGCCCTTGTTCAACGCTTGCAAGAGCGCATGCGTCTTCATGATCGTGGTGTACTTGGAGCTGCCGTGATCGAAGGGATTGATGTTCTCTTCCAGGCCCTCTTGGTTCGTGTGCACGAGCAGGTTCAGCCCGTTGTCCTTCACGAACTTGTCCCGGAACCGAATCATCTCCTTGAACTTCCACGTCGTGTCGATGTGGAGCAAAGGGAAGGGCAATTTGCCGGGGTGGAAGGCTTTGCGCGCGAGCTGCACCATCACCGACGAGTCTTTGCCGATGGAGTACATCATCACCGGGTTGTCGAACTCGGCGGCGACCTCGCGAATGATGTGAATACTTTCGGCTTCGAGTTGGCGAAGGTGGCTCAGCCGGAACTCGAGCGCGCGGTCGGGAGAGGTGTCGACGGCGGTCATCGGGACGGCCGATCTAGCACTAATTCGGTCGGAATTCGCGTGTTAGGCTAACTGTTTGTTTTTGCAGAAGAATGTCACTTGACCACGGTCTGGCAGCCGAGCTCGATGCTGACCGAGGCGCCGTTCGGCGCGGCTTGAAACGCGCTGCAGGTGCTGGGGCAGGCGATGATTTGGGTGGGAGTGCCGGCGCTGGGCTCGTTGTCGTAGTACCAGCCGCCCGTGCTCGCGTCGCAGCCGGCCTGGGTCTTCACGTAATAGATGAAGTCCTTCTGATTGCCGTTGCTGAGTGTGACGTTGACCTCGTGCTCGTAGTCGAGCGTGCCGCCAGTCGTGGGTTCCGGGACCTGGTACTGGCAGGCCAAGCGCGCGCCGCGAATGGCATCGAGCGCGGCTTGGAATTGTGCGGTCACGTCCTTTTGCGTGTCGACGATGAAGGCTTTGTTCGTGCCACCCTGTGCTGCGATCTGGTCCAGGTTGTCCGGCGCGCCGATGGCCACGTCGTCGGGCCCGAACACGCCGATCACGAAGGTGTTGATGCTCGGTTTGCTGCTCACGCCGGTTCTGGCCAACGCGCCCACGGCGTCGATCGTGTTGGGCGTACACTGAGTGGGCAGCCCGTCGGTGGCGAGCACGGTGACGACGCGGTGATCCGGATGTGCGATCGCCCAGGCGCGGGCTTGTTGCAGCGCGCCGCTCAGTGCGGGCCCGGTGGGCGTATCACCGTTGGGCTCATGCGCGTCGATCGACTTGACCAGCCCCGCTGCCGCGCCCGGTAACGACGCGATGGCGGCGGCGGGTACGGCATATTGCGCGCCGTCACAGATGGTCGCGTTCAAGCAAAAGCTCTCGGTAAATGGCTGGCACGTGCCGAAATCTTGCCCCGGCGGATCCGACTGGCAATCGCCACCGGCGTTCGGGCAATAGTACGGGGCGTTCGTGCACTGTGCGAAGGGCAGGCAGCGACGGTAGGGGGCGGTTTGCGGGCAATCAGCCACGCTCTCGCACGGGTACAGGCCGTTCGGGATCGAGTCGTAGCAAACTTTGAGGAAGCACGGCCCGGCGCTGGCGCCGCATTGTGCGTCGCTCGTGCAGGTCAAAGGTGCGTTCGGCTTGATCAGTGGAAAATATTGCAGGCCTACACCGATGCCTGCAGAAGCGTCATCGGTCAGGAATGACTCGAGCGCGAGCTTCACTGCGTCCCACTTGCTTGCCAGCGTCGCGGTCCGGTCGAGCATCGAGCCCGACGAGTCGAGCATGATGTACATGTCGAGTGGGATGGCTTGCGCAGTCGATACTTTGGCGGCGCATTTGGGGCCGCCGCTGCTGCCATTGCCAGCGCCATTGCCGTTGCTAGCGGCATTGCCGCCGAGGTCGAGGTCCAAGCCGTTACCCGCGTGGCCGGCCGTTGCTGCTGCCGCTGCACCGGCGCCGCCGAGCACACCCGGATGCCGATCGGAGCTGCTGCACGCAACGCCGGTCCAGGCTGCCATCAGTAGCGTTCCCATCCCAACGGCAACTCCAACGCTGCGGCGCATGCTGCAAATAGAGCACCGAACGCGACTCAAGAGAAGGACAGCGCTCGAGCATGCAACAGGCCGAGAATATTGCGCTCGAACGGGCCTGCCGCAGTAGCCCTTCCGCTGCGTTAACGCGCAGTTACGGTCTGGGGATTTCGGTTCACAAAAGCGCTCAGCGCTGCGCGACGGCCTTTTCGACCAGCTCGAGGTAGCGGGCCCGCGGGATTTCGTAAGCCCCGAGGGACTGCAAATGCGGGGTGAGGAATTGCACGTCGAATAGCTCGATGCCCGCGGCAAACAGGGTTTCCACGGCGCTGATCAACGCGACTTTCGAGGCGTCGCGCTCGCGGTGGAACATGCTCTCTGCGGCAAATAGCGCGCCGCGTTGCACACCGTACAAGCCTCCGACCAAGCGCTCGCCTTGCCACACCTCCACGCTGCGGCCGTATCCGAGCTCGTGCAGTCGGCAGTAGGCGTCGACCATTTCCGGCAAGATCCAGGTGCCCGAGTCGCGCTCGCGCCCACATTCGAGCATCACTTCGCGAAACGCGCGGTCGAAGCTCACCGAGAAGCGTGCCGAGCGCAGCACGCGTTTCATACTGCGCGACACGTGCAAGTGCTCGGGGTCCAGCACGGTACGCGGATTGGGCGACCACCACATGGTCGGCAAGCCCTCGTCGTACCAAGGGAAAATCCCGTGCTCGTAGGCGAAGAGCAGCCGCTCTGGCGAGAGATCTCCGCCGATCGCCAGCATGCCTTCGTCGTCCGATAGGTTCGGGTCAGGAAAGCTGAGCGGCGCGCCTGGCAGGAGGAATTGCGGTTTCTTGCGCGCGCGCATGGCGTCACGTTAATGCGTGCAGCGGTTGGCGTCGATCGACAATCGCCTGCCCCGCGGCGCCAAGGGAGCGGTGATGTGCTCGCCCGGACTCGCCCGCACCTTTCTTGGGCCCGCAAAATTTCTGACCCATTCCGGCACTCCCCGGACACGACCCTCATCGAGCGATGCGCCAAGCGCGTCACTGCGCGAGCTCGACACCCATACAAGCGACCCCAATTCCGTGCTACCCCAGTAGGAGCGGGGGTGGTGAAAATTGGCTGAGCGCGAGGGTAGGTCGGTTTTGAAGTCGGTGTTCAAGTCGTGTACGGGCCTTCGCCTGTTGGTCGCGACGCTGGGCTTGCTGCCCTTTCAGGCCTGTACGAATTCAGACGTCGAGTTCACGAGCTACGGCGGCGCAGCTGGCGCACCCGCAGCTCATGCGGGCCAAGGCGCCGCCGGGCACGCAAACGCGGGCGTCGCAGCGACGCTGGGCGATGCCGGCACGGATGGCGGTGATGGCGGTGATGCTGGGGCCGCAACCGCCGGTCACGGTGGCGCGAGCGACGGCGGCATGCCCAATGCGGGCGGCGGTCAAGCGGGCATGGCCGCGCACGGCGGCGGCGGCGCCGCAGGTCACGCTGGCGGCGGTTCAGCGGGCGGCGGAGCGCAGGGCGGGAGTGCGGGCCACGCCGGCAGCAGTGCCGGAGTTGGTGGCGCCGGTACTGGCGGCCAGGGCGGGAGTGCGGGTCGCGCTGGTGGCGGCGGCACGGCAGGTGCGCCGGCCGTTTGCGGCAACCAGCTGCTCGAAAACGGTGAGCAATGCGACGACGGAAATACCGAGAATCTGGATGCTTGTGACGCTTCGTGCGACTTCGAACAGAGTCAGCGCGCCACTACCTTCGAGCAAAAGTTCCGGACCGGCGGCCTCTGCCCAGACAACGCCTTTGGCGCTGCGTTCGTGGCGGAGGCTCAGACTGCGCTGCAAGCGACCCTGAACGAGCGCATCGAAAGCGGCTCGCTCAGCCTGCTGTTTGCTTTCCGTAACTTGGCCGATCTCAGTGGCAACACTGCCGAGGCGATCACGCTCGGTGTTGCGTACGGCGCGCCCCGCGTGGCTCCGAACTACGATGGCACGAGCGATCTCGATTGGTGGTACTCCCCCGCTGACGGTCAAGTCGACAACGGCGTGCTGTATTCGAACAAGGCGGCCTCGATCGTGGCAGGCGTGTTAAATGCGAGCCCGGGTGACATTCAACTTCCGTTACTCAGCGACGTGCCCGTCAACTTGTCGAGCGCCAAGGTCCGCTTGTATCTGGGGGACACTTCGGAGCCGCTGGCATCGTCCGGGACCGCTCCCGGTCACCTCGCGAGCGAGCACCTGCGCGCGGGATTGGTTAGCTTCGAAAGCGGCGGGCCGCTCCCACCGGGCAACGGCGATGCCGGTCAGCTGTGTGCCAATCTGAGCGCGGCGTCGCTTGCGAAGGTGGCGATCCCCGAGGCGTACGCAAGAGGCGGCAGCTCTCCGTGTCGCGAAGGCTACGCTGCCACTCGCAGCTTTCTGGATTTGCTCGTGGGCGGTTGCACGGTCTCCGGCGATGAGCTGGTGACGCCCAGCCAACCCGATCAGGCCGATCCCAACGCACCGCAGGGCGGTGCGGGCGCGCCGTACCGGCTGCTCGCGAACGCTACGAGCAATGCGGTCGTTGCCTGCCGCGACAAGAGCAACGCTTCGGTGGCCCTGGCGACGTGTTTGAACGCGGCCGCATACTCGAGCGCTTATCGGCTCGAGACGGGGCGCGTGATCATCAAGTGAAGCAGGCCCACGAGCGCTAACGGTGAAGCTCGAACAGCGCGCGGACGGCGAACAGCAGCAAGGCGCCGCCCGGGTAGTCGTCCTGGATTGTGGGGTTGTTGCTGCCGCTGGACGCTCCGAGCACGTTGAGGTTCGCACTGAAGTCGAGCCCGAACTTGGGTACGAGCATCAAGCTAGTGCCGGCCGCGAGGTTGAACGCGAAGGAACTGTTTTGATAACCCGCGGCCCCGAGACCCAAGGCGCCCCATAGCCGATTGCGGGGCGTGAGCATTCGACCGAGGCGAGCGCGCACGAGGAGCGCGGTGTAAGTGCCGCGATCGGCTTCGCTTGCCAGCTCGACATCGCCGTTGAGCTCGAAGCCGAGGCCTGTGGCGGGGCCCAAAGGAATCTCGAAGCCTGCCGCGCCGGTGAGCGCCGGGTTCAGACGTTCGAAGTCTTCGCCGCCGCTCAAGCCCCATAACAATCCAGGCCCGGCGGCGGCGTAGAAAAAGGGTCGGGCGCCGCCACCGGCTTGCGTGCCGGTAGCCGTGTGCGCACCGCCCGATTGATTGGCGCGGTGCTGCGGCTCGCCCTGACCCGAGGCATGGGTGGGAGCGCTGGACTGAGTGGGGCTCGCCGCAGCCCCCGGGCTCGGTTGGGGTAGGGCAGGCCGATCGACCGCAGGCTTCTCGACCGGTGCGTCGTCTGCGAAAGCGCAAGGCGTCGCGAGCACGCTGGCTGCTGTCAGCATCGACTGCAGGATCGCCCTTTTCAAACCCATGTTACGGTCGGTACATGATGCGTACGGCGTACGTCAAGGGCATCGCCCATGCGCAGCGAGTGGCGCGCGCGGCGGTGCTGGACGTGGCCGAAGGAGTAAAACCGGGCGATAGCGAGCGCCAGGTGTGCGCGCGCCTGGAGCGCGCATTCGCAAAAGCGCGCGTGAAGCATTGGTTGCACACACCGTACGCTTGGTGGGGCGAACGCACACGCTTCGATTGGCATGGGCTGTGGGAGACCCACGCACTACCGACGGAGCGCCGACTCGGCGAAGGGGAAGCGTTCATCCTGGATGCGGCGCCCATCGTGGCTGGCTTTCCGGCGGATTTTGCGTACTCGGGCTGCGCGGGCGCGGTCGCGGAGGCCGCCCGCACGCACCACGGGTTGCTCGAGCAACTGACGCGGCTCAAACGTGACATCTTGACCTGGTCGGCGAGCGACGCGGGCAGCGCCGGGCTATGCCGAGAGGTGGCCGCGAGCATGGCGGCGTCTGGCTCGGACGTGATTCACACGCGCTATCCGGCGCAAGTCCTCGGCCACACGCTGGAGGGCTTTCCCAATTGGTGCGCGTCCGCGCCGCGCATCGGCACCGGCTTCCAGCTGCCGTTGCTCTTGACGTACGCGACGCGTCTCGTGCTCCATCACCTCGCCGGTACGCCGTATCCGTTCCTGAATGCAGGCGCGCCGGGGCGCCCCCAGGGCTTGTATGCGGTGGAACCCCACCTGGGTCAGGGCAAGCTGGGCGCCAAGTTCGAATCCGTGCTCTTGGTGGACGGCAGCGAGACGCGCTGGCTCGACCCGGAGTTGTTCGGCGAGGTCAGCGGCTGATGCCAGCGCCTAAGCCGACTCTGGCGCGTCGCTCTTCAGTGCTGGGGGATTTGCGGATCATCCTGCTCGGCAGCTGGGGATTCCTGCGACAACTCGTTCGTTCCTGGCGCCTGACGCCCAAACTCTTGGACCCACCGCATGACGACCAACACCCATCCTGACTTGCCACGTGGCGCGCGCTTCATCTTGGGAGTGCTGATTTTCGGCGTGATTGCCACCTTCGCCTATTGGTTCGTTTGGTTCGGCATCGACCGCGACATCTTGGCGTCGGCCCATAGCGATAGTTACTACGCGTTCGAGAATTCGTTCCCGGTTGCCGATCTGTGGATGGCCTTTGCAGGGGGGGCCGCGAGCGTGGCCCTGATCCGCCGCCGCGCGAGCGCACTCTTGTGGCTCATCGCCGCCGGTGCGACCAGCATCTACCTCGGCTTCTTGGACGTGCTGTTCGATCTCGAAAACGGGATCTACCGCTCGCCAGACACGGGCGGGGTTTTGGTCGAGATCGCGATCAACGTGCTCACCTTGGCGTTCGGCACGGTGGTCATGATCTGGGCCTGGCGTGCGCGGCGGGAGCTGGCGCAGCTGGGCGGGTGGTGAGCTCACTGGCCCGCCTACTCGATGGGTAGGCGCAACGTACACGCCTTCAAACCCTTCTTGGTTTCGCTCAACTGGCGCTCGAGCGCTGCGTTGTGCCGCTCACAGCTCTTGGCGTCGACTTGGAGCCTCTCCAGGTTGGCCTGCGGCGCAGGCGCCGATGGCGCACACAACGGCGCTGATGGGCACGGCGCTGACGACGGCGCGGAGGGGCATATCGGCGCGGTCGACGCTTTGACGCCTACCCAGGCCGGTGCTTCGGTGGCTGCTGCAGCCGCGAGCCCGGACACGAAGCCCAAGAAAATGCCCAATGCTTCGCGCTTCTTCGGCTCGAGCACGACGCCATCCGCCGAAAGCTCCCTGATCAGCTGCTCCTGTGCCGAAGACGGGCTCAGTTGCCCTTGCTGCATCAGCTCGAAGCTGCGCTGGAGCAAGCGACTGCCGACATCCAAACCCTCCACGGCGGTGAGCCGACCCAGATCGTCGGGCAGCCTTTCGCCGTCCAGCTTGAGCGGCACGACGCGGCACGCAGCTGGAACGCTCCGCCACTCTTGCTCGACCCAGGTCGACTGAGCGGCGTTACGTGACCACAGCACGACCAGCACCTTTGCGCTCGCCAGTGCTGCCCGGAGCTCAGGCTCCCAGTTCGTGCCCGCTCTGCTGCTGCGGTCGACGAACACTTTCAGGCCAAAGGCGTCGAGAAAACGCGCAATGCCATCGGCCGTGATGCGATCGGAGCGACGGTACGAGATGAACGCGTCGTACGTCATCTCTCTTGCCTAGCAGTCAAGCGCAGACTGCTCACTAGGTATTCTTTCAGCTCACAGTTTGCCGAGTATTCGAGTCAGCCAGGCAACGAATGCAACGGTCCTCGCATTGCTTCGCAAGTCGGAATGAATGACGCCCCACAGCTCGCGCGAGGGGACGACGCTGCGTGGCAGCAAGTGCTCGAGTCGTGGCTCCCGAGAAGCGACGAACGTGGGCAGCAACGCGACGCCATGCCCCTCTGCGCAGGCCACCACCTGGGCCGTGGTGGTGGTGGCGCGGATGACGTAGCGCGGCTCTGGCACGGCCCTGCGCAGCCACTTCGTTTGGGGTAAATCATCGAGCCCCGCATCGAAGCCAATGAAGTCATGCGCCGAGAGCGCTGACAGGCTGCGCGGTGAGCCCCGGCGTTCGAGGTAAGCCTGGCTGGCAAAGAGGCCCAAGCGCAGCTCGCCCAAGCGCCGGGCGATCAAGGCTGGTTCCTTGGGTTTTACCAGTCGCACGGCGACGTCCGCCTCACGTCGAGAGAGATCGAGCAGCCGAACATCTGCCCGAAGATCGATGGTCAGCAGTGGATGCTCTCGCCGAAACTCCGCCAACGCAGGCAAGAGCACATAGTGGACGAGCCCGTCCGTCGCCGTAACGCGCAGCGAGCCTTCCAAGCGGGTGTCGGCCGCTAGCAGCTCTCGCTCGGCCTCCAGTGCTGCGCCTTCGATGCGTTCGGCATGCGGTAGCAGCCGCAGGCCAGCCGCCGTCAGTTGCAGTCGCTCCGGGGTGCGTAGGAACAAGCGAGCGCCGAGGTTACCTTCCAAGCTCGTGAGTCTACGACCGACGGTAGTCGGATCGATGCCGAGCGAACGCGCCGCTCGTTGCTGACTTCCAAAGCGATGGATCGCCAAGAAAACGCGTAGATCGTCCCAAATCATGGCACCTGCATAATTGCAGATACGAGCTGCACATTCACGCACTTCCGCAGGTCGCAATCGAGCTGCAGGCTGCGCGTGTGGTCGAGCGAGGTGCTCGACTCAGGCGGAGGATTTGCACATGAAACTCACTAATTTGGCGAAATTGGCTGCGCTGACGGCGGGGTTTGCGGTCGCTTTGAGCGCTCTCGAGGCGCGCTCGGCCCCTAGCTCGCGAGAGCCGATGACCTTGCGCACCCTGTACGGGCTAAAGGCAACGACCGAGCTGCGGTCCGCGCATACAGCGGTCGTGCTGGTGGACTTTCAAAACGAGTTCGTGCGTGGCCGGCTCGCGCTGCCCGAGGCGCCGGCGGCCATCGAGCGCGCGGTCGAGCTCGTGCGCTGGGCGCGCGGTTCCGGCCCGCTGCTGGTGTTCGTTCAGAACGTCGTGAATCGCGCCAACAGCCCGCTATTCGTCGCGGGCTCCGAGGCCGCGGCTTTCGTGCCCGAGCTGCAGCCGGCGCCGACGGACTTCGTGCTGCAGAAATCGATGATGGGCGCGTTTTCGCGCACCAACCTCGACCAGGAGCTGCGCGCACGCGGTATCGACACGCTGATCGTCGCTGGCTTCATGACACATCTGGCGGTGCTGAGCACGGCGAGCGACGCCACCGTGCTCGGCTATCGCGTGCTGGTTGCAGCCGACGCCACGGCTACCCGAGCACTACCGGGCGCAGGCGGGGAGAAAGGTGTCGATTCACTGCTGATGCAGCGCGCCGCGCTCGCGGCCATGGCCGACCGCATTGCCGACGTGAGGCGGGCTCACGAGATCATGACCCTGAAAATCACACACGAGTAGCGAGCAGACGCACTCGACACGCCGTACCCAGTTTGTCGGAGCTGAGAATCATCCACGCTCACATTGGCGCGCCAGGGGTCGACACGCGAAAAATCGAGTTCGAATTCGAACTCGATTTTGTAGTTGTGAACGCGCACTTCGCGCGAAATTCGGCGCGAAGGTCTGAAGTGAACGGCATTGGTGTTCGCACAGTACTGTTTTCATCGACGAGCGATGCCTGCGCTGCGCGGCTGGGCTGTTTGCCGTGTTAGTAAGCCAGTGCTGTGACTAGCGCGCAGCGCGAATGTCGTCCGCGCTGTTGTTCTTGCCATCCGGACCTGCGGAGCTCACGGTGATTTCGCCGTCGTCACAACGGATCCGGAAGCGATTGCCCCACGCGTCGTCTGAGCGCACGCTGTGGCTCAATAACTGTTCCTCTTGCAGACTGCTCAGGGTGGGGCAGCCGTTCGCGTGTTGGGCGCGGAATGCCTTGGCGGCCGTCTGGATCTGCGCAGCGTCCGCGCGCGACGAAGATTGTCCGTCACGCGCGCTGCCTAGGCTGCCGAGCAACCAGATGCTGGAAGCGCCGGCGCCAAGCACCAGCACGGCCAGCGCTGCTGCGATTGGAGTAACGCCTCGAGAACGTGAGCGGGAACCGGAACGTGAGCGGGCAGGGGTCATGGTCGACGACACTGGGTTAGCAAGTGATGTGCCAGTCGGTGATACGCGCCATTCTGCCGAAAATGCCTGGCACGATGCGGCGACGCAGCGCGCTATCGCGGTCAAATTGACGCGCCGCCGAGCCGCCTACATTCGCCGGCTGTCAATTTGGCAAAGCGTAACGCTGCGCTTGGGCGGGCGCGCGCAGCCACCAGGCACGCGCTCTCAACAGGCGCGGTGGCTGCCGGCCGGGAAGATCTTGCCGGGGTTCAGCAGATTCTGCGGATCGAAGACGCGCTTCAGATCGCGCTGCAGCGTAATCAACTCCGGTGCTTGCTCGAGCGGCAGGTAGGGCGCCTTGAGCACGCCAATGCCGTGCTCACCGCTGAGCGTCCCACGCAGCTCGATCACATCGCGAAACAGCTGCTCGATCGCGCGCTCTACCGCAGGCAACTCGTGGTCCTCGTTCCACAAATAGTTGCAATGCAGATTGCCGTCGCCCGCATGTCCGTAACTGAGTGACCGGACCCCAGTCTGTTCGCTGGTGCGCGCCACGCGATCCAACAACTCTCCGATTTGCATGCGCGGCACGACCACGTCTTCACTCAGCTTCTTCTTGCTGAGTTTGCGCACCGCGTGGCTCATCTGACGGCGCGCCGCCCACAGCTTTTCGCGTTGTGCCGCGTCTTGCGCGACGAGCACGTCCAGCACCTGCACTGTCGCGCAGGCGTCCGCGATGCGTTCCGCTTGTCGTTCACAGGCCGCTTCATCGCCGTCCACTTCCATGATCAGCATCGCGCCGGCGCGCGCGTCGATGGCGTTTCCCGCGCTGCGCATGGCCTCCAGAGTGGTTGCGTCGAGCAGCTCGATGCAGCGTGGAACGAGCCCTCGTGTGATGATTTCCTGCACGGCAGCGCTGGCCTGCTTCACGTTCGAAAACAGCGTCATCAGCGTCATCACGCTCTCGGGCTTCGGAATCAGCTGCAACGTGATGTTGCCGAACACCGACAGCGTGCCTTCGCTGCCCACGAGCAAGCCCGTCACGTCGTAGCCCGTTACGCCCTTGATCGTGCGCCTTCCGGCGCGGATGCGCTGGCCACCGATCAAAAACGCATCGAGCCCGAGCACGTAGTCCTTCGTCACGCCGTACTTGAACGCGCGCGGGCCGCCGGCATTCTCGGCTACGTTGCCGCCCAAGGCGCACGAAGCCTGCGAATTCGGATCCGGCGGATAGAACCAACCCTCCGCCTCGACCGCATTGTGCAAATCCTGAAGGATCACGCCCGGCTCCACCACCGCGATCCCCTCACGCCCATCGATTTCCACGATCGACTTCATACCCAAAGTCGAAAGCACGATGCCGCCCGCCACCGGCACCGAGCCCCCCGTGCGTCCCGTCCCCGCCGCGCGCGGCGTGATCGGCACCTCGGCCTCGCGCGCGACGCGCAACGCCGCCAAAATATCGTCCGCGTTCTCCGCCAGCACGACCGCATCCGGCACCACACCCAGCGCCTCGGACTCATCGCGCACGTAGCCCTCACACGCGTCGCGATCCGTGAGCACCTTCGAAGGCCCGAGCGCCCGCTCGAGCAGCAATCGCGCCTTGTCACAAGCGGCGGTCGAGGGCCGCGGCACATCGGGACGGCTGAGCAACATGGCCCCGAGCCTAGCGCTTCCCACCGCTGGCCACCCACCGCGCCGCGAATCAACGACCGAACCGCCCGAAAACGCCCCAAAAACCCGCAAAATTTCCGCCCTCACCGATCCCGCTTGACCCCAAACCGCTTGCGGCTACGTTCTCGCCCTCCTGGCTTCCGAAGATCTTCTGGAGAGATGACCGAGTGGCCGAAGGTACCCGCTTGCTAAGCGGACGTAGGTCAAAAGCCTACCGAGGGTTCGAATCCCTCTCTCTCCGCAGCTGCCCCCTCGCTGTTCGACGAAGCGAGGCGTAGGCACCCGTCGGTGCTCGCCGGCTTCGCCGGCTGCGCGCCGCCGACCTCCCCCTCGGTCTTGTCAGAGCGTGCTCGCCCTTGGGGCTGCGCGACGCGCCTCGTGACACCCGAACGGGTGCGGCTGGGGGAGGTAGTAGTTGTGCGCGGTGTGACGAGCTGGCGCGCTTTGAGCGCCGACCAGAGCACCGCCTCGACTCGCTGGGGCGAGTGTGTTGCACAGTGAATCGCACACCCGTCGCGTTGGGCTGCCTCGCGCGGCGAAAATTGCAGTTCGAATTCGAACTCGACATTGCGAGTCGCGACGTCTCCTCCATTCCGCACGGCATCGGGTGTCACGACGCGCGACGCGCCGGCGGCAGGCCGAGCACGGAATTGGGGGGGCAGGAAGCGCGGAGCTCGCGCAGTGAGCGAGCCTGGACGGTGGGGGATCTCGGCCCGCGGAATCCTCGATAGGGACGTCCCTGGGACCAAACAGCCGTTGCGCCCGGTGCGCTGGCTCCACGGTGCCCTAGCGCCACGGTGCGGCAAGTGTGCACTGAGGTTGGCAAGCAGGGCTGGTTGGCGCCGAGGGCAGCGCTGCTTAGCTCCCGGGTGGTGGGGTTCGCCCTGATGGCGTCCTTCTTGCAGTGCCCGTCCTTGTTGGAGTGCTGACGGGTCGTGAGCGATTGCGCTCGTACTGACGCGGTGGACCCCCTTTGAGAAGGAGCTGGTGATGTTTTTTCAGAAGCTGAAGACGCCGGGGATTGCGCACGTGTCGTACGTGCTGGGGGAGAAGGAGGCGGCGATCGTGGTTGATCCACGGCGGGACGTCGACGCCTACTTGCGTTTGGCGCACGAGAGCTCCTTGCAGATCCAATTTATTTTGGAGACGCACCGCCAGGAGGACTTCGTCATTGGGTCGCGTGAGTTGGCGCGCTTGACCGGCGCGAAGATCGTGACGTTCGACCATGATTTGTTCGGGCATTCGGATATTCGATTGCAGGATGGAGAGCAGCTGCAGCTCCCCGGCTTGAAGGTGCGCGCGCTGCATACACCCGGGCACACGCCGGAGAGTACGTGTTACGCGGTCTACCTCGATGAGGCGCCGACGTTGGCTTGGGGAGCGTTCACCGGGGACACGTTGTTCATCGGCGAAGCGGGGCGGACTGATTTGACGGATCCGCTGAAGACCAGCGAGCACACAATTCAGTTGTTCGACTCCATTCGAAACAAGTTGCTGCCGCTGGGAGATCAAACGCTGGTGTGGCCGGCGCATGGTTCTGGTTCCGTGTGCGGCGGGAACATCGCGGAACGTGATGAGTCGACGTTGGGGCTCGAGCGCACGACCAATCCGGCGTTCCAGCTGACCCGGGATGAGTTCGTTGCGGCCAAGCTGCATGAGCGCATCCCGCGTCCGCCGTACTTCACATTGATGGAGAGGTTGAACTTGGAGGGCGGCGCGCCGCTGGCCAAGCCGTGGACCTCGATTCCGTGGCTGCCGCCCAAGAAGTTTGCTTCCGAGATGAAGCAGGGGCTGGTGCTGGACGCCCGCAATCCCGAGGCCTTTGCCGGTGGGCATATTCCGGGGTCGCTCGGCGTTTGGTTGAAAGGTTTGGCGGTGTTCGGTGGTTGGGTCGCGACCGAGACGACGGCGGTCTATCTCGTGCTCGATGACGCAAGCGATGCGGAGAGCGCAATCCTTTCGTTGGCTCGCTTGGGAATCGATCGGGTCGAGGCGGTTCTAGCTGGCGGCTTCGACGCTTGGCGTGACGCTGGTTTGCCCATTTCCTACTCCCAAACGATCGCTCCTCAGGAGCTGCAGGCGGGTCATTCCGAGCATGCCATTTTGGATGTTCGGGACGATATGGAGTTCGAAGACGAAGGGCACATCGAAGGAGCCTCACACCTGTATGTTGGATATCTCGAGGAGCATCTCAAAAGAGTGGCGCCTTTGCTGCGCGAGAAGAGCTCGGTCGCGGTGGTCTGCTCGGTCGGGCACCGCGCGGGCCTGGCGGCGAGCATCTTGCGGCGACATGGCTTCGCCCGCGTTGCCAACTTGCTCGGCGGAATGACCGCGTGGCAGCACTTGAAGTTGCCCGTGTCGAAGGGCAAAGCGCAATCCATCACCACGCCTGACATCGAGGGAGAACGCAAATGAACGCATTGCTTCAACGATCGTGGTCGCCTTACCTAGTGGGTGCCGGCATCGGCCGGTTTGAGCTGGTTCTCCTTTGCTACGGCGAAAAAGCCACTCGGCATCACGACGCCATTCGAAAGCACCGCCGCCAGGCTAGGCCAATTGGCGCCCCGAACTTCGGGCGTGAATGCCTACCTGGTCAAGAACGACGAAGTGCCACGTCTGGACTGGGAGTGGGCGTTGGCTGCCGGTGTGCTGCTCGGCAGCGCGATCAGCACGCACGCTTCCGGCGACTCGGACCGGGGCAGCGTACCTCGCACCTACATCCGAGCGGCTCATTCCAAAATCGTTGACGAGTGCCGTCGGGCTCGTTCATAGTGCTTGGCGCAATGAGTCCCGCGCTTCGAAACTCCGCTGTTCGTTCCAGCTCTGGCTGGCGCGCCTGGAGTTTTCGGGCGCCCGCTCTTTGATTCAATCGAGAGGAGAGGCGTCCCGCGCGGGCGTCTCTTTCTCGTATTGGCTCGTATGAGGATTAGGCGTTTGGCGCGTGGCGCCAAGAACGCATGATCAAGAAAACACAGCATTATACCTTCGGCGACACGGACTTGGCCGCGCAACGTTTGCGCCTTTTGGCGCGCGTGTTCGAACCCGGTTCGGCCAATCTGCTGCGCGGGCTCCAGGGGCTCCAGGATTCGCGGGGCACGCTTGGCATCGATCTTGGCTGTGGTCCCGGCTACACGACGCGCTTGGTCGCCGACCAGATCTCGGTCGAGCGGGTCGTGGGCCTCGACCAATCG
>Ga0247779_1000562_pt1 | contig 22536 bp, 18 predicted proteins | sample UWRJL221509R5_FD_179925 | JGI IMG/M metagenome (GOLD analysis project Ga0247779, IMG submission 179925) | Plant litter microbial communities from Arlington Agricultural Research Station in Wisconsin, United States - UWRJ-L221-509R-5 | ecosystem: Environmental > Terrestrial > Plant litter >... | reverse complement strand
ACGAATGCCGCCCCCACCGCGCCGGTGAAGGCGTCTCCCCGAAGCGTCTGGCACCTGCCCCGGCGCGAGTTCGGCACGACGGAAGACGATCCTTTCGATGCGGGCGAAGCGCAGGCCGACGGCCCGGCCCCGATGCGGGAGGCCGAGCCGCAGGCCCGCCCGACCTTCGAGGCCACCGCGGCGGCACCGCCGCCGCTGCCCTTCACCTATGTCGGGCAATGGGTGGAGAAGGGCGTCACGGTGGCCTTCCTGAGCACGCCGCAGGGCAACAACTTCGCCGCCCGCGCCGGCGCGACGCTGGAGGGCAGCTACCGCGTCGAGCGGGTCGATGGCGAGAGCATCGCCCTGCGCTACCTGCCGATGAACGTCACGCAGATCCTGTCCTTCGCCGAGGCACGGGCCACCGCACCGGGCGGCGCCCCTGCGACACCCCCAGCCGCCGCGCCGAGCGCAGACACCGAGGAAACGAATTGAAGCGCTTCTGTCCCCCGCCCCTGATCCTGGCCATGGCTGCCGCACTGGCGGCCTGCACGACGCCGCCCCCGCAGGTCAGCGAGGGCCAGCGCCTGATCGCCGAAGGCCGGGTCGACGAAGGCCTGGGCCTGCTGGAGGCGGCGGCCAATACGCCGCCCTACAAGCCGGAGGTGCGCACGCTCTACGTGACGAATCGCGACGCCGTGGCGACGATGTACGTGCGCGATGGCGACACGCGCCGCCTGGCCGGCGACTTCGACACGGCCGAGGCGCGCTACCGCAGCGCACTGCGGCTCGACACCGGCAACGCCGCCGCCCGGACGGGGCTCGATGCCAACGCGCGCGACCGGCGGCTGGCCGGCAAGGCCGGGCTCGCGCAGGCGGCCCTGGCCGCGGGCGACTTCGCCAGTGCCGAGCGCATGGCCCGGGAGGTGCTTGCCGAGAACTCCGGGCAGCGCGGCGCGCGGGCGGTGATGAAGGCCATTGCCGAGCGCAACGAAAGCAGGCGTGCCGAGGAGCCGAAGCTGGCTGCGGCGCTGGCCCGGCCGATCTCGCTCGAGTTCCGCGACGCGCCGCTGCGGACCGTGTTCGAGATGATGTCCAAGACCGGCGGCCTGAACTTCATCATCGACCGCGACGTGAAGGTCGACCAGCGCACCACGCTGTTCGTGCATGACACCCGTCTGGACGAAGTGCTGAAGGTGCTGCTGCTCACCAACCAGCTCGACAAGAAGGTGCTCAACGAGAACTCGCTGATCGTCTTCCCCAACACGCCGATCAAGCAGCGCGAGTACGTGGACACGGTCACCCGCACCTTCTACCTGGCCAACGCCGACGTGAAGCAGACGGCGACCATGCTGCGCGCGATGGCCAAGGCCAAGGACGTCTATGTCGACGAGAAGCTGAACCTGCTGATGATGCGGGACACGCCCGACATGATCCGCCTGGCCGAGCAACTGATCGCCACGCAGGACCTCGGCGAGCCGGAGGTGGTGCTGGAGCTCGAGGTGCTGGAGGTGGCGACCACGCTCTCGCAGGAGATCGGCACGCGCTTCCCCGACCAGATCGCCGCCAGCGTCACCGGCGGCGCCACCGATGCCAGCGGGCTCGCCGAGCTCGGCAGCGGCAAGCTGCGGGCCTTCACGGCGAATCCGGTGATGCTGCTGAACCTGCGCAAGCTCGACGGCACCTCCAACATCCTGGCCAACCCGCGCATCCGCGTGAAGAACCGCGAGAAGGCGCACGTCCACATCGGCGAGAAGGTACCGGTCATCACGACGACCTCGACCGCCAACGTCGGCGTGTCCTCGTCGGTGAACTACCTGGAGACCGGGCTGAAGCTCGACGTGGAGCCCAACGTCTTCCTCGAGGACGAGGTGGCGATCAAGGTGCAGCTGGAGGTGTCCAACATCGTCTCCCAGCTGAACATCTCGGGCACCATCGCCTACCGCCTGGGCACGCGCAACGCGGCGACCTCGCTGCGGCTGAAGGACGGCGAGACGCAGGTGCTCGCCGGCCTGATCAACAACGAGGACCGGCAGTCGGTCAACAAGCTGCCGGGCGTCGGCGAGTTCCCGGTGCTGGGGCGCCTGTTCCAGAACGACCTGCGCGACCGGGCCAAGACCGAGATCGTGCTGCTGATCACGCCGCACATCGTGCGCAATATCGCGCGGCCCGACACCGTGCCCGCGCAGTTGGCCTCCGGCACCGATGCCGCGCCGGGTGCGCCGCCGCTGCGCCTGGCGATGAACGGGGCGCTGAGCCTGTCGCTCGGCGACGCGGCGACGGTGGCGGTGCCGGGCAGGCCTGCGGACGCTGCGCCCGCGGCCACCGAAAGCCCGACGCTGACGAGCAGCCTGCCGCAGCGGGTGGGCGTAGGCGAGGAGTTCGGCCTGAGCCTCGCGTTCCGCGCGCCGGTGAATCAGGCGGTCGACACGCAGGTCAGCGTCAGCTTCGATCCCGCCGTCATCGCACCGGTGGGCGCAGCGGGCGGCGAGCCGGGGCGGGTGTCGGCGACGGTCTCCAGCAGCGGCCTGGCCGGCGAGGCGCCGCATCCGGCCACGCTGCGCTTCCGCGTGATCGGCCAGCAGGCCGGCAGCACGACGATCGGCTACGACGTGACCGGCAGCAACCTGCCGGTGCAGGCGCCGTCCGCCAGCACGGTATCCATCACGGAGCGCAGATGAGCATGAAGCGCAGCGCCGGCTTCACCTTGATCGAGCTGGTGGTCACGGTCGCCATCGTCGGCCTGCTGGCCACGATGGCGACGCCGCTCGCAGAGATCGCCGTGCAGCGCTCCCGCGAGAGCGAGCTGCGGCAGGCGCTGCGCGTGATCCGCACGGCGCTGGACGACTACAAGCATGCGGCCGACAAGGGCCAGATCGAGCGCGCCGCCGACGCCAGCGGCTACCCGGCGAGCCTCGAAGCGCTGGTGCAGGGCGTCGCCAATGCGCGCGATCCGGCCAAGTCGCGCATCTTCTTCCTGCGGCGCATCCCGGCCGATCCGCTCTTCGAAGGCCCGCCGGACACCCCGCCCGCGCAGACCTGGGCGCTGCGCAGCTATGCGTCCGGGCCCGAGCAGCCGCAGTCGGGCAAGGATGTCTACGACGTCTATTCGACGGCGCCGGGGCGCGGCCTCAACGGTCGCCCCTACCGCGAGTGGTGACGATGAGGCGCAGCGGGTTCACGCTGATCGAGCTGCTGGTCGTGATGGCGATCATCGCGACGCTGCTGACGATCGCCTCGCCCCGCTACTTCGGCTCGGTCGAACGCTCGAAGGAAAACACCCTGCGGCAATCGCTGGCGGTGATGCGCGACGCGATCGACAAGTTCTACGGCGACAACGGCCAGTACCCGCAGTCGCTGGCCGAGCTGGCCGAGCGGCGCTACCTGCGGGCGATCCCGGTCGACCCAGTCACCGGCAGCGCGGACACCTGGACCACCGTGCCGCCGCCCGACCGCTCGGGCACCGAACGACCCAAGGGCGAGGTCTACGACGTGCACAGCGGCGCCGCAGGGCACGCCGCCGGCGGCGCCGACTTCGGGACGCTATGAAGCCAAGGCACCGGCAAGGCGGCTTCACCTATCTGGGCCTGCTGTTCTTCGTGGCGATCCTCGGGGTCGGACTCGGCATGGCGGGCGAGCTGTGGAGCGTGCAATCGCAGCGGGACAAGGAGGCGGAGCTGCTGTTCGCCGGCCGCCAGATCCGTGCCGCCATCCAGTCCTACTACGACAGCGCGCCCGCCGGCCAGCAGCGTCGCCTGCCGAGCAAGCTGCAGGACCTGCTCGAAGACAAGCGCTGGCCGGTCGTCCATCGCCACCTGCGGCGCCTCTACGTCGACCCGATGACGGGCACGCCCGATTGGCTGGTGCTGGCGGGGCCGGGGGGCGGCATCGTAGGCGTGCGCTCGCGATCGGGCATCCGGCCGTTCAAGCAGACCGGCTTCGAGGAGGACGAGGACTCGTTCGAGGGCGCGGCGAGCGTCGGCGAATGGACGTTCTCCCTCGACACGACGGGCAAGGGCGAGAAAGCCAGCCCACTCAAATAGGTGGTTTCAGAACTCAATTTCGTCGCACTCCCTAATTGACACTAAGGGGGTCAGTTCTATACTCGGCGTGACCAGAGACAAAACGCCGTTCTATTGGATAGAACAAAGACGAGCAGCGCGTTGAGGGCGGGATCTGGCGCATCACTGACTCAAAACACTGGAGATGACCACCATGGAAAAGAAGAGGACGACACGCCCGGCTCGCAAGGTCTTTGCGCTGGGCGCATTCGCATTGATGGCTGCCACCGGCTCCTTCGCGCAAACCGCCGCACCGACCAACGGCAACCTGCCTCCCGGCGCGCTGCCGTCGAGCTGGGATCCGACCTACAACGTCTGCCGCGGCGTCGATCCGAAGTGCTACAACAACTGGATCCCCACGCGTCAGAAGCGCGTTCTGATCTTCAGCCGCACCGCCGGCCCGCGCCACGCGAACCTGGGCACCGCCCTGGCCGCCGGCCTGAACCCGCCGCTGAATGCCAACAACACCGCGGTGGCCGGCCTGAAGGCCTGGCTGGAAGCGGAAGGCATCCAGGTCGACTACACGGAAGAAGTGACCCGCCTGCCCGGCAACTCGGCCACCTATGCCGCCGTGATCTTCATGAGCCCGACGCGCGATTTCATGCAGGCCCACGGCCGTGCGGTGAACCCGAGCTATGCGGTCGACACGACGACCAGCGCCTACGTCGACCAGGCCAAGGTCAACCTGCGCCAGTACGTGCGCGGCGGCGGCGGCTTCGTGGCCCTGCACAACGCCTACGGCGGCGAGTACAACTGGCCCTGGTACGAAGGCCTGCTGGGCAACGCCAACTACTACAACCACGGCGCGGCACAGAACGGCACCGTCAAGATGGTCGGCTCGGCCGACGCGTCCACCGAGGGCCTGCCTGCCTCGTGGGGCTTCCATGACGAGTGGTACAACCTCGTGCCCTACCCGACCAACGTGAAGTTCCTCGCCACCGTCGACGAAGACACGCTGGCCACGAAGAGCAGCGGCCACCCGGGCCACGGCAAGTTCCACCCGGTGGCCTGGTGCCAGTACTACGACGGCGGGCGTGCCTGGCTGACCACGCTGGGCCACGATGCCGCGGCCTTCCAGGACGGCTCCAGCCAACCGGGCCAGGCCGAGTTCAAGAAGCTGGTCGTGCAAGGCATCAAGTCCGCCATGGGCCTGACGCCGTTCTGCACGAAGTAAGCCGACAGACCGCAAGTTCGTCGGGATCCGCCGCGCGCCGCGGCGGATCGACACGCCTACATCCTCGGAGACACAGAATGAAAACGGGCACGACCTCCTCATCCCGCGCACTGCCGGCCCTCAAGCTCGCGGTGATCGCCGCAGCCCTGGCCTGCGGCTCGGGCCTCGCAGCCGCCTCGAACGCCAACCTGTCGATCGACTGGTTCGGCGTCAGCGCCGAGGCCTTCTCGGGCAACTATGTGCTGGCCTCGAACCAACAGCAGAGCTTCACCATCCGGGCGGCCAATGGCGGCGGCATCTCGGCGGCGGATGATTACGCCGCCAATGACTGGGCCCAGGGCCTGAACCGCCTGGCCCAGACCACCAACGCCTCGGCCACCGGCAACACCGTGACCTTCACCGACGCGTTCACCCAGCTCGCCACGGCCGGCGCGAATCTGGGAGCCTCGGCCACGCAGGCGGGACCGCTGGCGAATACCGGCACGGCGCTCTCCACGCAGTCGGGCAGCTTCTCGCTGATCGACGCCGATGGCAACGCGGTTGCGGGCAGCATCACCTTCGACGTCTACTACGACTTCTCGGTCGCCAAGCCGACCGGCAACGGCAGCTACGCGCAGACGGCGATCAACCTGCTGATCACCGGCTCGAACGGCAGTAGCCAGAGCTTCAGCGACGGCCTGCTGTCCTCGGCACTGGCCGGCGGCTCGGGCAGCAACTCTGGCTACTTCAGCTGGACGCTGAACCTCGCGGCCGGCGAGACGGCGAGCTACTCGCTCAGCACGAGCGCGATCGCCGCCGCGGTGCCCGAGCCGAGCAGCTACGCGCTGCTGGGTGCCGGCCTGATCGGCATCGGCGCCCTCGCCCGCCGTCGCGGCAAGCGACTCTCCTGAGCCCGTGAATGGGCGGGGTCGCCTGCCACCGGCCCCCGCCCGCTGAACTGAATTCATCGATCCCAATGCAACGGATCTTGCCCCCGCGCAGACGGGGGCTTTTTTGATTCCTGAGAGACATGCAATGAGCGTGGAGTTCCTGCTGGCCCTGCTGCAGATCGTCGGGCTGAACATCGTGCTGTCCGGCGACAACGCCGTGGTCATCGCCCTGGCGGCCCGCGCGCTGCCGCCGCAGCAGCGGCGCACGGCCGTGATGTGGGGCAGCGCCGCGGCGATCGTGCTGCGCATCGCACTGACGGTGGCCGCCGCCAAGCTGCTGCTGCTGCCCTATCTGAAGCTCATCGGCGCCGCGCTGCTCGTCTACATCGGCGTGCAGTTGCTCGCGCCGGGCGATGAGGACGCCGCCTCCGATGCGGGAGCACCAGCCGGCATGTTCGCCGCGATCCGCACGATCCTGATCGCCGACCTGGTGATGAGCCTGGACAACGTGCTCGCCGTCGCGGCCGCGGCCAAGGACGACATGGTGCTGCTGGTCGTCGGCCTCTTGATGAGCATCCCGCTGATCGGTTTCGGCAGTACCCTGCTGATGACGCTGATGGAGCGCTGGCCCTTGATCGTGACGATCGGCGGCGCGCTGCTCGGCTGGGTCGCGGGCGAGATGGCGGTGTCCGATCCCGGCATCCATCCCTGGCTCGAATCCCATGCGGCCTGGACTCACATCGCGCTGCCGGCCATCGGTGCGGCGGCCGTCCTCGCCTTCAGCAAGGTGCTGCACCTGCGCAGCGCCACTCATCTACCCACCCAGTGATCCGACGAGGTCTCCATGAGAAAAGCACTGCTTCCCCTGCTCCTCATTTCCACGCTGACCGGCGCGAATGCCCTCGCGCAGCAGGAGCCCGACACCGACGTCTTCAACGGCAAGTGGGACGTCCGGATCCAGCCCGAGACCGGCAAGCCGCAAACGGCCCGGCTGCTGATCGTCAACTTCGGTGGAACCTGGACGACGACTTCCCTGCTCGGCAATCCGAAGACGCGCGCCTGCATCGGCAAGAAGGTTCCGGTGACGGTGCAGGTGAGTCAGGCGGCGGCGCTTGAGTTCACCGCCTGGGGTGCACAGGTTTCGCCGGCCTGCCCGGACCTCACCGTGGTCCTCAAGCCTGTCGGCGAGAAGGTGCTCGAAGGCAAGCTTGAAACCGGAGAGACGATCCGCCTCACCCGACCTCGGTGAAGCGTCGCTGCTCGCGGCCTGCCGCGAGGGCGTTGTCGAATGCAAGTTCAAGCCCAAGTCCTACAGACAGCGTTCCTCCGACGATAAAAACTGGCCGCCCATGGCCGATGTCGACCTGATCATTGCCCGCCCGGAAGGCCTGTACTGCCCGCCAGGCGATTTCTTCATCGACCCCTGGCGGCCGGTCGAGCGCGCCGTCATCACCCACGCGCACAGCGACCACGCGCGGCCCGGCCATGGCCACTATCTCGCGCATGAGCTCGGCAGCGGCGTGCTGCGCCGCCGCCTCGGCGCGGACATCGCGCTGCAGGCCGTGCGCTACGGCGAGGTGGTCGAGCACCGCGGCGTGCGTCTGTCCCTGCATCCGGCCGGGCATGTGCTCGGCTCGGCGCAGCTGCGGGTGGAGCACGGCGGCCAGATCTGGGTCGCATCCGGCGACTACAAGCTGGAGCCCGACCCGACCTGCGCGCCGTTCGAGCCGGTGCGCTGCGACGTGTTCATCACCGAATCGACCTTCGGCCTGCCGATCTACCGCTGGCCACCGGCCGAACAGCTGTTCGCCGAGATCGCCGCCTGGTGGCGGCATAACGCCGAAGCGGGACGGACCTCGATCGTCTATGCCTATGCGTTCGGCAAGTCGCAGCGGCTGCTGGCCGGCCTTCACACGCTCGTCGGTGAAAGCATCGGCCCCTTCGTGTGCCACGGCGCCGTCGAGGCGTTGAACGAGGCCTACCGCGCCGCCGGCGTCGCGTTGCCGCCGACCTTGCGTGCCGACGATCCGGCACTCGATGCGGCGACGCGCGGCCGGGCGCTGGTCGTCGCGCCGCCTTCGGCCGCGGGCACGCCGTGGCTGCGTCGCTTCGGCAACTACTCGGACGCGATGGCCAGCGGCTGGATGCAGCTGCGCGGCCGGCGCCGCAACCGCGGCGTCGACCGCGGCTTCGTGATGTCCGACCACGCCGACTGGCCCGGCCTGCAGCGCGCGATCGCCGCCACCGGTGCCGGCCGCGTGTTCGTCACCCACGGCAGCGTGCCGGTGATGGTGCGCTGGCTGCGCGAGGAGCGCGGGCTCGACGCGCAGGCCTTCGCCACCGAATACGGGCATGAGGACGAAGGAGCGCCCACCGACACCCCACCCGCGGACGGTCCGGCATGAAGGCCTTCGCCGCGCTCTACCGCGCGCTGGACGCCTCCACCTCCAGCCTCGCCAAGCAGGCCGCGCTGCAGGCCTACCTGCGCAGCGCGCCGCCGCGCGATGCGGCGTGGGCCGTCTACTTCCTGGCCGGCGGCAAGCCGCGGCAGCTGGTGCCGGTGAAGCTGCTGCGCGAGCTGGCGCGCTCGCTCGCCGCGGTTCCCGAATGGCTGTTCGACGAGTGCTACGAAGCGGTGGGCGACCTGGCCGAGACGATCGCGCTGCTGCTGCCGCCGCCGGCCGCGCCGCAGGAACGGCCGCTGGCCGACTGGATGGACGAATCGCTGCTGCCGCTGCGCGGGCTGCCGCCGGAGGAACTGATGCCGCGGCTCGCTGCGCAGTGGGACGCGCTGCCGGCCGAGGACCGCTTCGTACAGCTCAAGCTGATCACCGGCGCCTTCCGCGTCGGCGTCTCGAAGCTGCAGGTGACGCAGGCGCTGGCCGCCGTCAGCGGCGTCGACGCCAAGCTGATCGCGCAGCGGCTGATCGGCTACACGCATCTCGGCGCGCGGCCCGGTGCCGGCGACTACCTCGCGTTGGTGGCGCCGCCCGATGCGGCGACGGTGGCCGGCGGCAGCGTCCATCCGTTTCCGTTCTTCCTCGCTCATCCGATGAACCTGCCGGTCGGCGATCTGGACGCGGCGCTGGGCCCGCCGCGGGACTGGCTGGCCGAATGGAAGTGGGACGGCATCCGCGCGCAGCTGGTGAAACGCGGCGGCGCGGCGGCGCTGTGGTCGCGCGGCGAGGAGCTGATCAGCGAGCGCTTTCCCGAGCTGATCGCGCTCGGCGAGGCGCTGCCGGACGGCACGGTGCTCGACGGCGAGGTGCTGATCTGGCATGCGGGCGCCGACGAGCGGGCCCGCCCTTTCGCAGACCTCCAGCAGCGCATCGGCCGCAAGACCCTGTCGCCGAAGCTGCTGCGCGAGCTGCCGGCGGTGCTGTGCGCCTACGACCTGCTGGAGCTGGGCGGCCAGGACCTGCGCGGCCGGCCGCAGCACGAGCGCCGCGCGCTGCTGGAGGAGCTGCTGGCCGCCCATCCCTTGCTGCCGGCGCTGCGCCTGAGCCCGCTGCTGATGGGCGAGAGCTGGGCCGAACTGGCGCGGCAGCGCGAGCAGTCGCGGGCGCTGGGCGTCGAGGGCATGCTGCTGAAGCAGCGCGAGGCACGCTACGGCGTGGGCCGCACGAAGGACGCCGGCACCTGGTTCAAGTGGAAGATCGACCCGCTGTCGGTGGACGCGGTGCTGGTCTACGCGCAGCGCGGGCACGGCCGCCGCGCGAGCCTCTACAGCGACTACACCTTCGCCGTCTGGAACGGGCCGCCCGACGATGCGGCGCGCCAGCTGGTGCCCTTCGCCAAGGCCTATTCGGGGCTCAGCGACGAGGAGATGCGACGTGTCGACGCGATCGTCCGCCGCACCACGATCGAGAGCTTCGGCCCGGTGCGCAGCGTCACGCCGACCTTGGTGTTCGAGCTCGGCTTCGAGGGCATCGCGCGCAGCGGCCGTCACAAAAGCGGCATCGCCGTGCGCTTCCCGCGAATGCTGCGCTGGCGCGAGGACAAGCCGGTGGCCGAGGCCGACACCTTGCAGACGCTGGCGGCGCTGCTGCCGGGCGCGGAGCCGTGAGCCGCGGCAGCGTCACGCTGAGTGCCGTCCAGGGCTGGCTCGCCGCGAAGGGCTGGCGGCCGTTCGCCTTCCAGCGCCAGGTCTGGACGGCGATGCGCGCCGGCCGCAGCGGCCTGCTGCATGCCAGCACCGGCACCGGCAAGACGCTGGCCGTCTGGCTCGGCGCGCTGCAGGCGCTGGCGACGGCGCCCGGGAAGAACGCACCGCCGCTGACGGTGCTGTGGATCACGCCGATGCGCGCGCTCGCCGCCGACACCTTGCGCGCGCTGCGCGAGCCCTTGCCGGCGCTGGCGCCGCACTGGACCAGCGGCCTGCGCAGCGGCGACAGCACCAGCGCCGAGCGCAGCGCGCAGGACCGCCGGCTGCCGACACTGCTGGTGACGACGCCGGAAAGCCTGTCGCTGCTGCTGGCCCGCGCCGATGCGCCGGACACGCTGCGCAGCGTGCGGCTGGTCGTCGTCGACGAGTGGCACGAGCTGATGGGCAACAAGCGCGGCGTCCAGGTGCAGCTCGCGCTGGCGCGGCTGCAGCAGTGGCAGCCGGCGCTGCTGCGCTGGGGCGTGTCGGCGACGCTGGGCAATCTGGACGAGGCGCTGGCGACGCTGCTCGGCACGCCGCAGCCCGCATCGGCCGTGATGGTTCACGGCGAGACGCCGAAGCAGCTGGACGTGGACACGCTGCTGCCGCCGCGTGTCGAGCGCTTCGCCTGGGCCGGGCACCTCGGGCTGACGATGCTGCCGCAGGTCGTCGACGCGATCGCCGCGAGCCGCTCCACGCTGGTCTTCACCAACACCCGCTCGCAGGCGGAGCGCTGGTACCAGGCGCTGCTGGAAGCGCGACCGGACTGGGCCGGCGTGCTGGCGCTGCACCACGGCTCGCTGGATCGCGCGCTGCGCGAATGGGTGGAGTTGGGCATGAAGAACGGCACGCTGCTGGCGACCGTCTGCACCTCCAGCCTGGATCTCGGCGTGGACTTCTTGCCGGTCGAGCGGGTGCTGCAGATCGGCTCGGTCAAGGGCATCGCGCGGCTGGTGCAGCGGGCCGGCCGCTCGGGCCATGCGCCGGGCCGCGGCTCGCGGATCACGCTGGTGCCGACGCACAGCCTCGAACTGGTGGAGGCCGCCGCCGCGCGCGAGGCCGTGCACGCCGGCCGCATCGAGGAACGGCAGTCGCCACGCGCGCCGCTGGACGTGCTGGTGCAGCACCTCGTCACCGTGGCGCTGGGCGGCGGCTTCACGCCCGAGGCCTTGTACGACGAGGTGCGCACGACGCGGGCCTACCGAGAACTCGACCGCACGGACTGGCAGTGGTGCCTGGACTTCGTGCACCAGGGCGGCGCCTCGCTCGCCGCCTATCCGGACTATCGCCGCGCCGAGCCGGACGAGCTGGGCGTCTGGCGCGTGCCGGACCGGCGCCTGGCGCGCCGGCACCGCGCCAACATCGGCACCATCGTCAGCGACGCCAGCATGAGCGTGCAGTTCGTCCACGGCGGCGCACGCATCGGCAGCGTCGAGGAGAGCTTCATCGCGCGGCTGGCGCCGGGCGACTGCTTCCTGTTCGCCGGCCGCCTGCTGGAGCTGGTGCGCATCGACCAGATGACCGCGCTGGTGCGCCGCGCCGCCGCCGGCAGCGCGGCGCTGCCGCGCTGGAACGGCGGGCGCATGCCGCTGTCGAGCACCCTGGCCGACGCGGTACTGCGCCAGTTCGACGCCGCTGAACATGGGCGTTATGACAGCGTCGAGATGCGCTGCGTGGAGCCGCTGGTCGCGCTGCAGCGCACCTGGTCCGCGCTGCCGACGCCGCAGCGGCTGCTGGCCGAGACCTGGAAGAGCCGGGAAGGCTGGCACCTGTTCCTCTACCCGTTCGCCGGTCGCACCGTCCATCTGGGCCTTGCCGGCCTGCTGGCCTGGCGCGCAGCGCAGCCCGCACGGGCCACCTTCTCGATCGCGTTGAACGACTATGGTTTCGAACTGCTGAGCGCCAGCGCCATCGACTGGGCCGCGCGGCTGCCGGAGCTGCTCGCGCCGCCGGCGACGCGCGAGCAGCTTCTCCAAGAGGTACTGGCGAGCCTGAACGCGACCGAGCTGGCGCGGCGGCGCTTCCGCGAGATCGCCCGGATCGCCGGCCTGATCTTCCAGAGCCATCCCGGCGAGCAGCGCAGCAACCGCCAGCTGCAGGCCTCGGCCTCGCTGTTCTACGAGGTGTTCCGCAAGCACGATCCCGGCAACCTGCTGCTGCACCAGGCCGAGCAGGAACTGCTGAGCCAGGAGCTGGACGTCGACCAACTCGCGCAGACCTTGGCGCGGATGAGCGCGCAGCAGCTGACCTTGCGCGTGCTGAAGAAGCCGACGCCGCTGCCTTCCCGCTGCTGGTCGAACGCTTCCGCGAGAAGCTCAGCAACGAGACGCTGGCCGAGCGGATCGCGCGGATGGTGGCCGAGCTGGAGGGCGCGGCGCCGCAGGATGCGGATGCGGTGGACGCCGCGCTGGCGCTGGACGGCGCAGGCGCGGAGGCAGCGCCGGCGCAGGGCGAGAAGAAGCAGCGGAGGCGGCGACCGTGAGCGAGGCACCGACGCGGACGATCGCCTTCGGCGGCGAGACGCTCGAGCTGCTGCCCGAGCGCGCGCTGTGGTGGCCGGCCGCGCGCACGCTGTTCGTCGCCGACCTGCATCTCGGCAAGGCCGCCAGCTTCCGCGCGCTGGGCCAGCCGGTGCCGCACGGCACGACCGCGGACAACCTGCAGCGCCTCGGCGAGCTGGTCGCGCGGCACGCGGCGCGGCACCTCGTCGTGCTGGGCGACCTGCTGCATGCCGCACCGGCGCGTCGGCCGCGCCAGATCGAACCGCTGCGCCAGTGGCGCGAGGCGCACGCCGCGCTCGACTTCATCGCCATCCGCGGCAACCACGACCGCCACGCCGGCGAACCGCCGCCGGAGCTGCGCATCCGCATCGTCGACGAGCCCTGGCCGCTCGACGCGTCCTCGCCATCGCTGCTGTCCGCCTGCCACCACCCGCAGCGCCTGCCCGGCCGCGCCGTGCTGGCCGGCCACTGGCATCCCGCCGTGGCACTGCGAGGTCCCGCGCGCGACCGGCTGCGGCTGCCTTGCTTCTGCCTCGTCGATGGCGATCTGCTGGTGCTGCCGTCCTTCGGCGCCTTCACCGGCAGCAGCCTGCGTGAGCCGCCGGAAGGGGCAACCTGCTATCCGGTGGCCGACGGGCGGGTATGGGCAGGAATGTCGGCGGCGGGGACTTGAAGCGTCACCCGCCGCCCCTATAATTTGCCTGCTAGCACTCGTCATCCACGAGTGCTAATATCTCAGGAGCCCGAGCCTATCGGGCTCTTTGAATACCGGGAAGGCCTGCGACGCCGCGGGCTTTTCAACTGTGGCACCGAGAAATCTCAAGGAGATCCATCCATGAAACTGCGTCCCCTGCACGACCGCGTGATCGTCAAGCGTCTGGAACAAGAAACCAAGACCGCCTCCGGCATCGTCATCCCCGACGCCGCCGCCGAGAAGCCGGACCAGGGCGAAGTCCTGGCCGTCGGCCCGGGCAAGCGCGATGACAAGGGCGCGTTCCTCGCCCTGAACGTGGCCGTCGGTGACCGCGTGCTGTTCGGCAAGTACTCGGGCCAGACCGTCAAGGTCGATGGCGAAGAGCTGCTGGTGATGAAGGAAGACGACCTGTTCGCGGTCGTCGCCAAGTAATCACTCCCCCGCACTGACACCCCACTGAATTCGGAGAAATAAGATATGGCAGCAAAAGACGTGATCTTCGGCGGCGAAGCCCGTGCTCGCATGGTCGAAGGCGTGAACATCCTGGCCAACGCGGTCAAGGTGACCCTGGGCCCCAAGGGCCGCAATGTGGTGCTGGAGCGCTCGTTCGGCGCCCCGACGGTGACCAAGGACGGCGTGTCCGTGGCCAAGGAAGTCGAGCTGAAGGACAAGCTGCAGAACATGGGCGCGCAGATGGTCAAGGAAGTCGCTTCCAAGACCTCCGACAACGCCGGTGACGGCACCACCACCGCCACCGTGCTGGCTCAAGCCATCGTGCGCGAAGGCATGAAGTACGTGGCCGCCGGCATGAACCCGATGGACCTGAAGCGCGGTATCGACAAGGCCGTCACGGCCCTGGTCGCCCAGCTGAAGGCCGCCTCGAAGGCCACCACGACCTCGAAGGAAATCGCCCAGGTCGGCGCGATCTCCGCCAACAGCGACGAATCGATCGGCAAGATCATTGCCGACGCGATGGACAAGGTCGGCAAGGAAGGCGTCATCACCGTCGAAGACGGCAAGTCGCTGGACAACGAGCTGGACGTCGTCGAAGGCATGCAGTTCGACCGCGGCTACCTGTCGCCGTACTTCATCAACACGCCGGAAAAGCAGTCGGCTCTGCTCGACAACCCGTTCGTGCTGCTGTACGACAAGAAGATCAGCAATATCCGCGACCTGCTGCCGACGCTGGAAGCCGTGGCCAAGGCCGGCCGTCCGCTGCTGATCATTGCCGAAGAAGTCGACGGCGAAGCGCTGGCGACCCTGGTCGTCAACACAATCCGCGGCATCTTGAAGGTCGTGGCCGTCAAGGCTCCGGGCTTCGGCGACCGCCGCAAGGCCATGCTGGAAGACATCGCCATCCTGACCGGCGGCAAGGTCATCGCCGAAGAAGTCGGCCTGACACTGGAGAAGGTCACGCTGGCCGACCTGGGCCAGGCCAAGCGCGTCGAAGTGGGCAAGGAAAACACCACCATCATCGACGGCGCCGGTGCCGCTGGCGACATCGAAGCCCGCGTCAAGCAAGTCCGCATCCAGATCGAAGAAGCGACCAGCGACTACGACCGTGAAAAGCTGCAAGAGCGCGTGGCCAAGCTGGCCGGCGGTGTTGCCGTGATCAAGGTCGGCGCTGCCACCGAAGTCGAGATGAAGGAAAAGAAGGCCCGCGTCGAAGACGCGCTGCACGCCACGCGCGCAGCCGTTGAAGAAGGCATCGTGGCCGGCGGCGGCGTGGCTCTGCTGCGCGCCAAGCAAGCGGCTGGCGCCATCAAGGGCGACAACGCCGACCAGGACGCCGGCATCAAGCTGGTCCTGCGCGCCATCGAAGCCCCGCTGCGCGAGATCGTCTACAACGCCGGTGGCGAAGCCTCCGTCGTCGTGAACGCCGTACTGGGTGGTACGGGCAACTACGGCTTCAACGCTGCCAACGACACCTATGGCGACATGATCGAAATGGGCATCCTGGACCCGACGAAGGTGACGCGCACGGCGCTGCAGAACGCAGCATCGGTGGCCTCGCTGATGCTGACGACCGAAGCGATGATCGCTGAATCGCCGAAGGAAGAAGCAGCCGGCGGCGGCATGCCCGGTGGCATGGGCGGCATGGGTGGCATGGGCGACATGGGCATGTAAAGCCCGCGTCGTCCGGGCTTTACCGTCCGGAAGCAATGCAAGAAGGGCCGCAGCGATGTGGCCCTTTTTTCTTTCCACCGGGCCGTGGGAGCCACCCGGATAAGGGGCCTCAAGCCCTGCACCATCAGGGATTGACGCCGGGTGCGCGGCCGATAATGACGGGATCATGTCCGTCGCCCTGAACCACAACTCGCTGCTCGATGAAGCACTGGCCCAGATCCCCGCGCTGAGCCGCAATCTGTCCGAGCGGACGCACGACGAGTTGTCCGGCAAGCCGCAGTACTTCTCGCTGCTGTCCGACTGGCGGCGGCTGCGTCCGCGCTTCGCCGGTGACTTCGAGACGGCGCTGAGCCAGCTGCTGCAGACGGCGCGGCGCGGCGAGGACCCGCTGGCGCAGCTGCAGCGCCAAAGCGCGCCACCCGGCATCAGCAGCGGCTTCGGCGGCCTGAGCCTGGTCGACGAGCGCCAGGCGCTGCAGGATGTGGCGATCGCCCATGTGATCCAGATGATCGAGCAGCAGAGCAAGCCCGAGCTGCATCAGCTGACCAATTTCTTCGCCGCGCTGCGCGGCACCGCCCGTGCCCGCGCCAGCGACAACCCGGTGCGGCCGGCCCTGTTCGCGCATGCGCTGTACCGCTCGCTGTTCGGCGTCGAGCTCGATGCCGAACGCCGCTACGCACTGATGCATGCCGCCGCCACGCCGATGGCGCATGCGCTGCACCGCATCGTCTACGAGCGGCTGTGCGCGCAGCTGCGGGCGGCCGAGTTGACGCAGCTCGTCGAAAGCCACGCCGCCAAGGTCCAGGATCCCGACGCCGACCTGCGCCTGCGCCAGGCCCGCCTGCAGAACACGGCGCCGGCCACGCTGGACAACGTGGCGCGCCGCGTGCAGGCGCACAACGCCCGTCCCGGCGCCCTCAGCGCCCTGGCGGGCGGGCCGAGCCCCGACATGCTGAGCCGGCTCTACGACCAGATCCTGGCCGACCCGCGGCTGCTGCCGCCGGTGAAGGCGCTGCTCTCCAGGCTGCAGATCGCCATCGTGCGGCTGTCGCGCGGCGACAGCACCCTGCTGCGCCACAAGGACCACCCGGCCTGGCTGCTGCTGGATCGCGTCGCCGCTCAGGGCATGGCCTTCGAGCGTGGCGACGATCCGGACCTGCAGTCCTTCGTTGGCTTCATGGACGCCGAGGTGCAGCTGCTGATCGACAGCCCGATGCCGGGCCCCGCGCTGTTCGAGCAGGTGCTGGCGCGCGTCGAGCGCCATCTGGAGCGCCAGGCCCAGCAGCGCAGCACGGCAAGCGCCGGCGCGCTGGCCGCGCTGGAGCGCGAGCAGCAGAAGCCGCAGTGGCTCGCCGTGGTGCGCGAGCAGATCGAGCATCAGATCGTCGGCGCGCCGCTGGGCCCGCAGCTGCATGCCTTGCTGCTCGAGGTCTGGCCGGAAGTGATCGTCCATTCGATGGTGGCCGAAGGACCGGATGCGCCGCAGGCCGCCGCCCAGATCGAACTGGTGGATCGCCTGCTGCAGAGCCTGCATGCGCCGGCCGACGAAACCGCCCGCACGAAGCTGCGCGACAGCCTGCCCGGCCTGATCAACGACCTGGAGGCGGGCTGCGACTCGATCAAGGTGTTCGAGAGCCGGCGCAAGGAGCCCCTGCAGGAGCTGATGCGATTGCATGCACGGCTCCTGAGCGGCCAGCCGGTGGCACCGCAACCGGTGCGGGCGCGGGTGCCGGCTCCAACGCCGCACGAGCAGGTCGCGCAGTTGCTGATCGAGCGCGAATCGGTGGCGCCGGAGCACTGGGCCCATGCCAGCGTTGATCGCGGCCAGTTGCCGACGGTGCCGGTGCAGCTGTACGAATCGACCTTCGCCGAGACGGCGGTCAAGTCCTGGTTCGACGGGCTCACCGTGGGCAGCTGGTTCCACCTGTTCGTCAAGGGCGAGTGGCTGACCGCGCAGGTCGCCTGGGTCAGCGAGAGCCAACAGTTCTTCCTGTTCATCGGCCAGGACGCGGACGTGCGCGTCTCGCTGACGCATGGCGCGATCGAGCAGTTGCTGGCCAACGGCCTGATCACCTCGCTGAGCGGGAACGGCGTCGTGCAACGCGCGCTGGACACGCTGATGTCCGCGCTGGACGACGGCGCCGAGGATGAGCGCTAGGGCGCTGCAGATCGCGGCGCTGGCGCTGGTGCTGACGACTCCGTCGGCCCGGGCGCAGGCGGATGCCATGTCTCCGCCGCCGCCGAAGATCGGCCTCGTGCTGTCCGGCGGCGGCGCGCGCGGCCTGGCCCATGTCGGCGTGCTGAAGGTGATGGAGCGCGAGCGCATCCCGGTGGACGTGATTGCCGGCACCTCGATGGGCGCCATCATCGGCGGGCTCTACGCCAGCGGCATGTCCGCCACGGACCTGGAGCGCGAGCTGCTGAAGATCTCCTGGGACGCGATCTTCGCCAGCCGCGTGGCGCGCCAGGAACTGTCGCAGCGCCGCAAGGAGGAGGACTTCGAGTTCTCGCCGCTGCTGGAGCTGGGCATGCGCGATGGCGAACTGCGCGCGCCGCAGGGCACGATCTCCAGCCGCGGCCTGGAGATCCTGCTGCGGCGGCTGACCTTGCCCGCCCGCGGCATCGACCAGTTCGACAAGCTCGCCACGCCCTACCGCGCCGTCGCCACCGACATGGAGCACGGCACGGAGGTCGTGCTCGCCAACGGCGACTTGGCTCTCGCGATGCGCTCCAGCATGAGCGTGCCCGGCGTGTTCGCGCCGACGGATGTGGATGATCGAATCCTCGGCGACGGCGGCCTCGTCAACAACCTGCCGGTCGACATCGCGCGCGGCATGGGCGCGCAGCGGGTGATCACCGTCAACGTCGGCACGCCGCTGGCGGGCCGGGAATCGTTGTCCTCGCTGGTCGGGCTGACGGCGCAGATGATCAACATCCTGACCGAGCAGAACGTCCAGCGCAGCATCGCCTCGCTGCACGAGGGCGAGGATCTGCTGATCACGCCGAACCTCGGCACGCTCACCGCCAGTGATTTCGACAAGGCCCAGCAACTGATCGCCGCAGGCGAGGCCGCGGCCGAAGCGCTGCTGCCGCAGCTGCGCCGCTATGCCGTCAGCCCGCTGGCCTTCGCCGACTGGCAGCTGCACCGCACCCGTCAGGCCGGCAGCGTGCCGCAGATCAAGGCGATCGCCTTCGAGGGCAGCGAGAACACGCATCCGGAGCGCATCCAGAACCAGCTCGAAAGCAAGCCCGGCCAGCCCTTCGACACCGTCAAGGCCGAGCGCGACGCGCGGCTGCTGGCCTCGTCCGGCGACTACGAGCGGGTGGACTATCACGTCGAGCAGAAGCCCGACGGCGACACGCTGGTCTTCGCGATGGACGACAAGCCCTGGGGGCCGAACTACTTCCGCGTCGGCCTGGACCTGTCCACCGATTTCTCCGGCGACAGCTCGTTCAACCTGCGCCTCTCGCACAATCGCCACTGGCTGACGCCCTCGGGCACCGAGTGGCGCAACCAGGTCTCGATCGGCCAGACGCCGCGCATCTACTCGGAGCTCTACCAGCCATTGGGCTTCAAGCTCGGGCCGTCGAACGACTGGTTCGTGTCCGCCTGGGGCGAGGCCGAGCACCGGATCGTCAACCTCTACAACGCGGACACCGGCGACCAGCTCGCGCGCCTGGGCCGCCAGTCCGCGACGCTGGGCCTGGACATCGGCCAACCCTGGGGCCGCATCGGCGAGGTGCGGCTGGGCCTGGTGCACCAGGAGTGGCGGATCACGCCCAAGCTGATCGCCGCCGACACGACGGCGCCGGACGTCTTCAACCAGCGCTGGCAGGAAAGCGGCATCCGCTTGCACGTCGTCGTCGACCAGCTTGACTACGTCAACTTCCCGCAAAGCGGCTACCGGGTCGAGTTCGAAGCCACCGATGGCCAGCAGAACGGCGGCCCGACCGTGCGGCACGCGAGCTTCAACCGCACGGAGCTGCAAAGCACCTACGTGACGAGCTGGGGCGTGCACACGCTGAATCTGCACGCCCGCGCGCTGGTGGCCCGGCAGCCCGAGGACTCGGCGCAGGGGCCCTACACCTTGGGCGGCTTCCAGCAGCTCTCCGGCTACCAGCAGGGCCAGCTGACCGGCAACACGCTGGCCTTCGCCCGTGCCACCTATTACCGGCGCCTCCACGAGATTCCGGTGCTGACGCGCGGCTACTTCGTCGGCGGCTCGCTCGAAACGGGCAATGCCTGGGCGCGCCGCGGCGATGCCTCGTTCGGCAACCTGCGTTGGGCGATGAGCGCATTCGTCGGCACGGACACCGGCTTCGGCCCGCTCTACGTGGCGCTGGGCCGCGCACAGAAGAGCGACACCGCCGTCTATCTCTTCATCGGCCGGCCGTAAGCGCGTCGGCGATCAGTCCGGCCACCTGCGCCGGCTGCTCATGGACGATCCAGTGCGTGGCCCCAGGCACGCGCGCCAGCGTCATCCGCGGCACGTACTCGTCCAGGCCATCGAGCAGGCTGGGCGGCAAGGCCGTGTCACCCTCGCCCCAGATCACCAAGGTCGGGATCTTCACGGTGACGAAGGCCGGGGCGAAGTCCAGCGCCAGCGCGCCGGGATCGGTGGCCGTGGGCGGCCGCATCGGCGAGGCACGGTAGTAGTTCAGCGGGCCGGTCAGGCCCTGGGCCCAGACCTGCCGGTACTTCGCCCGCCTGCCCTCATCGAGCCATGCGGCGCCACCCATGCCGGTCAGGAAGGGCCACAGCCGCGCGTAGTCGTTCTCCGTCAGCAGCGCCTCGGCGTCGGGCCGGCAGAAGAAGTTCATGTATTCGCTGGCCGCGCGCTGCGCCGGGTTGTGCTTCAGCTCACGCAGGAAGGTGCCGGGATGGGGCGAGTTGATGACGATCAGGCGATCCATCAGCTCGGGCTTCTGCACGGCCAGGTTCCAGGCCACGGCACCGCCCCAGTCGTGCGCCACCAGCGCGGCCAGCGGCCCGTCTCCAGTGGCGGCGACCAGCGCCGCGATGTCCTGCATCAGGTGCTTGGTGCGGTAGGCCTCCACCTCGACCGGCGCGCTGGAGCGCCCATAGCCGCGCAGGTTCGGCGCGATGCAGCGCCAGCGCTCGCCGAGCATCGCCATCACCTCGTCCCAGACGAAGGCGGCCTCCGGGAAGCCGTGCAGGAACAAGAGCCGCGGCGCATCCAGCGGCCCGCAGGCGCGGCAGGACAGCGTGATGCCGTGAGGCAGCGCCAGCTCGAAGGTTTCAATGACGGGAGTGCTCATCGGCCCAGCATAGGCAGGGGCGAGGCACGCGGGCAGTCAATCCGGCGACAGGTCCTCGCCGGCTTCGTCATCGGGCATGGGCGGCAGATCGCCGACGGGCGGCACCACGGGCGCCGAGGCGACCCATTCCTGCAGGATCACCGCCACGTCGCCGACGCCCTGCTTCTTCAGCGCGGAGAACAGCGTCACCGACACGTCCGATTCTTCGGTGCACAGGCCGCCCAGGTACTCCTGGCACTCGGCCAGCGAGGCGTTGGCTTCCTTGCGGTTGAGCTTGTCGGCCTTGGTCAGCAGTACCAGCAGCCGGATCTCGCCGGTGGCAATGCGGGAGGCAACGAACTCGAGCAGCTGCTTGTCCAGATCGGTCAGGCCCAGACGCGAATCCACCATCAGCACCACGCCCGAGAGGCTGCGGCGGATCTTCAGGTAATCGGCCATCACCTTCTGCCAGCGCACCTTGGCGGCCTTGTTCACCGCCGCGTAGCCGTAGCCCGGCAGGTCGGCGAAGTAGGCGTTGGGCGCGTCCTTCGGGCCCAACGCGAACAGGTTGATGTGCTGCGTGCGGCCGGGCGTCTTCGAGGCGAAGGCCAGGCGCTTCTGCTGCGCCAGCGTATTGATCGCGGTGGACTTGCCGGCATTCGAGCGGCCGACGAAGGCGATCTCGGGCAACTCGTTCGGCGGCAGGTGGACCAGTTGGGCGGCCGTGGTCAGGAAGCGCGAGGTGTGCGTCCAGGCCAGTGCCTGCTTTTCGCGCGCGGCCTCGGTATCAACCCTGAGAGACTCAACGACGGGGGCGTCGCTATCACCGTGGTTTTCTTGCGGCGTCGGGGTTTTGCTGGTCATGGGGAGGGGCGGGCACCTTAATTCGGCATTGTAAGATCGACGGGTTGCGCCTAACGAATCAATAAATTCATGAAGACTGCCGCCCTCCTGTTCTCTGGTGTCGTGATCGCTTGTGCCACGTTGACCTCCGCTTTCGCGAATGAAGAACCGAAGGCAGCCGCCAAGCCGGACCTGACCAAGGGCGCGGCGGTGGCCCAGGTCTGCGCCTCCTGCCACACCAGCGACGGCTCCCGCGGCGCCCCGGCCTACCCGATCCTGCAGGGCCAGCATGCCGACTACCTCGCCAAGCAGCTGCACGACTTCAAGTCCGGCAAGCGCAAGAACGCCGTGATGAGCGGCATGGCCGCCCCGCTGTCGGACGAAGACATCCGCAACGTCGCCGCCTTCTACGCCTCCAAGAGCGCCAAGCCCGGCTTCGCGAAGAACAAGGAAATGGCCGCCCTGGGCGAGAAGATCTACCGCGGCGGCATCGCCGACCGCACGATCCCGGCCTGCGCCGGCTGCCACAGCCCGACCGGTGCCGGCATCCCGGCCCAGTACCCGAAGATCGGCAGCCAGCAGGAAGACTATGTGCTGGCCCAGATGCTGGCCTTCCGTTCCGGCGAGCGCACCAACAGCCCGCAGATGACCGGCGTGGCCGCGAAGATGAACGACAAGGAAATCAAGGCCGTGTCCGACTACATTGCCGGATTGCGTTAAAACAAGTCCTTAGGTAACAAAAGGCCGGTGACACCCACCGGCCTTTTTGCGTTCTTATGATCCCGCCCATGCCCGAAGCGTCCGCCACCGCCAGCCCGCCCGCCCCTCCCCCGGTCGTCCCCGGCAATTCGACCCTGCGGGAGCTGGTCGACCCTCTCTCTTCGC
>Ga0247779_1000561_pt1 | contig 22544 bp, 19 predicted proteins | sample UWRJL221509R5_FD_179925 | JGI IMG/M metagenome (GOLD analysis project Ga0247779, IMG submission 179925) | Plant litter microbial communities from Arlington Agricultural Research Station in Wisconsin, United States - UWRJ-L221-509R-5 | ecosystem: Environmental > Terrestrial > Plant litter >... | reverse complement strand
CTGGAGATCGCTGCGGGATGAGGCGAGCAGGCTTCGTGGACTTGCCGGAACCACACCGATTCGACAACCGCAGCACAAGCTGCTGGCAAGACCTGGCACAGCTTCGCGCTCGCCCGCCTTCGCGAACAGCACGGGTCCCCGCACGGCGAAACCGCCACGCCGGCAAGAAACCTCACGATGACCTTTAGCCTGCTGCATAACGTTGTAATTCAGCGGACCAGCCAGCGAAGCTGGCGCAGGTCCGCTGCAATGCCCAGTTAGCCATTTTCCATACCACTTGCACCACGAGTGAAGTCCTCATTGACTGCTTGGCGTCCAGGGTCAAGCCACCCTGGCCTAAGCCCGAGGGCAAATTCCTTGCGTACTTTCTGGAGGGACAACTCTTCCCCCATTTCGGCTTCAATTTCGCCGATGCATCCCCAGCAGTCACCCCCGCAATCAACGGACAAAGGGTCACTACTGACATCCAAAGTGCGACCACAAATCTTGCAGGAAGTCATATGGCTAACGTGTTGTATGGGGACAGGTCTTGCTCCATAACTTCGGCGCTGCTGGCATAACCCGGCTGCCCTGCGAGGCGGTAGGCGCTTGATCCATCTGTCTTTTCTCCCTGCTGGATGCTGCCGGCAAGGGTACTAAAAATTCCGACAAAAGCAGCACGGGTTACAACTGACCTCGCGACGGTGTCGCACCGTAGGGAAGTCAAGCGGGAGGGGGCGAGCAAGCCGCGGCGGCGGCTTGCAGACAGGCCGGTGTTCAGCCGTGGCCGGTCTGCCTCGCCACCCAGTCCACGATCGCCGCCACGCTGCGGAACTCGTCGACCGAGCGAGCGGGCACGTCCGGGTGGCGCTGGTTCCATAGCCGGGCCAGTGCCGCGCCGGGGCCGATTTCCAGCACGCAGGTGACGCGCCGTGCGTGGATCTGGTCCATGCAGGCGGCCCAGCGCACGGTGCGCGCGATCTGCGCGGCCAGTGCCTCGGCGGCTTGTGGTGCGTTCCATAGTCGCGCGCCGCTGGCGTTGCTGAACAGCGGAAGGGTGGGGGCGTGCAGCGGCAGGCTGGCAAGCAATGTGGCGAAGGCCTCGGCCGCAGGCCGCATCGCGGGCGTGTGGGAAGGCACCTCGACGCGAAGCGGCGTGCAATGCGCGCCGGCTGCCTCGGCCTGGGCCTGCATCACCAGCAGCGCATCGCGCGGGCCTCCGAGGACGACGGCGTCGAAGCCGTTCTCGATGGCGACATGGCAACCCGTTGCCGTGCAGAGGATCGCAATGGAGTCTGGCGCGAGGTTGCTCACGGCGACCAGGCCGCCGGACGGGCAGCGATCCATCGCGGCCGCGCGCTGCACCGCCAGCGTCTGTGCGGTCTGCGCGTCGAACACGCCGGCCACCGCGAAGGCAGCGAGTTCGCCGACGCTGTAGCCGGCGATGGCCTCCGGCCGCGGCAGCAGCGGAGCCAAGTCTTGCCAGGCAGCCAGTGCCACCGCTGTCAGCAGTGGCTGCGCATTGGCGTTGCGAGCGGCCCAGGCGGGGTCTTCCAGCGCCCGGCGCCAGCCGGGCATGCCTTCGATGCGCTGCTCGTCCAGCCAGGGCAGCATCTGCGGGTGCTGCATGCCCTGGCCGCTGAAGACCAGCGACAGGCCGCCCATCACCGGATCCCTAGTCGCTGCAGCAGGCAGGCCGCGGCCAGCGTATCGGCGGCACCGCCGGGGGACAGCCGGCGCCGCACGAACTCGCGGCCGATCGCCTCGGCGGTTTCGACACGGCCATCGGCGAGGAAGCGCCGCGCCTGCGCCTGAGCGAAGCGCAGGCCTTCGAGCCCGCCGCGGCGGGCGAGGTTGCAGTCGTCCAGCACGGCGATGATGCGGAACAGCGTGTGCAGCCGCGTGCCTTCGCGCAATGCGGGCAGCGCGGTCTCGAACAGCATGGGGAATCCGAGCGCTGCCTCCGCCGAGGCGCTGCGCAGGCCGTAGCGGCGCGCGGCGATGCCGCCGGGCAGCGTGGAGCTGCGGGTACTCCGCTCACGCAGCGCCTCGCCCCACAGCCTGAGCAGCGCGGCGCGCGGATCCTGCGCGTCGGCGCCGAGGGCGGCGCAGAGCAGGCCCAGCATGAAGATCGCGCCGCGGTGCGTGTTGACGCCGCCGGTGGCGGCCAGCATGCGCTGCTCGGCCTCGATGCCGCAGCGCTCCAGCGCGGTGAAGGGCGCGTGCTCTCGTCCCAGCGCGGCGATCCGGACGAAGTAACTGCGCAGTGAGAACAGGCTGCGCACGAAGGTGTCTGCGTCCATGTCGTCATGGCTGCCGTTGCTCGTGAGCGTGACCAGGCCGGGCTTGGGCGTGAGTGCCAGCTCGTCGTACAGGGCCAGCGTGGCGGCGCGGCCGATCTGCTGCGGACTCGGCGCCTGCGGGGCTGCGAGCGGCGCGGCGTCGATCATGCGGTCTCCAGCGCATCGCGCGCCTCTCGCAGGTGGCAGCCGTCCAGCGTCTTGACCAGCAGTTGCCGGGTCCTGCCGGCGCGCCACGCGTGCCATTCGCGCCAGGCGACGGCGCTTCCGTCGGGGAACGCCAGCTCGCCGTCGAGGCGTGGACCTTGCGCCGGGGCGGCAGCCAGCAACGCGACGGCCTCGTCGGCCTGGGCTTCGTCGGCAACGGCCAACCAGAGATCCAGGTCCGAGCCCTCGTGCACATGGTCGGGCAGGCCGGTGATGAGGCGCCAGCCGTGGCTGCCGTAGACGCGGGCCGTGATGCCGCGCGCCCTCAGCGCGGCGTGCAGCGGGCGAAGCCGGGGTAGCACGGAAGCTTCCGGGAATTCGTCGAACCAGGCGATCTGCGCTCGCGGCACGGCCAGTGCGATGCGGCGCCGGCCCCAGCGCCGCGGCGCAGCCAGCCCCAGTGCGACCCGCTCGGGGCTCTGCTGCCGCGTCACCACCAGAGGAAGGCGCCGCGTCGCCCAATGGGTCAGGCAGGCGCGCGCCTCGGGGTCCCAATCGCAGGCCAGCAGGCCCTGCCAGCCGGCATCGCTCAGCACGGCGAGCTGGTGGCGGTGCAGCTTCGTCGTCATGGTGCAGCGAGCACGCGCTCAATCACGTCGGCCGCCATCGTGCGCCCGCCGCGCTCGCGGCCGTCGAGGGCGCGCCGGTCTTCGGTCGGCGCGTCGGCCAGCGCCTCGCGTAACGCCTGCGGCAAGTCGCCGCGCCAGAGCCGGCGCACGCCGCCCATCGCGACGTAGTTGGCGACGCCGGGCGCGAACACCGGGTTGGATTGGGACAGCTCGGTCAACAGGGCTTCGGGCAGCTTGGTGACGCGGGCCATCGCCGGGATACGCATCACGCGGATCTCGGCCTCGGGCAGCGCGTCGCAGGCGTCGGCGATCAGGCCCGAGGTGATGAAGCCGCCCGACAGCGCCTGGTCGTAGACGAGGCCCAGCACGCGGTGGCCGCGGCGGCGCGCCAGGTCGATGCTCATGCCCAGGTGGGCCATCGCGCGGTTGATGCCCAGCAGTTCGTCGCGCCGACGCAGTTGCTGGCCCTGCGTGTCGATCAGCAGCAGGATTGCGCGGCCCGGATGCTGGGCGATCGTGTCCAGCACCAGACGCGCCTGGGCCAGCGCCAGACGCACGCCGATCGGCGCGTGATTGGTGGTGCCGATGACGGTGAGCGTTGCATTGTCGAAGCGCACGCCGCCGTGCAGCAGGTCGCCGTCCTGCGCGATGCCGTGGGCGGGGCCGAACAGCGTGGTGGCGAGGGTGTTCCAGTCCATGGTGTTCAGGGCCTCGTCAGTTCGCCGGGATCGAGCTCCGGCACGCGCTGCGGCGCGGGCACGCCGAGCCGGGTCCACAGCGCGATCGCCTCGTCGCCGTCGACCGGGGCGTCCAGCAGGTGCAGGCGTTCGGACAACAGTTGGTGCTCGTCTTCCAGGCCGGCGAGCGTCACCGGCGCGGCGGCGTCCAGCGAGGCAATGGCCGCGGCGCGGAAGGCCGCGAGCTCGTCGGCCACCAGCAGGTCGCAGTCGCCGCTGAGCCAGCGGTGCTTGCCGCCGGTGGTGCGCCAGACGAGCGCGCGGTCACGCGAGTCGAACTCGTCGACGCCGTTCGAGGCCTCGATCACCTCGGGCCCGGACATGGCGAGCCGGCCGATGTCGCTCATCACGATGCGGTCCGCGCAGCGGGCCACGATGCCCATGCCGCCGAAACAGCCGTTGGCGCCGCCGATCAGCACGATCGTCGGGATGCCGGCCGCGCGCAGGTCCAGCAATGCCCGCATCACTTCGGAGACGGCGATCAGGCCGGCATTGGCCTCGTGCAGGCGCACGCCGCCGGATTCGGCCAGCAGCAGCACCGCGTCCGGACGCTCGCGCAACGCGCGCCGGAACAGACCGACCAGCTTGGCGCCGTGCACCTCGCCGACCCCGCCGCCCATGAATTCGCCCTCCTGCGCGGCGACGAAGACGGGTCGACCCGCCAGCGTCGCGCGGCCGATGGCCACGCCGTCATCGAAGGCCGAGGGCACGCCCAGCTGGGCCAGGTGCGGGCTGGTGACGCGCTCCGATGGCGGCAGCCATTCGTGGAAGCTGCCTTCGTCCAGCAGCAGTGCGATCCGCTCGCGCGCCGAGCATTCCGAGTAGCTGATGTTCATCGCTTGATCTCCGCCACCGCCTGGTCCAGCCGCAGGCTGACGACGGCCGGCGTGGCGCCCATGTCGTTGATCGAGACGCGGATGCCGGCCAGTTGGTGGCGCCTGTGGAAATCCTCGACGACGGCGCTCCAGATCGCGCCGAAGCCGCGCGCCGAGGTCTCGACGTGGACGCTGCACTCAGTGCTGCCGGTGGCTGGCTCCAGCAGCACCTCCAGGTTGCCGGAGCCGACGACGCCGACCAGCACTGCCGGGAAGTCACCGGCCGGATACTTGCCGGCAAGGTGGTAGTCAAGGGCTTCGAGTCCCGGGCTCATGCATCTTCTCCTTACCAGTGACGGAAGCGGCCCGGCGGCTGGTAAAGCCCCCCGGAGGCGCGCACCAGCTCGCGCATGCTGCGCGCGGCCAGCAGGTTGCGCGTGGCCTCGCGCGGGTCGATGCCCAGGTCCTGCGGCCGGCGGATCACGCCGCGCTCGCGCAGCTTCTCAACCATCGCGCGGTCGCGCGCCAGGCCCACGGCGGTGTAGCCCGCCACGCCGCGGATCGCCTGCTCGCGCTCCTCGTCGCTGCGGCACAGCAGCAGGTTGGCGATGCCTTCTTCGGTCAGGATATGGGTCACGTCCTCGCCGTAGATCATGATCGGCGGCAGGTCCATGCCGGCCTGCTTCTGCAAGGTCCAGGCGTCCAGCGTCTCGACGAAGGCCGGCTGCATGTGCTCGCGGAAGGTCTCGACCATCTGCACCACCAGCTTCTGCCCGCGCGGCGTGCCGGCGGCTCCGGCGCGGCCGTCGCGCGCTTCGCGGCCGGCCTTCAGCCAGGCGGCGCTGGCGTGGCGTCGGCCGCGCGCGTCGGCGCCCATGTTCGGCGCACCGCCGAAGCCGGCGATGCGGCCCTGCGTCGCGGTGGAGCTGTTGCCGTCCAGGTCGATCTGCAGGGTCGAGCCGATGAACAGGTCGCAGGCGTAGTGGCCGGCGGCCTGGCAGAACGCGCGGTTGCTACGCAGGCTGCCGTCGCGGCCGGTAAAGAAGACATCGGGCCGGGCGCGGATGTAGTCCTCCATGCCCAGCTCCGAGCCGAACGAGTGGATCGATTCGACCCAGCCGGCCTCGATCGCCGGGATCAGCGCCGGGTGCGGGTTCAGCGCCCAGTGGCGGCAGATCTTGCCCTTCAGGCCGAGCGCCTCGCCGTAGGTGGGCAGCAGCAGCTCGATCGCCGCGGTGTCGAAGCCGATGCCGTGGTTCAGCCGCTGCACGCCGTACTCGGCGTAGATGCCCTTGATCGCCATCATGGCCATCAACACCTGGATCTCGCTGATCTGCGCCGGGTCGCGGGTGAACAGCGGCTCGATCACGTTGGGCTTGGGCGCGAGCACGACGAAGTCCACCCAGCCGCCCGGGATGTCGATGCGGGGCAGGGCGCCGACGTCCGCCATCTCGTTGACCTGCGCGATCACGATGCCGCCGGAGAAGGCCGTGGCCTCGATGATGGCCGGCGTGTCCTCCGTGTTGGGGCCTGTGTAGAGGTTGCCGTCCGCGTCGGCTGCTTGCGCGGCGACCAGGGCCACCTGCGGCGTCAGGTCGACGAAGTAGCGCGCGAACAGTTCGAGGTAGGTGTGGATCGCGCCGATCTCGATGCGGCCGGCCGAGACCAGCTGCGCCAGCCGCGCGCCCTGCGGGCCGGAGAAGCTGAAGTCCAGCCGCTTCGCGATGCCGGCCTCGAACAGGTCCAGGTGCTCGGGCAGCGCGAGGACCGACTGCACCATGTGCAGCCCATGCACCCGCTGCGGGTCCAGTTGCATCAGCGCGCGGGCGAGGAAGTCGGCCTGCTTCTGGTTGTTGCCCTCCAGGCAGACGCGGTCGCCGGGCTCCAGCACGGCACCGAGCAGTGCGGCAGCCGCTGCCGTGGCGACGCGCTTGCCGTCGAGCTGGCCCGGCAGCGCTGCGGCGGCGCGGGCCAGCCGCGCGCTGCGGCGTTCGGTCCGGGTGTTCCAGTTCGGTCGATTCATGGCCTCACGGTAGCGGCGGGCCCGGCGGCGATCAATCAAGCCGCGGCGGCGATCGTTTCGCCGCGTGAAACGATCGCTTCGACCCGCCGGACCTACGGGAACACGCCGAGTCCTGGCCCGGGCATTGCGTTCGACAATCGGGCGCTGCTACTCATCGCTACCCTTCCATGATCCTGCTTCGTCGATTGCTTCTCGGGCTGCTGGCGCTGGTGCTGCTGCTCGCCATCGCGCTCTACCTGGGCTTGCGCGGCAGCTTGCCGAGCTACGACGGACAGCTCAAATCAGGCGTTGGCGCGCCGGTCAAGGTCGAGCGCGATGAGCGCGGCTACGCGACGATCACCGCCGCCAGCCGGGTCGACGCGGCGCGTGCGCTGGGCTTCACCCACGCGCAGGAGCGCTTCTTCCAGATGGACCTGCTGCGCCGCAACGCGGCGGGCGAGCTGTCGGCGCTGGTCGGCGCCAAGGCGCTGACCCTGGACAAGTCGCGCCGCATCAACCGCTTCCGCCACCGGGCGGAGCTGGCCCTGGCCGCGTCCTCGCCCGAGGAGCAGAAGCTGCTGCAGGCCTATGCCGAAGGCGTCAACGAGGGCCTGGCGAGCCTGAGCGTGCGGCCGTTCGAGTACGGCCTGCTGCGCCAGGCACCGAAGGCCTGGCGGCCGGAAGACTCGCTGCTGGTCGTGCTCTCGATGTACCTGGACCTGCAGGGCTCGCAGGGCCGCGACGAACTGGCCATGGGCGCGCTGAAGGACGCCGTGCCGGCCGAGTGGTACGCCTTCTTCACGCAGCTGGGCGGCGACTGGCAGCAGGCGATCGATGGCAGCGTGATCGAGCCGGTGGCGATTCCCAAGACCCCGTGGCCCGAGGCACTGAAGCCCGCCGAGGCCGCCGCCAAGGTGGCCTGCGGCGATTGCACCCTGCAGGACAGCCGCGACATCGGCAGCAACAACTTCGCCGTGGCTGGCGCGCTGACGCCGCACGGCGGCGCCATCGTGGCCGACGACATGCACCTAGGCACCCGCCTGCCGGGCATCTGGTTCAAGGCCCGCCTGGTCTGGCTCGATGAGCAGGGCAAGCGTCGCCAGGTGACCGGCCTGAGCCTGCCCGGCACGCCGGCGATCACCGCCGGCAGCAATGGCAGCATCGCCTGGGGCTTCACCAACAGCACGGCCGACTGGACCGACGTGATCGCGCTGAAGCTCGACGCCACCGGCACGCGCTACATGACGCCCGAGGGCGAGAAGCCGCTCGTCGTGACCAAGGAACACATCGAGGTGGCCAGCGGTGCGGCGGTCGACATGGAGGTCAAGGAGACCGTCTGGGGCCCGGTGATGGCCGCGCCCTTCGACCGCTACGCGCTGCGCTGGGTCGCCTTCGACACGGCGGCGCTGAACCTGAAGTCGGTGGCGCTGGAGCGCGCCGCCTCGACCGACGAGGCGCTGACCTTGGCCACCGGCGTCGGCATCCCGGCGCAGAACCTGCTCGTTGCCGATGCCAAGGGCCACATCGGCTGGACCATCATCGGTGCGATCCCGAAGCGGCACTATGCCGAGGGCGTGGACATGAACGTGCCGCAGGACTGGAGCACCGGTGCCAACGGCTGGAATGGCTACATGAGCGCCGACGACCACCCGCCGCGCATCGACGATCCCGCGGACGGCCGGCTGTGGAGCGCCAATGCGCGCCAGGTCGGCGGTGCGGCGCTGGCCCTGCTGGGCACCGGCGGCTATGACCTCGGCGCGCGCGGCCAGCAGATCCGCAACGACCTGCGCGCGCTGCCTAAGCTGGACGAGGCGGCGGTGCACGGCGTGCAGCTGGACTACCGCGCGGTCTTCCTGCAGCGCTGGCGCAAGCTGTTGCTGGACGAGGTGCTGACGCCCGACTTCATCGCCAGGAACGGCCTGGCCGAGTACCGCGACGCGGTGGACAAGAGCGCCGACGAAGCGCGGCCCGATGCGGTCGGCTACGCGCTGGTGCGCCAGTTCCGCGACGACGTGCTGGAGGAGCTGTTCGCGCCGATGGCCGCGCTGATGGAGAAGCACCAGCTGAAGATGCGCGACCTGAAGCTGGTGCCGGAGACGGCCGGCTGGATGCTGATCCAGGCCAAGCGCGCGGACGCCGTGTCCGGTGGCAACTGGAATTCGCTGTTCGAGCGTGCGGTGCTGAAGAGCCGCGACCAGGCGATCCAGCGGGCCGGCAGCGTCACCGCCTACACCTGGGGCTCGCAGAACAAGCTCGGCTTCGCCCACCCGCTGTCGGCAGCGGTGCCGGGCCTGGCTGCGCTGCTGGACATGCCGGCCACCCCGATGTATGGCGACCGCCACATGCCGCGCGTGGCGCTGCCGGGCCACGGCCAGTCGGAACGCATGGTGGTGTCGCCGGGGCATGAGGACCGGGGCATCCTGACCATCCCGGCCGGGCAGTCCGGCCACCCGCTGTCGCCGTTCTACAAGGCCGACCACGAATACTGGCTGGAGGCCAAGCCGCTTCCCTTCCTGCCCGGCGACACGCGCCATACGCTGATGCTGGAGCCTTGACGAGGGCTTGCCCTGCTAACTTTTTAGCTCGACGGTGTTGGCGACGAAGTAACATCGCATCACACAGAGGCGGCAAGCCCGGTGCGGCGCCGGCCACAGAGCGGCGCTGCGTTCGCCATCCGCGGCAGGCCCTGCCGCAGATCGGGGAGTGTGGTCCGGGCCAGGCAAGGCGCGACCCATGGATGCTGCAGTCTGCACGCTTCTTCGACCGGTGGAACCCGTCGACTCGGAGTCACCCGGCGGCATGCCCTATCTGCTGCAGGTCGTGCAGGCGCTGTCGCTGGCGCGCGATCTGCCGGCGATCCAGCGCATCGTCCGCCATGCTGCGAGGCGGCTGACCGGCTGCGATGGCGCCACCTTTGTCTTGCGCGACGACGGGCACTGCTTCTACGCGGACGAGGAAGCGATCGCGCCGCTGTGGAAGGGGCTGCGATTCCCGCTCGAAGCCTGCATCAGCGGCTGGTCGATGTTGCACCGCCAGCCGGCGGTGGTTGCCGACATCTACGCCGATCCGCGCATCCCGCACGAGGCCTACCGGCCGACCTTCGTCCGCAGCCTGGTGATGGTGCCGATCCGCACCCGCGAGCCGATCGGCGCGATCGGCAACTACTGGGCCGTGTCGCACCAGGCGACCAGCGACGAGGTGCTGCTGCTGCAGGCGCTGGCCGACTGCACCTCGATCGCGATGGAGAACGTGCAGCTCTACGAGAGCCTGGAGCGGCGCGTCGAGGAGCGAACTCAGGCGCTGAGCCGGGCCGTCGATGAGATCCACCGGCTTTCGTTGACCGACGAGTTGACTGGCCTGCACAACCGCCGCGGCTTCCACCTGCTGGCCGCGCAGGCGCTGCGCCAGGCCACGCGCCTGGGCCTGGACTGCAGCGTGCTGTTCCTCGACCTGGACGGCCTGAAGCGCGTCAACGACGAACTGGGCCACGAGACCGGCGACGCGATGCTCGTCGACGCCGCGACGGTGCTGCGCAAGACCTTTCGCGAGTCCGACATCCTGGCCCGCCTCGGCGGCGACGAGTTCTGCGTGCTGGCCGTGGACAGCCGCGAGGACGATGCGGTGGACCTGCGCCTGCAGCAGGCGATGGAGAGCTTCCGTACTCATGGGCCCTATGCGCTGTCGGCCAGCATCGGCGCCGCACACCGGGCGGCCGACGACGAGGACGGGACGCTGGAGCAACTGCTGGCCGAGGCCGATGCCCGCATGTACGAGCACAAGCGCGTCAAGCGGGGCAGTCGCGAGTCGACGATGTCGATGCCGCTGTGAACGGCTTCATGAACGGCCTCATGGCTTGCGCGACGGCACCAGGATTCCCGCCACGATCAGCGCGAACGCGAGCCCGTGGTACAGCCGCGGCCCCTCGCCGAGCAGCGCGGCGGACAGCAGCGCCGCGAACACCGGCGCCAGGTTGCTGAAGAAGGCGGCCAGCGCCGGCCCGGCCTCGGCCACGCCGATGCCCCAGCAGCGGTAGGCGATCAGCGAGGGGCCGATCGCCACATAGGCCAGCGCCAGCGCAAGACCTGGCCCCCAGACGATGGGCTGCGAGCCGTCCAGCAGGAGCTCGAGCCCGGCCATGCCGGTCGCCAGCGGTGCGCCGAACAGGATCTGCGCCATCAGCAGCTCGTCGCGGTTCCAGCCAGTCTTCATCGAAGCCGGCGGCCGCGCCAGCATCCAGCTGTAGATCGACCAGCAGAACACGGCGGCCAGCATCAGCAGGTCGCCGCGGACGAAGTGCACGCGCGCCAGCGCCGCCGCATCGCCGCGCGAGATCACCACGGCCACGCCGGCCAGCGACAGCAGGGCGCCCAGCAGTTCGCGCCGCGTCGGCCGCACGCGGTAGGCCAGCGCACCGACGGCCAGCATCCACACCGGCATGCTGGCCGCGATCAGCGTCACGTTCAGCGGCGTGGAGCTGTGCAGCGCCTGGTACTGCAGCGCGTTGTAGCTGCCCATGCCCAGCAGGCCGGCCAGTGCGAGGTAGCGCCAGTGGCTCAGCAGGGCCTGCGGCCGGGTGAACAGGCCGCGGGCCAGCGGCGCCAGCAGCAGGCCGGCCAGCAGCCAGCGCATGGCGTTCAGCGCCAGCGGCGGCACCGTGCCGACCATCAGCCGGCCGACCACGGCATTGCCGGCCCACAGCAGTGGCGGCAAGGTCAGCAGCAGGATGAGGCGGGGCGTCAGCGCTTTCATGGGCGGCCGGCAAGTGTGAGCAGTGGCGGGCAAAGGCTGGCAGGATACCGGCATCGCGACTGGAAGGAAGAGACCATCATGAGCACCGAGAAAGCCATACGGATAGCGGCGCAGGGTGCGCCCGAGCAGATGAAGCTCGCGGACGTCGAGGTCGGTGAGCCCGGGCCCGGCGAGATCCGCATCCGCCACCGCGCCTGCGGCCTGAACTACATCGACGTCTACCAGCGCGACGGCACCTATCCGATGCAGGTGCCGCTGTCGCTGGGCATGGAGGCGGCCGGCGTCGTCGAGGCGGTGGGCGAGGGCGTTACGCACCTGCAGCCGGGCGACCGCGCCGCCTATGCGAGCCAGCCGCCCGGCGCCTATTCGACGGCGCGCGTGATGCCGGCCAAGGCCGTGGTGCGCCTGCCCGACGAGATCACCTTCGAGACCGGCGCCGCGATGATGCTCAAGGGCCTCACCGCGCAATACCTGCTGCGTCGCACCCTGCCGCAGGGCGGGCTGCAGCCGGGCGATTTCGTGCTGTTCCACGCAGCCGCCGGTGGCGTCGGCCTGATCGCCTGCCAGTGGGCGAAGGCGCTGGGCCTGCAGCTGATCGGCACGGCCGGCTCGGACGAGAAATGCGCGCTGGCCAAGGAGGCCGGTGCGGCCCACGTGATCAACTATCGCAGCGACAAGGACTTCGCCGCCCGCGTCAAGGAGATCACCGGCGGCAAGGGCGTGAAGGTCGTCTACGACTCGGTCGGCGCCGACACCTTCGAAGGCTCACTGAACAGCCTGGCACCGTTCGGGCTGCTGGCCTCGTTCGGCAGTGCCTCGGGCGTGGTGCCGCCGGTGTCGGTCGGCACGCTGGCGGCCAAGGGTTCCGTCTACCTCACCCGGCCGACGCTGTTCACGCACCTTGCCTCGCGCGAGGCGGCGCAGGCGATGGCGGACGATCTGTTCGCCGTCGTGCTCGGCGGGCAGGTGCAGATCCGCGTGGAGCAGCGCTATGCGCTGGCCGACGTGGCGCAGGCCCACCGCGAGCTGGAAGCGCGCAAGACGGTGGGCTCGTCGATCCTGCTCGTTTAGGCCGTTGCCTCGGCGGCCTGCGGCTGCGCCGCAGGCACGCGGCGCAGCGCGATCTCGAAGCTGAAGCAGGAGCCCTTGCCGGGCTGGCTCTCGACGTCGATGCTGCCGCCCATCAGGGCGACCAGGCGCTCGACGATCGTGAGGCCCAGACCGGTGCCGCCGTAGCGGCGGGTGATGCTGCCGTCGGCCTGGGTGAAGGGGTCGAAGACCTGGGCGATCTGCTCGGGCGTCATGCCGATGCCGGTGTCCTGGACGTTGAAACGCAGGCGCAGCGCGTCGGCCGGCGCCGTGCCGGCGCGGACCTCGGCGCCGACGACCTCGACCTCGACCAGCACCTCGCCCTTCTCGGTGAACTTGAGCGCATTGCCGACCAGGTTGATCAGCACCTGGCGCAGGCGCAGCGCATCGCCCAGCGCGCGTTGCGGCACGCCGTGCAGCAGCCGTGCGTGCAGGTCGATGCCCTTCTCGTGCGCCTGCAGCAGCAGCGGATGCAGCGCCTCGCGCAAGGTGTCGTGCAGCGAGAACGGGTGCTCCTCGATGACGACGCGTCCGGCCTCTATCTTGGCGATGTCCAGCAGGTCGTTGATGATCACCATCAGGCCCTTGGCCGAGTTGTGCGCCAGCTCGATGAACTTGCGCTGGCGCTCGTTCAGCTCGGTCTGCAGCACCAGCTCGGTGAGGCCCAGCACGCCGTTCATCGGCGTGCGGATCTCATGGCTCATGTTGGCGAGGAAGCTGCTCTTGGCCTGGCTGGCCGCTTCGGCCGCGACACGCGCCGCCTCCAGCGCGGCCTGGCTGGCCTTCAGGTCGGCGATGTCGCGGGCATTGAGCTGCATCACCTGGTCGCCGGTCACCGGGTCGCGCATCGGCCGCGCGTCGATCGAATGCCAGCGCACACCGCCGGTGGTGCGCAGCTCCAGCTCCGTGCGGTGGCTCTCACCGCGCTGGACCTGGGCGAAGACCTTCTGCGCCTCGGCCGTGTCGGCGAACAGCAGTTCGAACTCGCGCTGGCCGGGCCGCGGCTCGAGCTTGCCGAAGGTCAGCGCTGCGGCCGGGTTGCGCATCAGCGCGCTGCCATCCTTCAACGAGAACACGGCGATGCGCATCGAGGTGTGCTGCAGCGCCTCGACGCCGCGCAGCATCGATTTGTCGGAGCCGCTGGCGAGCGAATCGGCGGCGAACAGCATCATCTGCTGGCGGTCCGGCGAGCGGATGCCGCGCGAGACCAGCATCACCGTGGTCGGCTGGCCCTTGGGGTACAGCGTCCACTGCTCGCGGACGATCTTGCCCTGGCTGTGGTCGGCGGCGGTGACGGCCAGGCGGTCGCGCACGGCCGCGCTGGCGTCCGAGAATTCGGTGGACAGGAATTCCTCGGCCGTTTCGGCGCGCCAGAAGCTCAGCGCGGCGGCATTGGCCCACAGATTGCGCTGGCGCACCGGGTCGTAGACCCACATCGGCACGTCGAGCCAGTCATAGTGGCTCAGGCTGGAGAAGTCGAGCATCGTTGTTGTTCGGGCCGCGGTTCCCAACGTGCGGCATCCCTCTTGTGGGCGATTTTCCCCCGGGCGGACCCCAGCGCTGGCCGAGACCTAACGCCGAATCGTGACGGATTCCCTGGGTACGTGCCTGATCAGGACCTGCGCACGCGGCGCAGCTCGTCCCAGATCAGCAGGATCGCGCCGACGGTGATCGCGCTGTCGGCCACGTTGAACGAAGGGAAGTACCAGCCGTCCCAGTGGAGCTGGATGAAATCGACCACGTAGCCGTGGATCAGGCGGTCGATCACATTGCCCAGCGCGCCGCCGAGGATCAGGCTCAGCGCCAGCGAGAACACGGTCTGCTGGCCGTGACGCTTGAGCATCACGCCGATGAAGCCGGTCGCCATCAGGCCGAGCCCGACGAAGAACCAGCGCTGCCAGCCGGCGGCGCCGGCCAGGAAGCTGAACGCCGCGCCGGTGTTGTGCACCCGCACGACGTTGAAGAAACTGGTGACGGTGACTGAGTCGCCGAAATTGAAGGCGCGCAGGATCAGCACCTTGGTGAGCTGGTCCAGCACGATGATGAGCAACGCGATGCCGAACCAGAGGGCCAGGCGGTTCGAGGACGAGGACGAAGACCGGGACGATGCCATGCGCAGAGATGAATGAACGGAGGACGGGTGGCCGCTAATGTAGCGCTTGTCCTACGCTGGCCCGGGCAGCAGCGGCTTGCCGCCGGTCCTCGGGAAGAGTAGAACGGTTGCTGCATCCCTAACGGCCAAATTGCACGGAGCTGTGTGAAGCGGTTCAGAAAGGAGAACGATATGCGCAAGCGCATCTATTGGCTGCTGCCCGATCTCGGCAGCGCGCAGCGGACGATGAACGAACTGCTGCTGGCCCGGGTTTCCGAGCGCCACATCCACTTCGCGGCTGCCGATGGCGCCGACATGAACGGCCTGCACGCCGCCAACATCTTGCAGACCTCGGACCTGGTCGAGTCGGCGCAGACGGGCCTGCTGATCGGTGCGGGCGTCGGCGCGGCGGGCGGCGTGGCCGGGGCCTACGAGCTGGCCTCGACGGCCGCGCCTGCCGCGGTGGTCATCGCGCTGGCCGGGCTCGGCGCGGTGCTGGGTACCTGGGCGTCCAGCATGATCGGCAGCTCGACACCGAGCCGCCGCCTGCGCCGCTTCGAGCGGGCGCTGGCCGAGGGCCAGTACCTGCTGATGGTGGACACGCCGCGCAGCCGCATCGAGGAGATCGAGGCGCTGCTGGAGGCCACGCATCCCGAGGCCCATTTCGAAGGCCTCGAGCCTCACGTGCCGGCGTTTCCCTAAGCCTCAGCCGCCTCACGCGATGGTGCGGACCTCGCCGGCGCCGTACAGATTGCTGTCGCAGCGGCCGCAGATCGTCGGGTGCGCGGGGTTGGTGCCGACGTCACTGCGGTAGTGCCAGCAGCGTTCGCACTTCGCGGCCTCGATCGCGTAGGGCAGGACGCTGAACGCATCGCCCAGTGCCGGATCCAGCTCGACGCTGGCCTCGGAGGTGATGAAGACGAACTTCAGGTCCTCGCCCAGCGATTGCAGCAGGGCCAGGTCCTGCGCGTCCTTGACGATGATCTTCACGCCGGCTTGCAGCGAGGCGCCGACGCTGCCTTCGCTGCGCAGCATCTCGATCTGCTTGTTCGACTCGTCGCGGATCGCGTGGATGCGATCCCACTTGGCGATCAGCTCGGACTGGGGTTCGGCGAACTGCCAGTAGGTCTCGGTGAAGATCGTCTCGCCACCTTCGATCACCCGCCAGGCTTCCTCGGCCGTGAAGCTGAGGAAGGGCGCCATCCAGCGCAGCATCGCCTGCGTGATGTGCCAGAGGGCCGTCTGCGCCGAGCGGCGCGCCACGCTCTTCGGGGCGGTGGTGTAGAGGCGGTCCTTCAGCACGTCGAGGTAGAAGGCGCCGAGGTCTTCCGAGCAGTAGACCTGCAGCTTGGCCACGACGGGGTGGAACTCGTACTTCGCGTAGTGGGCCAGGATGTCGGCCTGCAGCTCGGCGGCGCGGGCCAGCGCGTAGCGGTCGACCTCCAGCAACTGGTCCAGCGGCAGGGCGTCAGTGCTCGCGTCGAAGTCGCTGGTGTTGGCCAGCAGGAAGCGCAGGGTGTTGCGGATGCGGCGGTAGCCGTCGACGACGCGGGCGAGGATCTTGTCGTCTCCGGCGATGTCGCCCGAGTAGTCGGAGGCAGCCACCCACAGGCGGATGATCTCGGCGCCGAGCTTCTTGCTGGTGTCCTGCGGGTCAACGCCGTTGCCCTTGGACTTGCTCATCTTGTGGCCCTTGCTGTCCACGGTGAAACCGTGGGTCAGCAGGCCCTTGTAGGGCGCGCGGCCATTCAGCGCGCAGGAGATCAGCAGCGACGAATGGAACCAGCCGCGGTGCTGGTCGTGACCTTCGAGGTAGAGGTCGGCCTCGGGGCCGGTCTCATGCGCCGCGCCGGCATGGCTGCCCTTGAGAACGTGCTGGAAGGTCGAGCCGGAGTCGAACCAGACGTCCAGGATGTCCTGGCCCTTCGTGTACTGCGCGGCCTCGGTGCCCAGCCACTCGGCCGGGTCCAGCTTCGCCCAGGCCTCGATGCCGTTCTTCTCGACCAGCTGCGCCGCGCGCTCGATGAACTCGAGCGTGTTCGGATGGGCCTCGCCGGTGTCACGGTGCAGGAACACCGGCAGCGGCACGCCCCAGGAGCGCTGGCGCGAGATGCACCAGTCGGGCCGGCCGGCGATCATGTCGCGCAGGCGCACGCGGCCGTTCTCGGGGAAGAAGCTGGTCTGCTCGATCGCGGCCAGTGCGGTCTGGCGCAGCGTGCCGGGGGCCTTGTCGACGGTGAACACGCCGTCGCCTTCGTCCATGCGGACGAACCACTGCGCCGCGGCGCGGTAGATCACGGGCGACTTGTGGCGCCAGCAATGCGGGTAGCTGTGCGTGATCTTGCTGTGCGCGAGCAGGCGGCCGGCGTCTTCCAGCGCCTGCGCGATCACCGGGTTGGCCTTCCAGATGTGCTGGCCGGCGAACAGCGGCAGCTCCGGCGCATAGACGCCGTTGCCCTGCACCGGGTTCAGGATGTCGTCGAAGGCCATGCCGTGCGAGACGCAGCTCTGGAAGTCGTCCAGGCCGTAGGCCGGCGCTGAGTGGACGAGGCCGGTGCCGTCCTCGGCGGTGGCGTAGTCGGCGAGGTAGACGGGGCTCTCGCGGTCGTAGCCGGCGTCGACTGCGCTGAGCGGATGCTTGAACTTCAGCATCTCCAGCTGCTTGCCCGGCGTCGTGGCCAGCACGCGGCCCTGGCCTTCCATGCCCCAGCGCACGAGGCACTTCTCGACCAGCGCCTCGGCCACCAGGAAGATGCCCTTGGGCGTGTCCACCAGCGCGTAGGGCAGCTCGGGGTTCAGGTTCAGCGCCTGGTTGGCCGGGATGGTCCAGGGCGTGGTCGTCCAGATGACCGCGAAGGCGTCCTTGTCCAGCGCCGGCAGGCCGAAGGCCGCGGCCAGCTTCGAGGGCTCGGCCGCGAGGAAGGCCACGTCGACGGCCGGGCTCTGCTTGTCCGCGTACTCGATTTCGAACTCGGCGAGCGACGAGCCGCAGTCGAAGCACCAGTAGACCGGCTTCAGGCCGCGGTAGACGTAGCCGCGCTCGAACAGGCGCTTGAGCACGCGGATCTCGCCGGCCTCGTTGGCGAAGTCCATCGTGCGGTAGGGGTGGTCCCAGTCGCCGAGCACGCCCAGGCGCTTGAAATCGCTCATCTGCTGGGCGATCTGCTCGGTGGCGTAGGCGCGGCTCTTGGCCTGCACCTCGTCGCGCGGCAGGCCGCGGCCGTAGGTCTTCTCGATCTGATTTTCGATCGGCAGGCCGTGGCAGTCCCAACCGGGGATGTAGGCGGCGTCATAGCCTTCGAGCTGGCGCGCCTTGACGATCATGTCCTTCAGGATCTTGTTGACCGCGTGGCCCATGTGGATCTGGCCGTTGGCGTAGGGCGGGCCATCGTGCAGCACGAACTTGGGCTTGCCGCAGCGCGCGTCGCGCAGCTTCTTGTAGATGCCCTGGTCTTCCCAGTCCTTGACCCAGCCCGGCTCGCGCTTGGGCAGGTCGCCGCGCATCGGGAAGGGCGTGTCGGGCAGGTTCAGGGTGGCGCGGTAGTCAGGGGTGGAGTCGGTCATGGCTGTCGATCGGCAAGACGGGGGAGGCCACGTCGGACGTGGCCCTTGGCTGGGAAGAACACGGCGCGGTGCGCGCCGGCCAGCTTCAAATTCGATCGCGGGTGGTCTGGCGACCCGTGGCGACGTACTTGGCGGCGTGGGTCGCCAGCCAGGCGCGGGCATCCTCCACGTCCTGGCGGATCGCGTCCGTCAAGGCTTCGAGCCCATCGAATCGGGCTTCGTCACGGAGTTTGTGCAGCAGTTCCACGCGGACGAGTTTACCGTAGGCCCCATCCTGACCCAGGGTGGACGGCCATTCCAGGCAGTGGACCTCCAGCAGCATGCGGCCGGCATCTTCGACGGTGGGGCGCTTGCCGAGCGAGGCGACGCCGTCGATCGGCCGCTCCGCAAGACCGTGAGTGCGCACCGCGAAGATGCCCTGGGCGGCCGGCTTGTCGTGCGTGAAGCGCAGGTTCAGCGTGCGAAAGCCCAGGCTGCGGCCAAGCTTGGCGCCATGCACCACGTGGCCGGAGATCGAGTACGGCCGGCCCAGCAGGCGGGCGGCACCTTCCATATCGCCACGGCCCAGCGCCTCGCGCACGGCCGAACTGCTGACGCGCTGGCCGTGGACCTCGTAGCTCATCATCCGGGCCACGTCGAAACCGCGGCCGCGGCCGGCGGCGTCCAGCGTCGCGTAGTCGCCCTGGCGCTTGGCACCGAAGCGGAAATCGTCGCCGACGAGGATGTACTTCGCGCCCAGGCCCTCTTCGAGCACCTGCGTGATGAAGTCCTGCGCGCTCAACGAGGCCAGCCGCTCGTCGAAGCGCAGGATCACGACCTGATCGATGCCGCAACGCTCCAGCTCGGCCAGCTTGTCGCGCAGCGAGGCGATGCGCGTCGGCGCCAGCTCGGGCCGGCCGGCCTTGGCTGCGAAGAAGTCGCGAGGATGCGGCTCGAAGGTCATCACGCAGGACGGCAGGCCGCGGTGCTGGGCCTCGGAGCGCAGCAGCGCCAGCATGGCCTGATGGCCGCGATGGACGCCGTCGAAATTGCCGATGGTCAGCGCGCAGGCAGGAGCGATGCCGGGATGGTGAAAACCGCGGAAGACTTGCATGGAGTGGATGTTTAACCGGTGACTTCAGCGGTGACTTCGGTGGGGCTGCCGACCCAGGTCCATTCGCCGGGCTTGAGCCCTTCGGGCAGCTTCAGCGCGCCGAAGCTCGGCCGGTGCAGGCTCTCGCAGCGGTTGCCGATGGCGGCGATCATGCGCTTGACCTGGTGGTACTTGCCCTCGACCAGGGTCAGGCGGATGCCGTGCGTGCCGAAGGCTTCGGCGCCCTCGGCCTTGGTGAATTCCGTGTAGCCGGGCTTGTCGTCGGGTTCGCGCAGTTCGACGCCGGCCTTCAGTTTCTCGACCATCTCCGGCGTCACCGGATGCTTGCAGGTCGCCTCGTAGACCTTGGGCACGTGGTGTTTGGGACTGGTCAGCTTGTGGATCAGCGTGCCGTCGTCGGTGAGCAGCAGCAGACCGGTGGTGTCTTCGTCAAGGCGGCCGATCGGCTGCACGCCGCGCTCGCGCAGCGGGCCGGGCAGCAGGCTCAACACGCTCGGGTGGTGCTTGGGCTTCTGCGAGCACTCGTAGCCGGCAGGCTTGTTCAGCAGGATCAGCGCCTTGTCGTAGAACGGCCAGGTCTTGCCGCTGACTTCGAACTGGAGCCCCTCGGTCTCGAACTGGGCATCGGGATCGTCGACCAGCTCGCCGCCGACCTTCACTTCATCGTTGTAGATCAGCCCCGCGCAGAGCCGGCGGGTGCCGAAGCCTTGGGAGAACAGGATTTGGGACAGGCGCAACTTCATCGCGCGCATTATCCCGTTGCTGCGTCACCCCGCGGCTCTGACCGCGCGCAGCACGGCCATGGCCGTCACCTCGGCAGCCAGCGCGCCGAGCACGGTGAGCTGGCCGGGCAGGCCTGCGCCGCCGGTCGCGAGGCCGAAGATCACGTCGCCGTCGAAGGGCGTGTGGACCGGGTTGATCGTGCGCGCGAGGCCGTCGTGCGCCATCTGAGCGAGCTTCTTCGCCTGGGCCTTGCTGAGCCGCGCATCGGTGGCGACGATGCCCAGCGTCGTCGACATGCCCGTCAACAGCTGGGCGGGCAGGGCGCCGCGCAGCATCGCCTGGGCCGAGTTGAGCGGCTGGCCGTCATCGCCGCGCGCGCCGGCGATGACGCTGCCGTTGGCCGGATCGATCACGTCGCCCACCGCATTGACCGCGACCAGGGCCGCGACCGTGATGCCGCCGACCTTGACCGAAGCGCTGCCGATGCCGCCCTTCATCGCCTTGTCCGGGCCGAACAGCTTGCCGACCGTGGCGCCTGCGCCGGCGCCGATGCTGCCCTCGGCCGGCGATGCGCTGGATGCCACCTCGCAGGCGGCATAACCCGCCGCTTCATCGGGGTAGATGGCCGGGTCGCCGAGCCAGAGATCGAACAGCACTGCGGCCGGCACGATCGGCACGCGTACCTTGCCGCCCACCGGCAGACCGTGTCCGCGCTCGGCCAGCCAGCGCATCACGCCGCCAGCGGCGGCGAGGCCGAAGGCACTGCCGCCGGTGAGCAGGATCGCGTGGACGTGCTCGACGGTGTTCTCCGGCGCCAGCAGGTCGGTCTCGCGCGTGCCGGGCGCGGCGCCGCGCACGTCCACGCCGGCGGTGGCACCCTGCTCGCAGAGCAGCACGGTGCAGCCGGTCGGCCGCCGAGAGTCGCTGAAGTGGCCGACCTTCAGGCCGGCGATGTCGCAGATCGATCCCGAGAGCCGCGCGTTCACTTGGCTCCCATCGGCTTCAGCCCGCCGCAGTCGGCGCCGAGCCAGCGGGCCTCGGAGGTGGCATCGATCGCATCGGTCTTGCCGTCGCGGGTGTGGGTGATGTGGGTCTTGGCGGTGAAGCCGTCGCCGGCCGGCCGCAGCGTGACGTCGCTGCTGCCTTCGGAGGCCGGATCGGTGCAGCTGAACTTCGTGTGGATCTGGTCGCCGCTGCGCTGCACGTCGTGCGTGCAGTTGGCGCGGCCGGCGACGGGCGGCTCGTTGCGCTTGGCCTGTTCGTCGCTGACGCACATCTTCACCGTGATGACGCCGCCGCCGAAGTCCATGCTGACGCCCCGCTTGGCCATCATCTCTTCCATCATCTTGCGCTGCTCGGCCGGCATCGCGGCCATCTGCTGCTGTGCCTTCTCCAACTGCGCCTGACGCTTGGCATCGAGCTGCGGCTGCTGCCTGACCTCCCAGAGGCCGGGCTTCATGTTCTGCGCCTGGGCGCTGGCGACGGCCAGCAGGCTAACGATGAGAATCAGCTGACGCATGGCGCCTCCAAAAAACAAAGCCCATCGGAGCGACGGGCTTTGACTTTAGCGAGCTTTGCGCTCAGGCGAACACGCCGGCGGTCTCCTGCATCCCCGCGCTGACGATGCCAAGCTGGTACAGCCCGTCGCCGAACTGCATCTCCATCGCGGTCAGGCGCTTGAAGTAGTGGCTGCCGACGTACTCGTCGGTCACGCCGATGCCGCCGTGCAACTGCGTGCACTGCTGGCCGACGAAGCGCGCCGAGTTCGACAGCTGCAGCTTGGCCTGCGCCAGTGCGTAGCGGCGCGCGGCCGGCGCCTCGCCGAGCTTCAGCGTCGCGAAATAGCTCATCGAGCGGGCGAGTTCGAGCTGCATCTTGACGTCGGCGATCCGGTGGCGCAGCGCCTGGAAGCTGGCGATGGCGACGCCGAACTGCTTGCGCGTGTTCAGGTACTCGGCGGTGATCGCCGTGTACTTGTCCATGGCGCCGACGCCCTCGGCGCACAGCGCGGCGATGCCGACATCGACCGCCAATTCCAGCACCTCGAGGCCCCGCTCGGGGCCGACCAGCAGCGTGGCCGGGCTGTCGGCGAAGCTCACCTCGGCGGCGCGCGAGCCGTCCTGCAGGCTGTAGGCGCGGGTGGTGACGCCGGCGGCGGCGCGCTCGACGAGGAACAGCGCGATCTTCCCGTCGCTCAGTGCCGGGACGATGAAGGCGTCGGCTTTGTCGCCGGCCGGAACCAGGCTCTTGGCACCGCTGAGCTTGCCGTCGGCATAACGCGTTACGCACTTGGACAGCTCATAGCGCGCACCGCGCTCCTGGTGCGCCAGCACGACCATCGCTTCGCCGCCGGCGATCTTGGGCAGCCATGCCGCCTGCACCTCGGCCGAAGCACGCGCCAGCACTGTCGGCGCGATCAGGCCGGCCTGGGCGAAGGGCTCCATCACGATGCCGCGACCCAGTTCCTCCATCACGACCATGGCCTCGACCGGGCCGAAGCCCAGCCCGCCCTGCTCCTCGGCGACCAGCATGGCCGTCAGACCCAAGCCCATGAGGCCATCCCAGGCCTCCTGCGAGAAGCCGCCGGCCTTGACGATCGCGTGGCGGCGGGCGAGGCCATGGTCG
>Ga0247779_1000559_pt1 | contig 22674 bp, 24 predicted proteins | sample UWRJL221509R5_FD_179925 | JGI IMG/M metagenome (GOLD analysis project Ga0247779, IMG submission 179925) | Plant litter microbial communities from Arlington Agricultural Research Station in Wisconsin, United States - UWRJ-L221-509R-5 | ecosystem: Environmental > Terrestrial > Plant litter >... | reverse complement strand
GGCTTCGTGCAAATTTCGTCTTCGTCTTCAGGGTCAGGTGGAATATCTGCGGTAAAGCCATTTGAACAGCTTTCGATTATCCATTTCTTCTGGGTGAGCAAGGTGATATTCCACTGTAAAAAATCATTCATCAGTACAGTGGACCCGGGTCACGGGACGACAGAAATATTTGAATTCCTGGAGTCTTATGTACCTGAATGTTCTCGTCCGTGGTAGATTTTACAAACCCGACCCTGTCTTCTTCACGACATGCGATAGAGAGATCATGTTTGGCATTGATTATGATATATCTGCCAGTTGGAAGGAACTTATGAGAGGCGAATGACATGTCAGTCACCTAGTGCAATGCGCAAAAAACGCGACTTCCAGAGGGATAAGTAATCGAAACGATGCAGAGTCTAGTATAAAGGTATTCAAAGAGTACCATGGGAAAGATTGGATAGATAAGGATCAGCTGAGCTTGGGATGGTTTTTTAGAATGACGAGTTTTTATGGCATGGCTCTGTCAATTAGAGCTGGAAGCGTGGGTCAGCAGTTAAGTCACAAGCCTCAACAGAGGGTATAGAACTGACATAGAAGTACGCCCTTCTGCTGGAAGGGTTAATATCTCGCACGTTCGCGTAATAAGTTTCCTATAACAAAGCGCAGCACAGACATATCTTCCCCCGCCGTCAACTTAAGCGCCCAAGAATTCAAGAACATGGTTGAGCACAAGCTGGAGACTAATTATTGCCGAGATCGGCCATGAAAACCAAACCTAATGACATGAAGATATTCCCACGGGCGTCATAAGCCCGAATGCTGCCGAAAGCTATTGTCTCCTGCTTCCAACATAAATTCGTCTACTGCTTACTTGTATTTTCTCTTCTCGGAACACACTCTTGGTCAACGATTTCACCACTCAAAGCACACTTTCAAATGCCGGAAGTTTACAGAAAGCTCTGAAACCTTGCTCGATTTTTTAGGACAGCCTACTTACTATGCTGAAAAGCTGAAGGACTCGGACTTGACTCGGCTGAGAATTTGGCTTTTCTTGGGCGGAGACAAAATTATCTGATGAGGTCTTGTGTTCAAAGTATACTGTTATAGAACATAGTCATACGATCGTAATCGATGCGAGCATGGAAGGGCGCCGTACTTTTCTTATAATAGTAGGGTTCGGTATTGTTCTGAGTATTCAAGCAAGCCTAGCTGCGAGACTATAACTTTGGAAACTCTGATTTTTCCTTTCATTCTGCTATCTTTTTCTTTGGTGACTACGAAGCATCAAAATCCACTGTCTGGCAATTTTACGATGTCGGATTTCGTAACAGAAAAATTTGTGGCATCGGGAGTCTACAACATTGTCAATTCTGGTCAAGGAAAGACTGTCACTATCGGTGTGGACGGTGCTGAAAGACGCCTCAACTCGAGCTCAGCAAATACACATCCGGTGAGCTGCTAACTTTATGAACGTGCCATCGAATTCATGTTCTTTGGTTCATTCATGCATTAGTGGGCAATTATTCTATCGGCAGAAAAGAAATGGCAAATTCGTTGTCAGGCAACTGGGGACTCGTGGGGTGTCAATCTGAAGTCGGATACAATAATTTTACGATCGACTCCACAGAAGCCGCACCAATGGGTCATTAAACGACGTTCTGCAACGTCAGACTCATACATGTAGGTTGGATATACAGTTACTTGTAGCTCTGTTGACTGAACTCTGACTCTAGATTATACTCGACATCTTATCCAGGAAGATTTCTCACATTATCGGAGACGCGAGAAGGGGCGTTGGTATGTTCACTTTTGCTCGGTTATGTTGCCCTTTGCCTATTGCCGCTTGGTTTGTCCCTAGCTTACTCTAAGCCGTGATGCCAACAATCCTCGAACTTGGTGGAATCTTCGCAATACGGATGATCAAAGCATGCCAAATTTTGGCGCGATGGTAAGCTTAACTCGCACCTTCGCTTGTATGTGCAGACAGCAAGTAAAGCATGCCTTTAAGATGAATGTAGACACAGAATTAGCCAAAGCAAAACGTCCAAGTCAATTTAACGTTTCTGGAAATCAAATTGCTGTGGTTGTACCTGCTGGATGGAACACGGTCCTCGCAGCGGTGAGGTTTCATGCTTTTTGTTGTTCTCCGCTTTTGATTAAATTGTTTTTTGCATCAAGGTACCTATCGGTGGGATGACGAGCCTTATCCGGGTCCATCATTCAGTGAACGGACTTCTAACAACCCGAGAATTTGTCACTCAGGGTCATGGTCAACAATATCCTGGGGGAGGGCTTGGGACAATGATTGTTCATGAAACCGGAATGAACTCGCATGCCATTCTGGCTGAAGACAGTCATGCAGTTATGACATTCGAATTTTTCAATTCAAGTGATCCCACTGCCCTCGATCCAGTGCACCTACCAGAACACGGAAACCAAAGCTCGGATGTCCGGGTAGTCTCTGTATGCACTCTCCCTACTGCTATATTTGTATTTGTTCATGATTTATCGCCAGGCGGGGCGTCCTGATAGTGCTCAGCATTTGCGTGATTATCAAATTTACGAGGTAAATATCTACTTACCCCTTATGCTGCGTGAAATAAAGATTCATCCATGTTCATTTCTTGCAGGTTTTTGATCAAAGCCCCGTTTCTGGCTCCACTGGATCTCTGGGGCGTGGAAAAATAAATACCATTCTTCACGTTCAACTCTCAAATACAGCAGATACCGCGGTGGATCTCGATGATCCAGGTACTCCAGCGCCTGCAACTGCTAATCCAGGGTTTCATGATGCGTTGGATATGCCTCGACCAGATACTATGGAAGATTATCTGACGTCAGTATTTATATTTGCACAATTATGGCTGAAACCTGAACTATCATCTAATATCCAGGAACTACGACATAATTTTTGTTGTCGACGATTCTATTTCCGTCCGTTTTCAATCATTATTATGCTTGCCAGAAACGCAAAACTTATCCATACTGGGCTTGAGTATAGATGCAAGGCACCCGGTGGAATGAAGTACGCTTGGCACTTACAGAATTATCCAAGGAAGCTATGCAATATGACGCAGACGGTGTTGAAATCTGCTTCCTCAACTCGCAAAAACAGAAGCAATTCATCGCTGTACGTGATGGGTTGTGATTGGATGTGTACATCTCATTAAGCTCTTTATAGGACCCAGCAGAAATGCTCAATATATTTGACACCGTTCAACCACGAGGTAACTATTTCAGAACCGCTTAAGTACATTAATATCCCAAATTAATTTGAGGCCTTCAGGGTGGACGTACACCGGAAAAAAACTGAAAACGATTCTTGATCGTGTTGTTAAAAGGCTCGACGATGAGGTAGGCAAACCTGGTTATGCCGACATAAAACCAGTGGATATTGTTGTACTGACAGATGGTGCACCAAGTGAGTTATCTCACGGCTTGATTGACATTGTTAAACCTCTTGGTTCCAGCGGACGATCCTGCCGATGCGATAGAGGATGCGATTAAAAAATTGGACAAGGGTAGGCATCACCTCAACGCTGTCGGAATTCAGTTTGTCCAGATCGGTGACGAAGATGGGGCTGATGCTGCATTACAACTGCTCAAGGACTGTCCTCTCCGAGTAAGCAATCTGATAGTCCAGGCTAGAGAATGCAATATATCTTACACATCTTCAAGAAAATGGTGGATACTGTGCCTTACACCAAAGCACTGACGCCGCAAAGACTCACAGAAGTACTTTTAGGCACCCTGCACCCGTCCATTAGATCTGCCCTCGCTCAAAAGGCTTCTACAAGAGTTGTAGATTGTCCAATATGTGGGTCAGACGACATACCTGAATACGATTATCCTCGGTTCCCTCCGACGCGACGATGTCAGCACTTGCCCATGGCGTGTAGAGTGTGCATAGCGCGCCATGTAGAAGTCCAAATATTTGACAAGGCTGGTTTGGGCGTTCTCACAATCAGTTGTCCAAGTTATCCTTGTCCTGAGAGACTTGGCTATGACGAGATCAGGCAATGGGCAACTCCTGAATGCTTTGCACGGTAGATATTTCATTTTCACGTACCTTTCACTTTCAGCTTACACGTTTTAGATACGACAGCATCGCTCTTAGACAGCGCATATCAAGTGATCCTAACTTTCGATGGTGCCTAAATCCAAAATGTAATCACGGCCAATTACATGAACCTGGTGGTAAGCTGGAGTGTGGTTTTCAAATTTCCTGCTACTAAATCATCGTGCTTTTTAAGACTCATACCCGCTTGTCCAATGCACCTGGTGCTATAAGAAGTCCTGTTTTACTCACCAACTTCCATGGCACGAAAATTTGACATGTGCAGAGTTTGACGCCTTAGATCCTAGTCGGTTGGCCGATGACGGTGCGGCGAAGGCTATTATCGATAAAACAACCATGCAATGCACAAGATGCAAAAATAGGGTAAGTTAAGAAAAATTTATACGTCTATATTGATTTTCAATTTGATATTCCCTTTATTGCAGATTGAAAGAAGTCTCGGGTGCGACTATATGACCTGTAAGTACCACTGAACAATATTCCTGTTTTTTAAAAAAACTTCTTGTTATTCATTTTGATTATTGAATACATTACAAGGTCGTTGTGGGCATGGATTGTACGTATTTTTAGAGCCTTTAGAACATGCTATCTGCTGATTTATTATGCGTTTATTCTTTCAGTTGTTGGAGATGCGGGGCAAGCATAGAACACCATGAAGTGACGGGAAGTTATAACCATCTACCAACCTGTCCACTATATACATACAGACCATATTGAGCTTGCCACGCAGATGCGTGTGGTACAACCTGAATTAACGGTGACATGATTTCTTCGTAACTTTTTAGCAAGCACTTATATTGCAGTGGTCTTTTTCTTCCACTTATATTCATATTAATACCTCTTATCCAGGTTAAAATTTTCTCCCGAGAATGACACAGGATACCCAAAATGTTTTTGTGGCAGAAAGTTGGCTGCCGGCTTAAGAGACTAGATTGCATCGCAGGCGGTCTCACGATATTATCTCACCAAGGGTAGGGTTAGGGTTTACTCATTTGCTACCTCCCACCACTGGTGACTGCAACGACGCCGCAAAATCATGTCGAAGTATCTGTCTCTCTCCTCAACGGAAAACACATTCAAATGATTTTTGCTGTCCAATCTCTCTGGATTTTCTTTTTGGCGCCAAGGCTCAATCACAGTATCACAAGAGAGAGAAAAGCAGTTGGGACAACCTCACGAGCAAAGGCTCAAGGAAAGATTACGGGCCCAGAATCGTTGTCGTTGCGCGGCTGTAGGATGTGGCATTCAAGCTGATGCAGGTCCAACGCTACTAATGCTTGACACATTTACCAGGTGCTGGACTGTGATACATACAGGAAATCAAGCTATTGCAGTCGGGAGTGCCAAAAGAATGATTGGAAGAATCACAGGTCTTTCTGTCGTTTTGGGTCAGAACGTTTGGTTATTGAGGATGGGCGAAAAACCGCAATCAGTGAAAATTTACCTGATAATATATTTGCCAGGCATTTCCAAAAAACAAAATGTCTAGCGCCCTGACAAGAGTCAATATCGGCAAAAGCCGACAGCATATATATATATATATATAGGAGCCTGAGCGGTTTGCAATTTTGCAATTTTCCCTTCCTGCACAGGATAAAAGCCTACAATGAAAGCCCTGCAAGATTCGACAATGTCAACCAAGGAACTCGTTGCAGCCTTCAACGCCTTGCCTCGTAATCCCAAGGCACCTTCTGGCTTGGTTCCCAATGAATGGCATTTCGATTTGCGCTTTATTCAGATCGAACCTACTCCATCGCATATCGTCAGCTTTGTTCAGCCACAGTCTCAGTTCACGCACATGGAAAGGCTGCCCCTAGGATTATCGCATAGCGAGAGCGGTATGGCATATTTCCCGGATACAGCTAAGGAGGCCGCTCCCATGCTCGTCAAGGCAATTTTGTACGCCTTTGTGAACAACTTGGGCATGAAGGAAATGCCAATCGAGAATCCGCCTGCTCCTTATGCGCCTTGGAAGTTAACGACAGAGGACAAGGAACTCGCTGCTGAAGTTAGCCTCGAATTGAAGCGTATCGGCGTCTCCGCTGAAGGACTGTATAATGTCGGCATTTCGAAAAAGTCTACAATCAAGATCGCCGACGAGACTTTCAAGTCTCTCTTCAACGGAATCAAAATGGCAACTGGTTTTCATGGCATCGCAGCCGTGGCTATCAGTACCCCAGACTCCATCCAGTTTACAGGCTTCAAAGTCCCAGATCCTGAACCCATCTATCAACGAGATGACGACGACGAAGATAGGTTAACCGCCTTGACTTTGGAATATTGCAACTGGAAGTCGAGAGTGTCACCCTCGGATGGTACTGAAATCGATGGGAAAAAGCTCGGGGAAGAAATGTGGAAGGCAATGATGGTTGTAAAAGAACAATTGAAGACGAAGAACGAGCGTGTTATCAAGGAAGCAGCCGACTGCGGTGATCCTGAAGCGGCTCTGGAATATGGGATGAGGTACGATATTATGTTTCATGGTTCATTTATCATTGAATCTCATTTTTCAATTCACGTTAGACTTGGTATTGGCTTGGGTTGCACCCGCGATCGTAAGCTCATGCATGACTACCTCATCCAAGCTGCATACTCCGCTTCCGCCTCTAAGAAAGTCAAAGCCATGGCTCACGGTCGGTTGATCAACTGGTATATCGACTCGGCCGGGAAAGGCCCTGGTTCGTATATGCGCTCTCGTTACCTTTTCGGGGCAGCGCATCACTGCAACGAAGCTGCCAAACTATGCCGAGACGTATCACCTCGAGGAGCACCAGCATCTCCTGTCGTTCTGTTCTTCATGAACACCATGTTCCAAAAATTTTCATCGACAGTCCTCGAGCTTAACCTCTGGTATAAGGATGCCATCAAGGCGTTCGAAGATAGGAACAAGCAATACGAAAAGGGTCAGAACAAGATGGCTGAGAAGAGGTTGAAGCACCCCAACCGTTATCGTTGCGCAGCCCCAGGATGTGGAGTACAATCTGACGCGGGCTCTATGCTGGCCAAATGTAAGTCTCCTGCGGTCTTACTTTTTATAAATTCCTATCGCTGACGAAGAGCACTTTTCTTTGCACATAGGCGCAGGTTCTTGCGACGCCGACAAAAAACTTAGCTATTGCAGCAAAGAATGTCAAAGGGCTGATTGGAAGAACCATAAGCCTTTTTGCCGCCCAGGAGCAGAGTGCTCCGTCATCGATGACGGGGCGTTCAACCTCGCAGAGACTGCTCCGTCAGGCAAATCGGCTAACGGTGCACTCCAGATTCCTGTCGAGTTCGCTAATGGAAAGAGGATTCTTGTCAGTTCTTCTACCATGGACCCGCAAATGTTGAGAGAGCTCAAGGAGGCAGCCAGCAACAATTCCTTCGGAGAAGGTAGCGCTCCTCCTTCCATCCAGCATATCGATTTCAATGCTGTAGATTGAACGACTCAGAATTTGTGACACCACGTGTACTGGTAGAAGAATTTACTTGGTACTAGTAGTGGTGGTTGCTGGTGTGCAAAGTTGCAAAAGGATGTCTGAACACGTTGATGAAAATTTATATGATATTCGTAATACGGTGCAATGTTATACAAAAGATCCAGAGACAGCAGGTACGTTACAAAGGTGATATATATATAAACACGAAGCAAAAGGTCGTTAATATGGCCAACAGAAAATAAAGATACCGTAAGTATATGTCGCTGAGGGAGAAGCGGGGTCCATGGTTGCCGCATTCTTGATGTCGTTGTAGTGTAGTAATCGGATCTAGTGATAAGGTAAGTACAGACAATATAGGGAGGTTGGTTGATGTGGGGAAATATTGTTGAAAATTTAGTAGGATGCAAGCGAGGTCATGAGTAAGATGCAAGATATTTGCAAAGTGATTATGCAGACGAGGGCGACTCGAAGTTGAAAAGTTCTTCAAAACCTAGATGATACTTTTGTGAAGAAAGACAGTTCTGGGAGGCCAAGTAAGGAGATAATGCCGTTTTTTATGCGTCTGGAAGCTCGAAGTACGACCTGAACATAGACTCGCTGTAAAGCCCGGTGTCCCCAATTACCGTATGGACGTGCAGGAAAAGCTGTGGATATCTGCGAGTGAAATAACCCAGGAAGCCTTCTGGCATAGGCCCTAAATGTCGCTTCACGTTATCAGGGAGATCTTGATAATGATGTTTCTAGAGTGACAAATATATTAGCAATAGAAATGGAAATCAAAACTCGTCAAGGACTCACTTTATTTCTCAACGCCCGTAGGAGATCCTGTACGCTCTTGCCGTCATATTTCCTGTACTTTCCAAGATTGTCGATGAAAATTTTGTCCAAACGGGCGTGCCAATCATTCCCTACGACTCCGAGAGCACCTTTTTCAAGACGCACGAGATGCGCGTCTCGCGGATCGCGGCACATAATCTCGAAACGGTCAGACGCATCTTGCAGGAAATTGAGGCGTCGCGCAGGATCCCAAAAGAATGGATGTAAGAGAATCGTAGTAGTGTCGGGACTGGGCATCAGATTAGATGAAAAGTTGTAAAGGAAAGAAGTATAAAAAGTCTCACCGGCCCTTTGGTTCGAAACTCAGCATTTGTTCAATAAGATGTTTCGCCTCTGTACCCTCCTCCCCAAACCTATCGAGACCGCTCAAGTCCTTCGCGTCGCGCATAATGTTTACCTCCCTCTCAAATCTGTCTCCGTAAGGGTGGCCACCACTTGTTAGGGTATAATAAAAGAGACATCCAAGAGCAAAAATATCCACACTCTTGGTAAGTCGCGTGAGACCTTTCCCGTTCCCATTTGTCGACCCCCCACTCGATGAGGAATTTCCATTGATAGTAGCCACTGACCCGCGTGACGACAGGGACGAACCATCGTCCATCGCAGGCGAATCCTCTAGCTTGACTTCGCCTCTTAAAATCTCAGGTGCTCGCCATCCCACTGTACCAGCGGCCAATGCACCATGAGCCGTAGGCAAAAAACTCGTCTGGTCAACATCCAGCCTCTTACACAGACCGAAATCTGAAATCAGCATCCTATACCCTTTTCCTCGCGAACTTGAGCCAGCGCTAGCTGTGCCGGAATACGAGACTAGTATATTCTGAGGCTTGATATCCCGATGTACCAACTTCAGTGCATGTAAATGCCGTAATCCGCTCGTGATTTGCCTCAGTGCTTTCTTCGGATCGAAGTTGATGGCCAAGTCTCGCCACTGTTCCCTGTCTGGACTCTCGACTATGTCTGCTAGTGATGCAGGGCATAACTCCAGAGCAATGTACAAGAAGTTTCCATGCGCCTCTTGATAGTAATACCGAATAACATTTGGGTGGTCATCGGAGTCTTGGAGAATTGATACTTCACGAGCAGCGAGAGTGACGAAGTCATTGAGCAGTCGCTTGACGGCCACCGCGCGGCCCTGGAGGGAACCTTGGAAGACTACTGTTCCATGTGAGCCGAACCCAAGAATGGTATCTGAAACGATGAGTGAAGGTTGTTGGACAACAGGGGGTTTTGGAGTTGAAGAGGTCAAAATCAGAGAAGAAGAAGAGGACGGTCTCTTTTCTTCTTCCATTTCTCTCTCTTTCTCCTTGTCGCCTGTGTCGATTACAACAGTCTTCTTCTTCTTGCCGCCTCTTCCGCCGCGCCTAGTTCTTCGTTTCCCTGGGGTGGCAGGTGTTTGTCCACCTTCCGCTTCTGTTGCGCCATCTCCATCTCCTTCCGTCTCTTTATCTTCGCCGTCGTCTGCAGTGGCAGCCAGGTCCAGTGGAGCAGGGGCTTCCTTTGTTTGCTGGTTTTTCTTTAAAATAGGAGCACGGGCCACTTCAGCGCCATCATGACTTCCGTCAAGAGACGTAGATGGAGACAAGGTGGTTATTTCGTCCTTGGCGGTGAATATATCGGCTTGAAGATGGTCGTCGATATGGGATGTTGGTGCAGGATCAGCATGACCATTCACCGAAACTTTCTCTTCTTCCACTACCGTTTCCTTCTTAGCTAGTTTATGCGAAGCATCCTTCATCCCCAACTTAGCTTTAACTTTTGCCATACCGAGCCACCCTGCGAGTAAACTAAGGAGAAGGAGTAATAACGATATGGCCCCCACTACATCAATAGGTGTTGAGACACCTAGCCCAAGATACATCCACGCTGATGCTGGACTTCGTCGTGCCCTTGCAGGTCCTTCGATACCTAAGTACGGCTGTTTGCTCGGTAATTCCCCTACCGACACTCCGCCACCCCTAATACTGGTGTTGTCATTGTCGACCACAATGGAATGTGGACCTTTGCTGCTACTCATGGGTTGCGAACCGACTTGGCTCGGTAATTGTGTTTTTGTCGTGGGTGCGTCAATCAAACGTCTTAACCGTGTTTCCGCGCCACCGTCTTCGGCGAGCTGACGTATTCCAACAAGGCATTGACTAGAATGAGGATTGTCCAGACAAAAGTCCAGCTCCGCATCCGAGTCCGACCTTTCACCAGACTTCCCTGGAGCATCAATTGCTCGCCATTTACCACCTCCATTCTTGTCCCTGTGCGACCCGAGCCTGTGTGATCCACTTCCAAAAACAACCAGCGGATACTGCTCCGGACTCATGACAAAAAGGCTACCAGATTCCTCCGTCATCCCAACATATGCTGATTTAAGATTTCGCAACAAAGGGTCGGGGGTTGATGACGGTGTATTAAGCTTCGGGAACAGGTCTTGAAGTTTTGGCCGAGGTTGTAGCAGTACAAAAGGATGGGAAGGTAGGGCCGATGGAGACGAGGGCGAAAGTACGTCGAACACAGCAACGCTGCAGGTGGAATATCGGTAAAAATAGAACACAGAGAAAGAGGATTTACACGTACGTCGGTGAGCTAAAGCGGTTAGCCCAGATAGCTAATCCATCGTCCTTCTGCGATATCTGTTTGGAGGTGTCGAAAGCAATGATTTCTCCACTGGTTAGAGACTGAATGTAGATGTCGTCTGCTGTACGTTGGTACATGGATTGCAATTGGTTATCTCTGTTGTTAGGCCCATATTGAGAGAAAACCAGTTCTTGTTTCGGAAGAGCTGGCATCCCCCTCTCGGGTTTTTTGTGAATAGAGATAATGTAGTCTGCCTAAGGTTAGATTGAGGTCGGTAAAGATTAATAAAACCCAGCGTACCCGTTCGACCAATATAAACTTGTGTGGGAGCAGATACGGGAGGCTTTGAGCCCTCCAACTCATCCAGATCCAACTGTGTATTCTCATCAATATGGTCCTCCGGAATAAATGGACATTCGGCATTCAATGTGGCCTTTATCTTCCCCGTCTCCAGCTCGATCAACAGCAGCGACGTTTCCTTCCGTCCTAAAAACACCGTCTCGCCCTTCTCATTCACAGAAGTAAATGGCGAAAGATCCACAAGTTCAGGTATTGAGAAGGGGAAACGTTGGAGTGGTGATGATGGTGAATGTAGCACGTAAATGTCACCCGACTGCGGTTCGATGATGTACGTTTCCTCGTCGTCTGGTTCTTCGGAGTGCGATGTCTTGACTAGTGGTGAAAGAGATGACGGTGCAGATACGCTCGTCGTCGTAATGAACGAGGACATGGACCACAAAGTGTGGCCACTTGTCCGATTGACTGCATGAAACTTGCCATCGACGGTTGCGACCAGCACGGTATCGAGAAGGTTATAGTCTTTTGAGATATCTGGTGTGTAAGGTTGGCTACGAATAATTGCTTGGGCGCTAACGGAGGCGACGAGAGCAGCTAGCAGAACTAAAGCCATTGGCCATTCGCCAGGCTCACCGCCGGAAAGTATGTCGTGGTCAAGATTAAAAGAGGAAAGTCACAGCAATCACAAAGTTCTCAGGCACATCACTCAAAATCCCACAACCACACTGAATCCTCATGCATAATCCTCATGGTACAGTCACTATTCTAGACGTTCCAAGTCAAAATGTCCTATCTCACAATCCTGGGAGTGTGTTATTTGCTGGTCTCTTCCTGTACTTCTTTAGGATCCGACGTGGAAGAGCTGAACATTTAACTTCTGGCCACTGGAAAAAAACAAGGGTGGTTGGTGGCAGGGATAATGTCTTTTATTTCTTCGATATGACAGAACACTCTGCTGAGTCTGCTCCTTGAAGGCGACACTATGGCTTGTAATTCTTCCAGTCCGCCTTTTGACACACAGGCTATCTGCTGCAGGAACGGGGTTTCTTCTCTCGACATCACAAGCACCGGAGCCTATCGATTAAGTAATTAATCACGACCGACTAAATCAGTTGGCCCTTCAGAAATGATGCAGCAAAGAGGAAACCACTAGCATTTCCCCAAGTCAATAGCATCAAGATGGATTATATGGGACCCAGTATTGGCCACATAGCTGGCAGCCTCTTTCATCCTTTTGTAAGCCTTTTAAAGCTAGCATCAGAGATAATGAGGAACTCGTGCCGGAGACTGCGGGAAATCTTCAGTACGAACACTTACACGCTTGAATTCCAGTAGTCGATTCCTGCAGCCCCAAGAACAGGTTTTTCGGTACGCAACCTCCACTGCACAACTGGAGGTGCTTTTCGAATTCGCATCTTGTTTTGACAGAGTAAACTATTGACGAATACATGCAGTATACCTTTGGTTAGCGCAGGCGCGGCTTCTGTGGCAGTATCTTGGAATCAATTCATGTCTGTCTCGTCCTGTGCGATCCCGATAGGCAGCTTCTCGATGTGCGTAAATTTGGAATGAAGCTGGCTGAAATTTATGACATGTGAGGAATATGGTTCTATTTGCACGTATCGAATTTCAAAATACCACTCATTAGGAACGTGATCGCATAGAGTTACGACGGTACGAGGCATAGCATTACATTCATCGACGAACTCTGTCAAAGACATTTGAAGAGGTCTGAGGGGCGTAGCGGGATATCCATGACCGGCTAGTAAAAGTCATAACGCTCAGTTCATGCCTTCACGAGGAGGTTGACGTGGTTCTCAATAGTAGAACATGTGCCATTTATGTCTTATATGGGGCGGATCGTCGACTCTCGAAGCTATCGATATATCGTTTTAGCGACAGCTGCGATAATAATAAAAATAAGGTAACAAGACTTGATCAGAGCATAAAATATGGTTTGGTTCTTTTCGTGAACTTGTGCACAAAGACATCGGCTAAAGAATATCTTGGCAATACTGGTTGCTACTAGGTGCACAACGAGCTGCAAGGGGAAATCAACGCGAGAATGTGATTCACCGACTTCAAACGACGAAGCGATCGCTCGTCGTCTTTTCTTTTTCGCTCTTCATGTTCTTGATTCCTTGTGTATCCGGTGGACATATCAAGTCGTTATGAACGGACAGATTAAAAATCTGCAGGTTCTTGTAGACGACACCGACAGAAGCATAGAATACATCTCAACGAGATGGACAGAGGAGAAGGGAACACGCTTAGACACCAGTGACTATGGACTACCTTTCAATGGAACGTTACACTCGACCAATGGCAGTGGTAATTTCACAGTCAAGTTTTCAGGTATGTTCTCCACTGGGTCTTCAGGGCAAAGGTTTTGAAAGGTTCTCTAGGATCAAGCGTATCAGTTTATGCGTCTATCGATGTTCAATTCATCAATGGAACTCAAGACCCACAATGGGATTGTGTCGTGGATACATATATCCCTCTCCAAAAGCCCGTTTTATCCACAGTCAAAAGGATTTCAAAGGCAAACAACTTTGAATTATGTACTGGCAGTGTTGGTACTGCGGGTCCACACGAGCTCGTCGTAGCGATTAATACCAACCGTAGTTCTTCTCTCGCTTTCGACTATCTTTTGTATTCACCCGCTCCGGACGCGGACCTGTCCAACAAGGTGGTCAGGATCGACAACACTGACGAAGCAATTGATATTCTAACTGAAGACATCCAACTATCCCCACTATATGTCAACGATACACTTTTGGCATACAGTAAAGGGTCGAGTTTGAGCTTCGAGTTTGTCGGTAATTGTTTTCTATTGCTTCAGTCGTACAAAGAGCACCTTACAATGATCAACTAGGTAAATCACTGGCGTGGTACGGATGTACACCGAGATATCCGGAGTGGATAGGTCGTGACCCCAGCTCAGCAGTATATTCAATAGATGGACAAGCAAATCAAACGTTAATATTGGAAGGTGCCACTAGGAATCTTACGAATCAGCTTCTATTCACCACTCCAGACCTGTCTTCCGGGAAACACAAATTGGTCGCTACGTATCTCGGCAATGGCACAGAGCAAGTTCCACTCTGCCTAGATTATTTTATTGTCACTCGAAACGGAACCGCCGAAGCTACAGGAATAGGGCCAAATACGGTTTCATCGACAGAGCCTCTCAATTCACCCTCCTCAAGTCCTGAGGTTTTCGCCTCACGAAAGAAAGAGGTTATTGGACCTATAATTGGTAGTGTAGTTGGAGCACTCATGGCGCTCTCTCTAATCGTTTTATGTGCCCTCTGGTTCTACAAAAAACGGCGCTTGTCCAAAATGGAGGTGGACTTACTGTCAGATACCGAGGACGACGATTCGCCGACGCCGCAAGTTACACCATTCTTTTCTGACACCAAAGACAAACCAAGCGATACAATGGACAGCGAATTAAGCGGACCTAACCTTCCAGCTACTTCTGCCAGGAGTTCACAGAATGGACTATCGGGCACACAGCCTAATGTTAGGCCCACCGAGGTGGACTTGAACGATGAAGTATCAACAAGTGATTGCCTACCACGTCCTCCGCGCCTCATTCACCATCGAGACAGTGGCATCCGAATATCAGCGCCATTAGAAGAAGAGATCATTGAGGTTCCTCCGACATATACCCCATCATAATACTGTCCACATATTCCCTTTGGTATCATACCCATCGCTCCCTGGAATGATCTTTAATAATACGACCTCCTGCTAAGTACTGTACTAGACGCAGGATTCATCTTGCAAGTTGCACGCTTTATAATCAAGCAAAATTCAACTTGAGAACCTTATTAACAAGTGAGTAATCATTATTAGTGACTATTTTGGAGTACCACAATAAGTTTCGAACTTCCTCAGTAGTCCTTCAAATACTTGATGACGCACTGAGTCGACCATCATGAATGACTTATCGGCATATAGTGACGTAAATCCTTATCTAATCTTCGCCTTCGACTTTGTCTGTAAAATTGGCCGTTAAGTCCCAGATTTGGACAGCGAGAGTCGATAATACATTTCTTCAATTTATATTTTCTTCGTACGTAGTATACACCTATACCTTTTCAAATACTTGGAAAGGAGAAAAAAGGGGATCTACTAGCGGTCCATGACACATGTACCTGTATCATTCGTTATTCTTTCTGATGCGGTTGACCGTATTTACCTGATGCATGCTATTCCTTCCTATTTTGCTGGCTACACCCCTTTCTTGTTACGATAAAAACATGTTCGCAGCCGGCGGGCTACATAAAAGCCGACAATAAATACTGAAATGAGCATGTACGCACCTCGGACGAGCAGCATTGCCTTCAAAAGGGTCACCGCGCACTATGTAAGAAAGAAAAAAGTAAATCCTACTAGTGGGCCTGTCTGGGAGCCTTGGGAAAGTTTCAAAAGCGAGTGTCGTAATGTTTGACGGTACCTGTGGAAATTCGGCTTTGACGTACGTATACTTTGTGTAGCGAAAGGGTTACACCATTATCATACCGCTGTCGTTCAAGATCATCATTTTTTTTTCAAAGCTTCCCTTGCGTGCAGCCAGGTGCAGTCAATTATTCTATGAGTTATCGGCCAATTTGTCACCGATGATGAATATCGGTGTGGCACTGCTCAAGTGTTCAAAGCCATCACCGTACTCCAAAGAGTCGCTGATGATTACTCACTTGTTGAAATTCTCAGTCCACTGAGTTGGATATGTTACCCAGTGTTACCACCTTGACGAAAGATGCAGTTTCCAAGAGAAGCCGTCTCGTGTATACCAAGAGAGTGTCTATTAGGAAGTATTGTAGCGGTGTCAGAGGAATTTCAATAACTTAGCCTTCTTCTACTGGCGCTGATACTCGGATGCCGCTATCTCAACGATGAAGGAGCAATCAGGGACGTGGTAGACCATCGGTTGCTGATTCTGTGAGCTGCTGGCAGACGTAATAGCGGGAGGATTAGAACCACTTGAATGCTGGGCTGATTGGGTTCCTCAGTGGCAAGCCTATTTCAATTAGAGAGACTCATAATGACTTGATATATCCTGTGGATATACAAGGAATGAAGGAAAGGATAAAGTCCCTTGTGCCCTTGTGCAAGGCGTGGTAACTGGTTGTGTCCCATCGCTCCCCTTGCTTTCAGTTACCTTTTCCTTCCAGACCGTTCGCCGTTGTGTCACGGTAAATATGTAATACAGATCTATGTGGAACATATCACTGGTGAAGAACACGAATCAAATTCGATGTTCTAACCGATTGGTCAGTGCTGTGCTGTGCGTCCATATCTCGAAGATAGGTAACATACGGCATAAACGAAAATCCTTTAACGCTAACTTCGGGCAACTGCGGGCAACTACATCTCAGCCGGATTTTATTTATACTAGAAAAATTGCGTACCTTCCTGAACGATGTGCCCACGATAGGTGATCACAAATTTTGGCTAGTTGAAGAAAACGCAGGACAAACCGCGCTTGCAAGAATCTCTTCCCTTTTCCCTAATGGAAAAAAAGTCCTGCAGAAAGTATCGAAGTTCTTCGAATTCAAGCAAATATAATCAGCACTAGACAATTTGTAGGTAGAGCGTGAAATGGTTTAGTGGTTAACCGGTTACATTTCAGTCGGGACTCGCTCCAGTTCTCTCCCGCGGCTATGGCCTTCGGTGTTGCAGAACATGGGGTATTGAATCTTGATTCCGAAGGCACAACAACGAGATTTGAAATCACTTTCTAAAGGGACTAATCGTAGTAAGTTTCAAGTAAGTATAACATATGTTTACCAATGACTTCCGGTAGCTAGGATGATGTATTCATTGTGATATGATAAGGTGAATCGGCACTATTTGTGCCTCCTCCCTTGCCGCGTTGTGTACTGTAACGATAGACTGGATTGGTCGAGCCTTTGTCAATTACTTAACTATCCACGCTCCCAGCAAGTGGGAGCAGTGTGGCCTGTCGAATCTCGATGGATTAAAACGTTCCTAGGTAGTATAACTTATGTCAGTGCTCTGAGCAAATTTATTGACATTACTCTCAGAGACCCGGTTTTCGTTCGACAGAACTACAAAGCATACAAGATTTAAAGAACGAATTATGTATGCCAGATACGATAACTACTCACTTTCGTTGTATCATTTCCATCGACCTTAGCCAACCACTCTGAAGACGAATTTCAAAGTGTAGTGTCTGCCACTATAGTTGAAGATTCGCTAGTGCAGGTGAGATTGCGTTCCGAAAAAAGGTAAATTACTGACCAACTCGCCATGTGGACTCGGAGTGAAATCATCAAGGGGACTCGGGCCACTCCGTGATAGCCCAATTATAGCATATTTTAAGCGGAGCTTCAAATTTCCAATCGGTCCGGAATGGAGCGGCTCGACATGCTGTGTGTGTGGGCTTGGTGTGGCACAGCTGCAGACCTCCGAAATGATTCTAGATATACAGCTCAAACGCTGAACGTTGCAACATTCAACAGCGGAACTAGCCTTGTTCGCTGATGTCGATTTATACATAACATTTTGGCCGTGTATCCGAGGTTAGATCTCCCCCGCCACGTCCGTGCTTGGTGGAAGGGTTTTAGAATAAAAAATACTTGAATAATTTTTGCTGAATTAATCTGCTTTTCACAGTGGCTTATTATCTTTACGAGACAGTGATTTTTATGTGCGAACTGAACAATGAAGCGACTGGAGTTCTAGCCCATTAGCGAGTCATATGGGCAATCACACGAAATTCATAAATATGTCAATCTGTCCTCTACAAGCCGCTACATAGAACGTATGTACATCCGCCTAGTTTTGCGGCAAACTCTGAATGACAGCTCTCATAATCTCCAGGGTGATTAAATATCACAGGAGTACGTGACCCTGATTAGCTTCGTTCATCAATCAAAGTTCAGCAGCTACATAAGTACTGGGAACACACGAGTATTTTCACTCTTTTGGTCTGTACATTCAATCTGTCCCACCACCACTCCAGAGTCCATGGTTGATGTTCCCCCGAGTCTGGCGCATGAGAATTGGTCGCTCGTATCTCAAAGTGCCGACTTTGCATGCCGTAAGTCCCTGGTACCTCAAGCGCTCAAAGCTTTCTATTATCTATTCTACTAACACTCCTGGTGCGGCGTCTGTCAACCCCAGTGTCAGCTTTGGTAGCCCAGTGCTGGGACTTTGTAACGCACATCAGTGATGAAGTCGAGTATTTATGGAGGTACGTCACGGTATGGTCAAAAACTGCCGACCGTAAACTCTCAAGAGATACTTAAAAAACTCATTCATGATGCTCACACCATAGAGGGAAGTTTAGCTATATCAAGGCAGTTTACTTTACTTCCCGCTATATCATGCTATCAGCTCAAATGTGAGTAGTGTTATTATGCCTCGACTGGGCATGCAACTTGCGAAGTCCTATTGTCGCATTTAGTGACCCCTCTGATTCGTCTCTGGTCAGTGCGAATCAAACGTTGACATTGGGGCTTGAATCAGGCTTCTCACAAAAACCATCCATTTGCCCAAGGATATTTGCATTTAAAAGTATTGTATGTCAATTATTAACATTCATAGTCGAAGTCGTCTTGCTTCTCAGAGGTGCGTCCTCTATCAGCATCGTTATAGCTTTCTCTTCATTTAACAAACAATTGATATGGATATCGGAGCTGATATTTTTGATTGATTACACACACACAGTATATGCTTTGTGCGGGCAAACTCAACGGGCCAGGCATTTTCTCATAACGATGTTCTTAATAACAACATCGTTAGAAACTACGGGCAATGCACTTGTCATCCGATCGCTCATGCAAGGGACTGGATGTGTTCCTGCTGAGATAAGTAAAGCAGGAATAGCAATTTTTGTGTTGGTCCTCCTTATCATTTTCCTCCGCCAAAAAATATATCATAACCCAAATTGGACTCTCTGAATAGGATCGGTGCTGGAATCACTCAATCAGTGATCGTCTCAACGACTGTGGCGAAATTCGTTGCACGAATGCGAGCTGGACGCTGGGCTAGAAGCCCGTTAATATCGTTGGTGCTTCGTGAGGGTGTGGCGGTTTTTCTGCTGGTAGTTGGTAAGGCATTATAATACTCTTTTCTTCAACGATTCTGTCTCGCTTAACCACTTAAATTACATCTAGTGCTCGTTCTTTCCACGGCCACATTCCAGATCGCCGAAGGTGTGCATAAACGCGTGCAAGATGCGGGGTTCTCGTAAGCCTCTCTCCATTACTCCATTACTCCGAGCCTCCCTGAACTTTGCATTAATCGACTCTTATATTCGAAATTATGTTGCAGGTGGTATCTCGCCTTGTTTTCAATAGCAGTGAGTTCTACCTCCTCCGAGATTATCATCCCTAATCACAAATTAATTTTTAATTATCAGGGGTCTCGACTGGTGTTGAACTTGCGTAAGCTACCTTCTCCCCAAGGCGCCCAGCATAATCCTCGGGTAGATGTACTATCTTTCAATGGTGATGACCCGACCCCCAGCGACAACAGTATATGCTTAACGACGGTTCTCTCGGAATAATTGATATCCACAATGTATTACCCGAACACGCGACCCTTTGTACTCAAAAATACATAGACGTGTTATCTTCTCCTATGCTAACTAAATATAAAAGCGCTCGCAAAACGCCAAGGAGTGCTCTCCATGACCAGAGTTCTAGTTAGAGGGCAGTTTAAATGGACGCAAGTAACAGTTTTCAAGCTGTAAATCACAGAAAAGTAAAAGGAAGGGAGACTGGTTCAGTATTTTTTTTTGCCTTTTTTGCAGCGCTAATTTTGGAACGGACAAAGAGAGCCGTTTGTCCGAGTCCTCGAAATTTCTTTAAATAGTAAAAATTAAAACGAAGCGCAGCTTTGCCTGTGATAGGTCGTTTACTGGGTAGAGTGTTCAGGTGAGCCAATCGTTGACATAACGGACCTTTACTGACAGAAATATAGCATGATTTTCCCATTAACTACAACAATATGTTCTGCTGGCCAGAGAATAATAATAATAATTGCGTCCTCGACTGCTTATGCCAGCAGGTCCTGTCAATCTTTCGGTTTATCGGTACTTTGATGCCAGGATTTAGCGATACACGAGTTAAACATTACCTTGATATGGAACTTTCGTTGGAAGTACCCCGGACCAACTAGCACAGGATTCTCTGCTGACTTCAGGATGCGCCCGCTCGTACTCGATCTAAAGAAAAATCTCATTGCGACCGCGTCGCTTGCTGAGAGGCTCTACCAAGCCAGAAGTTCGCAACTTGTATCTCTCTGACGAGGTTATCAGGGGATCGTGACCTGTTGTGGTGCACTTTACAGGACTCTTCCGAAATGTCTCCCGAGTATGTGGTCTCCTGGTAGCCTCAACGCATCTACCGCTGTGACGAGTGCCAACGATCCAGCGTTCTCTGTCCCGGACATTTTCCGCGATTATGCTGTATAAAAGGTGAGTAGACAATGGACTTCAAGTTCCTCATCAGTTCTACAACTGCACCGGTCAACTTAGGTCTTCAGGCAATCACCCAAATCTTCAAAAATGTTCAACAAGGCTGCCCTCATTGCTTTCTCTCTTGCTGCTATGGTCATGGGCCAGCAGGTCGGTACCAACACCGCAGAGACCCACCCCAGTCTCCCCTGGCAAAAGTGCACAAAATCCGGCTGTGTTACCCAGTCCTCCGGAAAGATCGTCCTCGACTCCAACTGGCGCTGGCTCCACAGCACCAAGGATCTTACCAACTGCTACACTGGCAACACCTGGGACGCCACGCTCTGCCCAGACGGCACGACTTGCGCTTCCAACTGCGCTCTCGAAGGTGCTGACTACACCGGCACATACGGTATCACCGCCAGCGGAAACGGAGTCACTCTCAAATTCGTCACCAGCAGTGCGCAGAAGAACATCGGTTCCCGTGTGTACTTGATGGCCAGCGACACTTCGTACCAGATGTTCAAGCTCCTCAACCAGGAATTCACTTTCGATGTCGACGTTTCTAACCTCCCTTGCGGTCTCAACGGCGCCGTTTACTTCTCTCAGATGGACGCTGACGGTGGTATGTCCCGATTCCCCACCAACAAGGCTGGTGCCAAATACGGAACTGGTTACTGCGATTCTCAATGTCCACGAGACATCAAATTCATTAACGGTGTTGTAAGTAATATACATTCCCGTAAATAAATTATTTGATTGACTCACTTCAATCTAGGCCAACTCTGCTGGATGGTCCGCATCCTCCACCGACGTAAACGCAGGAACCGGTCAATACGGTACTTGCTGCCACGAGATGGATATCTGGGAGGCCAACAACAACGCTGCTGCATTCACTCCTCACCCTTGCACAGTCAACCAACAAACTCGCTGCGAAGGCGATGCTTGTGGTACCACCGACCGCTACGCCAGTGTTTGCGATCCCGATGGTTGTGACTTCAACTCCTTCCGTATGGGTGACAAGACCTTCTACGGAAAGGGCATGACCGTCGACACTTCCCAGAAGTTCACAGTCGTCACCCAATTCATCACCAGCGACGGTACCGCATCCGGCACCCTCAGCGAGATTCGTCGCCTCTACGTCCAGAACGGCAAGGTCATCCAGAACTCCAACGTCAACGTACCAGGAATCGACTCCACCATCAACTCGATCACCAAGAACTTCTGCGACCAACAAAAGGCTGCTTTCGGCGACACCACCAGCTTCGAGGACAAGGGCGGCCTTGCTGGAATCTCCCAGGGTATGGCTGACGGAATGGTTCTTGTCCTCTCCGTCTGGGATGACCACGCCGTCAACATGCTCTGGCTCGACAGTGACTACCCCACCGACGCCGACCCGACCGCGCCTGGTGTTGCCCGTGGTACTTGCGCGACTGACTCTGGCAAGCCCACCGACATCGAGACCAGCGAGGCCAGCGCCTCAGTCACCTACTCCAACATCCGCTTCGGTGACATTGGCACCACTTACACTGCCACTGGATCCACTGGCGGCTCGACCACCACTGCTGGAGGAGGAGGAGGATCCCCAACCACCACCAGCTCCGCACCTGCTGCTACGCAGTCCAAGTATGGCCAATGGTAAGTCGTCGTCGGCCTTCATTGAAGAGTGTCTTCTGACAAACTTGTATTTTCAGCGGTGGCCAAGGCTGGACCGGACCTACTGCCTGCGCTTCTGGGTCTTCCTGCAAGGTCTCCAACCAATACTACAGCCAGTGTCTCTAGATTAGACATAGAAACTGTTCGGTGATCCTTAAAAGTATAGGGTAACTGGGAAAATTGGATATCTTATTGGGCTTTTGGTTACAAAGTTTAAATACGCACCATGTATATTGTATCATACGCAAAATATTGTTTTGCTCTACCTCGTTGGTGTTGGTGTCCGTAGCGACACATAATTGGCTCAAAGGACCGTGTAAGCAAAGTAGGCGCTACTACTTTTAAAGAAGTTCGCAGAGCTTTTCTTTCAGTAAACGAGATACTACATTGTATTTCTTTCC
>Ga0247779_1000558_pt1 | contig 22681 bp, 26 predicted proteins | sample UWRJL221509R5_FD_179925 | JGI IMG/M metagenome (GOLD analysis project Ga0247779, IMG submission 179925) | Plant litter microbial communities from Arlington Agricultural Research Station in Wisconsin, United States - UWRJ-L221-509R-5 | ecosystem: Environmental > Terrestrial > Plant litter >... | reverse complement strand
TGCCTTCCCACCAAATACAAATGGGGTCTTTTGAGGCTAAGACAAGTATGTAGGACTTTTTTTCGAGTCCAAAGTCAAAAATGCTTAATAAATTCCGTACGATGGATAGATAATTATAAACTTTTTTTGGATTGGGCCCAATTTTGTGTGTTGTTCCGAGGGAGTCAATACATAAGAAAGAAAGGAAAAACTACATATTCCTGAATACATATACTTCTACATTACATCTACAACGAATAGAGAGTTGACGAGATATCGAGCTATGGAGAGAGAGAATTCCAAGATGATTGCGAGACGGATCCATGACCTGCAAGACGACGTTGTTGTGATACAATACCGAGCTTAATTTGTTGTTGTTCGGCTGGTACGAAGGTTTGAGATGCGAGGTGCGACAAGAAAGACAAAAAAGGAAGGAAGGACTTGAGAGGAAGCAAAGAAAGAGAAGGAGGGAAGACAAGAAAACAAGAACAAGAAACAAGTCGTTCCATCGATATGGACATCTAGAACACATACTATAGCGGAAGGAGAAACCAATAATCAGAAAACCATCTTCTCGTCAAAATCAAACCAATACTCACCGAAAACTCATTCGACGGAGGGAGTTTATACCCTCCATTAACATTAGCCGAACCATCAACAACCCCATCGAACACGAAATGATCCTGTGCGTCTGCAGCATGGCCCAAGCCGAACTGCCCCGTAAACGAGTGGTGGCCTCCGTACGGGCTAGTATTCGCAGAAGCACTATGCCCATGATTCGAATAAGCCTTGAACAGCGTCGACGAAGGCACAGGCGGGGAAGACGACGAGAACACGATTTGTGATGGGTCTGCACCGCCGGGTCCTGCGCCAGAGGATGAGTACCCAGCGCCGGTGAGGTCTGCGTAGGCCGCAGCCGATGCGCCGTATGCGATTGTTTCGGTGGGCGGGGTGGATGGGGCGGTGTTGGTCGCTTCCGAGACGTAGTCTGCGAATGTCATTGGCGAGGAACGGAACGATGGTGGGCCTGCGTCGTCAGAGGAAGTCACGGAGGATGAGGAGGACCAGCTATGGTTGTGGCTGTTGTGGCTAGTGCTGAAGGTCGCGTCGAAGCGGTATGAGGCGGGTTTGGCGTGGGTGCTCTGGAAAGAGGATGAGGACGATGAAGCGGACGATGAGGATGCGAATGGAAGCGAGAGTGAGGGCGATTCAGGGGAAGATGACGAAGAAGACGGTGATCCACGCTCAGTCTTGGGCCCTCGAGCCAATGTGTAGTGCGGAATGTCGCCCGCGGATGATTTTCTCCTCGTTTGCCTCGAGCCCCGAGATAGGTCGGAGTTGAATCGGGTTATGCTGTTGTATCTGCAGAAAGAGGGAAATGAAAATGTGATTTAATTTTTGTTTTCTTCATGAACGCCGCTACTCGACCAGGGAACTTGGGGGGGAGGATACGTACCGGTTCTTGGCTGATAGTCCAGTTCGTCCAGGGAAATACGTTTTGACGATCTTTGTCCATACTTTTCCGTGTTCAGCGACCGCTCGTAATAATAGCTCGTCCTAGATGGAATAAAACCTTAATTAGCACACTTCTGGTATAGGAACAGAGAATGTACATACCGCTTCTGAAGTCCATGTTGTGCGGTCAATGGCAGGGTTCAGCGTGTCCGTCCACCGCTTCGCACACTCTATAGTAGAAGGGAAACGGACGTTTAGAATGGCCGTGTACATATGCAATAAGGGTGTCGGGATTAATGGACTTACGGTCACTGTTGCGGGTTTGAACGACTGACGCCACAAGCGACCACCTAAGTTCGAAAAGATCGGTGAGAAATGGAGGTACTCTCGCAGGACAGTGTGTGAACAGGGAAAGAAATGGGTGATTGGGTATGTACCTTGTACCGTATCTCTCGATGCCCTTTACGAGCTTCTCATCCTCGTCGGGCGCCCAGCCGCCTTTTACGACGTCTGAAGCCATCTTGGCGAACCACCGCTTGCGACAGTCTTTGTTGGTCCTGTTGGGGACATGTTTGGCGATGGCGTGCCATTTGGATGGGTTGGAATTGTCAGGATCCTCTACAGTGGCACGATTAGTATTATGTTTTATATGACCAGTGGCGTAGTATGGATAGGTATACGAACCTTTCTGCACGGCCTCACGAAGGAGCTGGTCCTCCTTCGCAGTCCAGGATCTTCTTTCTCTACAAAACATTTGTTGGGACATGGCGTGTGTGTGATTTATCAGCGCGTTGTGTATGTATGGTGTTGCTGGAGTTGTTGTTGGTCACTTGGATATAATAAAACTGAGAAAAGTCAGGGATGTCTTTGGACAGGGAAATGTTGGTGGTTAGTCTGTAAAGTGCTTAATAAATATACTTATATACTGCCATGGTACAATCAGGTCTCCTCCGAAATGGGGCTAAATCTGTACGGACACAGGTTATCGGGATCAAAAGAACTGTGATCAGATTCACAAAATCAAGCGGGCAGAGAGATTAGGAGATTTAAGATCAACTTGCCTGCTTGCTTACGAGTCTCGTCCGATGACTTTGTCCATCCAAGTAAGCGTTCCTGATGGAGTTTTCTAGTTCCTAATTTACCAGGCATGTCATTCCAGCATGTGGCAATTTATTATCTTTCTATTCTCTTCAAGATGAATAACAAAACATGCTATGTTCTTGTGCTCACAATATATTGCAGCATTGCACAAAAAGGCGATTGTTATCTGAGGCCGTAGATTCTTGCACTGAAGAGTTAAGGAAAGAGAAAACCGTCGGTGGGAATCGCACGCAATGATGCCGGTGAGAGATAGCAGAGTTTTCTGGCCCGAAAATTATGTAATTAGGTTAGCCCGTTATGGCCGACCCTTTGGTCTTCGAGCTATTTTTAGATGATTACTTGTTCACATTTATTTTCCTCCTATAGCAACTTGACCTTTTTGAAATCTAAGATTTTGAGCGGAAACTCCCCCACCTGCCCCCATGACAGCGTGAGCTGTGATATCCATATCCTTGTTTGAGAAAAAGAGACAAAACAACTCAGCAAGGGCAACGCAATTATCTGCAGCTATTAAGCTCTCTCTCGCGAAGCCTTCGGAAAAGTCCTTGCGCGATGCTTCAGGCTTTTTCCAACCCAGTTTGCATTGAAAAACGCCGCCCGATAATAGGACTCCGCTTGTGCCAACCCATCCGCGAGAATACGAGCGGTAATTTTTCCCTCTCCTCTATTGCAGATAAGTGTATCATCGCCGGTTAAGAAAAGCATCCGTCCCAAAAAGTATTAATCCCACTTGGTTCGTCGCCCTTACGACCTCCGAAAGGAATATACCTCCTTACAGCGATCAGGTCGCTGTGATCGAATGATGTAGAGCTATCTATTTTTAAATTTCGAGGAGGGCGGACTTGTTGTCAATGTTGGCCCCGCTTCGCACGCAAAGCGACTTGCCATTGCTTGCTCTAATCAGTGCCTAATCTGAAAAGAAAATAACGAGATTACATTTGCAAAGACTCGAGATTTGACCATTATCATATATAGTAAATAGACTGTTTCGTAAACGCGTGTAAGTAAGGCTTTGTCCCCGCGGATTGTCACTGCTGAAATGCAGCATGCTCCGCAACTATCAAAGTGGGGCCTGCAAAAGTATTATTCATTCATAAAGAAAGAACGCGGCGCTCCTATGATACCTTATGCGGACAACGACATCTGAGCGCGTCTTCGTCGTCAAGGTTGCAGCCCTGATTACAAACTAGTGTACCTAAATAGCCGCCCGCACCAGTGGGGGTCAATCATTAATGGATACACAGTCCATTCCGCAGCAGTGCACATAACTGCTACGGTCGATGCCCGTCGTCGTATATTGCAAATCGCAACCGACGTTATGAAGAGGCGGTACACATCGTTGAAAGTTCGAGGCTGCAGACTGTACTACCAGTGCCATGAAAATGAGCTTGATTGGCATATATCTGACGGTAACGAATGATTCGCGTCTGGACCACTGCCATCATTCACAAAAAGTACGCATCTTCGTAGGAAAAGAGAAAGATGTCTCACTGCGGAAATGCCAAGTTCATTAAGTGACAAAATAAAACCTGATCCATTAACATTAACTCTGGGATTTGCGTTTGACGATTTCCATTATCGACTGCGATCATGCTGTTCTATCTCACTTTTGCTCACTTTGTTTAACGCCTCATATTGCACTGCAATTGTCGTTAGTCAAAGTAAAATAGTGAAAAAGCCGGAATGGTCAACTTCAAGATCCCTACCTAGCAAAAACTAATGAAACGCCAATCTGTCCATTGTAATAAGTATTATTTTTACTACATATGTATACTCATTCTATGATGCCGAATTTGAATCGCTGCGGTATGTATATTCCATAAATAGATCATCACGATGATAGAGGCAAGTAAATAGAATTCCCAAACCTTTTGCTCGTATTTTTAACCACAATGCAATATATATTTTCCGATCGGAGAGGGCTCATTAATTATATCCAGGAGAGCTCTTTGACAATTGTGTTTGTGTTGAAAGGTGAAACCGGAGAACATGGAGGTTTTGGTTTTGGGTTTTGTCAAAAGAAAACATGTACATGCAACTGAGAAACATACATACGGGTAAAGACATTTGAACAGTCTAGATATATACCTTACTATCAGGCATCAAGGTCTGCATCATACATCATAGATGCGGTTTTCAAAATTTGTCTTCCAAGGAATACAATTCACTGGTACAGAGTTTCGAAGCTTTCGAAGCGCTTCATCCATCATCGTTTTTTGTAGTTTGAAGTACCTGGGGCAAACAAAACCTAAATCTTGGTGAAAAAAAAACATGAAAAAAAAACATTCACAAACTCAACACGCTTGCAAGCCTTGGAATTAAACTCTGTGCCAAAAGCCGGCGGGTCAATATCTAATGAGTAATGGAGTAGAACGAAGAAATTATTCAGGGACATAAGGTATTACTCAGAGGAATTTATTCATTGATCTTTAGACTTTTTAACTTCCAAGCATCAATAATAGTATTACTGGTACGTATAGCATTTACTTACCTGGAAACAGAGAGTCATTCGGTTATAATTTGTTAACCTGGAGTAAGTACTAGTAGCCTGGCTTAATGTCAGTATACGTATACTTATATTTGTCTTTCGTAGACGTCAGTATAATAACTATTACTCATCGGAGTACGGTATGTACCTTAATCGGACTGGGGAATAATGAAAAAAAGAAAACAAACTCACGTTCATACCGTGGTTTTCTCCTGTCCCAGTTATGGTACGTATGTACATATGCGTTGTTTATTTCGAGTGGTGAGTTGGTTGGCCGTTTTGTAAATTAAAACAATAATTATATTTTGCGTTCCGAAATTTAGAAATTGTGTTTCCGTGAAAATGAAATGAAATCTCGGGTTGAGCTTGGGAGGCTTGAAATTGAACTTGAAGTTATAGAATATCGCATTAGCCCAACGAGGCAGTAGTGGTGGAAAATGCTGCCTGAATATTGACGATAAATAAATCTGACTTGAACTGTGAAGCGCTTCAGTCTTCGAGTTGCCAGTGATTCCATTACTAGCTCCGTCATTTTTTTTTTGTTCCGTTTTGACATACTTGTTAATAGACGGAATCTAGTCTCTGATGACCACTGACAGCTCTGGATGGATCTGGTACAGAGGGTACACCAACCACCTAACCGACCAACTAACCACGGTCTCCTGATCCATATGAACACGGAAATGTGATGCGACTCAGGTAATTCAATAGGTCACCGATGTCGAAGTGAGTTTGTTTTTCAGTTTTTGTCAAGCTCCGGCAAGTAACAGTAGGAATTACATTCAAATGCGCAGTTAAGGAGAGAAACGAGACTCAAGTTTATTGTGGTCGGGTGTGTACCGGGCACAGTTAGTGTATAAACATGTCATGTTTGATTGGGTTTTGTCAAACATAGACTGATTCAAGTGATTGTGCTGATTGCGTTCTTACGAAACCGTGATATTGATGCGATGATGATGCAGATGGGTAGCGATGACATGGATATGGACCCATTACCATGTATGTCATGGACTAGGCGCGGGGCTGCTGCGGTTTATTGAGATGAAGCCGAGTGCATGTTGTTTGCTGTATAGCCTGGGACTAGGTAGTCATGCAATGCATAGACGCTGTCAGATGCCGATAACCATTTATTTGAGTACGGTGAATGTGGATGCCGTAGCGGAGCCTCCGAAAAATAAGCAGTTACCACGAGTGTGAGAAGATGAGCAGAGACAATCGTTGTGTGGTATACGGCTTGATTTATTTGTGACATAGTAAGCGTTGAATGGACGGGCAGTGGAGTCGCGTCGAAGAGACACCACGAGGAAATTCGGATCGACGGTGGGTGTAGCGATGATGACCGTCCATTCATGAACTATTGCACGCCAAATTCCAGCAGTGAGTTCGAATCGAGCAGGGTTTGTGGATCCGTTTGTATATGCATAACTCGTTTATAAAGAAAGATAGAATCGTAAGAAACATATCGGAGTACGATAGAGGAGAGACCAAAGAAGACACAGGGAAAAAATGCCAGAGACTTTTGACGGAGCAGGAAAGAGATGCGCCACAGAGAACGAAGAATATGGCAGCGGCGCCTACAATGAATTGGAATTTATGTCAAGCACATACGCGCAGGTTAAGAATTATGGCTATAGATTCTTCCTGTGTAATAGTTGTGCGTTGAAGTACGTGTGTGCTGTACCAGGAATCTGGTCATCACTATCGCGAATCGCGGTGTCACTGTGAAACTTTCGGAGGGGAGCAAGTATGATTATCTTCGCAAGGTCAGATAATGTAGGTAGCAAATATATATATGGAGCTTTGCTTCAAGTTCCAGGACACGGAAGTGGGACGTACGCTTGATGATGAACGTTCAATGCAGTTCAATGAAGTATTTGCCAGCAAAGCTACGAAGGAGGCTGAGCGGGTCGCGTATTGTAACGCATAACGATGTGACATTTCGCGTTTGATCTAAGCGCACGTGATTGATAGAACTAATTTTCAAAAAAGATCAGATTCATTTCCACCCGAGTCATTTTCATTTTATCTTCTTATCCTCCATCTTTTCATCCATCTGTTCTATCCTAAACACTAATGGCGGAAATTCACGACCAGTTTGATACCATTCTTATCTTGGATTTTGGTTCTCAGGTTTGTGTTTTTTGCATTCCTTTAAGATGATTTGCGCTTCGGTTGCGCTAATCGAAAATTATGATATATGCAGTACAGCCATCTCATTACGCGAAGATGTCGCGAGCACAACGTCTACGCAGAGTTGATGCCATGCACGACACAATTGAAGGATATCAAGTTCCAACCTAAAGGTTGGTATATTCAATATAGTCCCGGACATACGACAGCTGAAAGATAAGCGCGTTATCACTAGGAATTATCCTTTCAGGATCGCCCTACTCTGTATACGAGAAGGATTCGCCGCACGTTGATCCTGCTGTATTCGAATTGGGTGTACCCATTCTAGGGATCTGCTACGGGCTCCAGGTGTGACCGATATTATTTTTGGATTCTCGCCTAATATTCTGCATATTGATACTCTCATTGTTTTAGGAAATCGCTTGGAACCTTGGAGGAGAAGTCACGAAATGCGACCACAGAGAATACGGACCTGCAGATCTTATCATGACGAAGTTTGGCAATGGTGCCGTTGATGCTTTATTCAATGGATTGGGGGATGAGACGAGGGTATGTCGGATGTTTATCTCACTACACCTTTTTCATCGAGCGCGCTCACTGTCTTCTATTTTTTTGTCTCGCAGGTATGGATGTCCCATGGTGATCAGCTGTCTCAACCTCCTCCGGATTTCCATGTAATCGGCCACACCAAAACCGCTCCATACGCCGCACTTGCCCATAACTCAAAACCAATTTACGGCATTCAATTCCATCCAGAAGTTACGCATTCACCCAGCGGTAAAGCTGTCATTGGAAAGTTTATCTTAGACATTTGCGGATGCCGCAGGAATTGGACGATGGTAAGCATATTATCCACGTTGGTACTTGTCGGGGTTTTTTTATGGAATATTTTAGGAAGAGTTTATTGGCAAAGAAATTGCACGTATCCGTGAAATTTGCGGACCGAAAGGACGTGTCATTGGTGCGGTCAGCGGCGGTGTGGACAGTACAGTAGCTGCCAAATTAATGCATGAAGCTATCGGCGATCGGTACGTACTTATCCATGAGCTTGTTTTCTCTCTTCTTCTTACCCGTGACTTCTCATAGCTTCCACGCCATTATGGTCGATAATGGAGTCTTGCGCTTGAATGAAGCCGACCAAGTCAATGTCATGTTAAATAAAGACCTCGGAGTCAACTTGACGGTGGTTGACGCGTCTGAGCTCTTCTTATCGCGCTTGGACGGTGTAGAAGATCCCGAGCAAAAACGCAAGATCATCGGCAATACCTTTATTAACGTATTCGAAGCAGAGGCGGCAAAAATTGAAGCTGCTGCCGAGGAAGAAGAGAAGAAAGGCGCCGAAGCCAAGGGTCGGGTGGAGTGGCTCCTTCAAGGAACATTATACCCGGATGTTATTGAAAGTATTAGCTTCAAAGGTCCTAGTGCCACGATCAAAACGCACCATAATGTTGGTGGGCTTCTAAAGGACATGAAGTTAAAGCTCATCGAGCCTCTCAGAGAACTTTTCAAAGGTGCGTGGCCGGTGTCACCCTAATGTCACACGATGTTGAAAATGCTTGCGCAGACGAAGTCCGTGCCTTAGGGCGCTTACTTTCTATCCCGGCGCAGCTGGTTGGCCGACACCCTTTCCCTGGTCCAGGTCTTGCTATCCGCATTCTCGGACCAGTTACCCGGGAGCAAGTCAGGATCTTACAACTTGCAGACAACATTTACATCGAAGAAATCCGTAAAGCTGGTTTGTACGACCAAATCGCACAGGCATTCGCCGTGCTCCTTCCTGTAAAAGCCGTGGGCGTCATGGGAGACCAAAGAACTTATGAACAGGTACGATTACAAATTACATTCGCATCATTATTACCCCACGGGGTATTCAGCCGCCCACCTCTTTCTTCATAATTTTTAAGCGTTGACTAAATTCTTTTACCCATCACTATTGGTAATATTCTTTTTTTTTTTTTTGCTATCCAGGTCATTGCTCTTCGTGCCGTGCAATCTGAGGATTTCATGACAGCCGATTGGTATGTTTTTCCATCGTATTCTGATCTTGTCTTGATTAGATGACTCAATTCGGATGTTGTCTGTTATTCATAGGTTTGACTTCCCTACTGAGGTCTTGAGGCGTATTTCGTCACGCATCACCAATGAGGTAGCTGGTATCAACCGTGTTACCTATGACATTTCGTCGAAGCCGCCGGCTGTAAGTTTTGCACACTGCGCCCATAGACTCGCATTTCTGATCTGGTTATTAGACCGTGGAATGGCTGTGAAATAACGTAGCATCTTTTAGTATCATTATGAAACTTGCTTCTTTAAACTGAGGGGGTATCTCTCTTATCACGTCAGTTGCTCAACGCGCGTTGTCGACCAGACTACCAGATCATTGATATGAGCCCAAAGAAAGCAAAGGATTAGCTATCCTGGGAAGCTCATCGTTCAGTCTTCTTGTGATTGATACGAAATGTACCCACGTTTGTTCAACGCTTTTTAGTGTGGTGGCGAATAGCAACGCATCAACCAAAATGCTCATACATACGCGCCGCGTCAAATTTAGATTCCGGGGATACCACGACGATGAAGAATTGACATCTTCAGTCCCTGTTTGATGTCGTCTTTCAATTCTGGACCTTTCTAATTTAAGAATACACACCACTTATTTAGATGCCAATAGTGAAGCGCATCATTATCATCTTCATCAATATCTAGCAGTATGGCTTTGAAACACAGCGATATGCCCGAATGCATCCGCACTAGGAAAGAGGAAATTTTGATTGGAGTCGGCAGTGGAGAGAAGATAACCTATTTTTCAAGACAGTCAATCTTGCACGTGTAGCTGATACATTCTGAGAGAAACGGTGGATCGTTAACGGAGCGCAAGATGAACAAAAATCGGGTCATATACATGTAAGTGAGCGCCTCCTAGTCGAGATGATAATCTATGAACGCCTCATATCCCACTCTACCTCCACATTCAGTGTTAACTCTCTCGTTTTCGCATTTCCCCCATTCCCAAATCGTTTGTGGAGAAGACAATGTGTTTGATCCTTTGTAGGGGAATGTTCTATAGAAGGTATAGCGAAGCTGTCGGGATAAGAATCTTTTTGAATTAGACCCCGTCATGATATTGACTTGGTATTGACTGACTAAAACAACTTGGAAAACTGATTGTTCTTGATGTATGTAGCCAAGGAAGATTATTCATTCAATGGCCTAGCATGACATCCAGTCCAGACCCTGCGAGTTCTAGCTGGCAGGCAGTCTGGTCAGCAGAGAAAGTCGCAAAGCGGGCATCAACGTCGAACAAGCAGCGTCTGATCGGAGGAATAGTAGTTAGAAAATACATAAGTATTAGAGTCTGAACTACAACAGACATGAACGGCGAAAACTGCGCACCGGTTGTATGTAGCATCCCCTTGATTGCCCAAGGGGTACATATTGGAGTTGCTCCGCTGATACGTGAAGGTAGGAGGAAAATGAAGGAGGATCACAGGCGCTGCTGATCATTGATTCTTCCATTATTGAATATGCTTCTGCGCCCTTGTGAATAGAGCTATACATTTAGCGAGTCCGTCGCAGACCACATGTCCCCAAAGGAACATATTTGTCCAGCAGAAATGTAAATGCAAGTTGAAATTTCCTAGTGATCCGTTGACGATGGACGGAGGATGTAAGGTGGATTTCATACCCGGGCAGTGCTGCAGCGTTAGTCTATGCTTATTGAGTGAAGGTTCGAATGGCTAAGGGCAAGCGCGGAGACAACCCCCTGAGATACAATATTCTTCTTAATCATGCGCCGCCACCGTAGCAATGAAAGCGTCATTCTTCGAAGTTTTTAGGAGAATAGTCATGAGATTACGACGTGTGGTATGGAACAGAGGAACCGTTGTCTAAACGTTTAATATGACCTGAGGCTTCAACAATTCAACTCCACTTCCGGGACGCTTCTCATTGTTTTAGTCGATCAGTTAGTAAGGTATCTTTCTGGACGGGAATACAACACTTACAATTAGCTGTCCGTAAGACTGTAGTCGAAAGATGTATAGCAAAAAGATCCGCTGCATTTCATCATGAAGATGAAAGAAGCATGGACTTGAATTGTACTGAGTCCTCTGTGACGAAAATTCTCCAGGAAAAACTTTATTATCGACAGTCGTGATATTTTGACAGCTTTATCTGTAGAGAGATAGCTGGGCGGAGGCAGGGAGACCAATATTGGCTGCGAAGGGGATAGTGAAGCGGGAAGTTCAGAAAGTACCTGAGGCCTGATCCTTCTTTTCAATGTCTCAAGGAATACTCAGAAGGCCAACAAAGACGCCAGCCTTCTTGTGTGTTCGTTTCGCGCGTGAGGTGATTAACTCCCTAGAAAGCGCAGTTGGAAGAAAGAATTGGAGAGGACATTGTAATCTTCCACGCTGGGGCTGAGATATAGTCATGAATTTATGAGCGGTGAGCGTCTAACGTCGAGGTTAGCCGACCAAAGGTGGCAGTGACCTGAAGTGACTCGCGTTGATGCGTGGGGCCCAGCCACCAGCCAAACACAGACATTTGTCCACCACAGACCACCATCTTCTATTCTTCATAAATATTCTCCGTGTAAATCTATAGTCTTGAATATGGGTAAGAAAGTCATTCGAATGTGTTAGAGCTCTGCTGAATTCATGTTTACAGGTATCCCAAAGGTACAGGCGGTTCAATGTTTATTAACCCGATTGCTGAAATTGGACTTTTCAGTTCTTCCGTTACATCTCGTACGTCGTTATGTTTCCTAGTTTTATCGTGTTAAAGATGTAATCCATAGAGAACGCTATCCCTTGACTTCGCAACTCATTCAAGAGAACAAAATTCCAGAGTTTGGTTCGTGAAATGGCCATGTTTCATTATTGCCTCGTGTTGACAGCCAGCAGATAATCTATACTTGGATTTCAACGGAATCATTCACAACTGTGAGGCTTCTTTGCGTTGCCAATGAAATAACGCTTACCTATCGCAGGTTCTCATCCAAATGACGAGGATGCACATTTCAGGCTATCAGAAGAACAGATCTTTACCTCTATCTTCGCATATGTCGACCACCTTTTCGGGAAAATCAAACCGAAGAAACTGTTCTTCATGGCAGTGGATGGTGTTGCACCCCGTGCAAAGATGAATCAACAGAGAAGTCGTCGTTTTCGTACTGCGAAGGAGGCCAAGGAGGTGCGAGAGAAGGCAGAAGCGAAAGGTGAAAAATTGCCAGAGGAGAAAGCGTTTGACAGCAATTGTATAACGCCCGGTGCGTCCTTATTTCACTGTCACAGCTATTATCTCTAACTCTATATGTAGGCACACCATTCATGGCGCGTCTTTCCGACCAACTACGTTACTTTATAAACAAGAAAATAACGGAAGACTCGAACTGGCGAGATGTAGAAGTTGTATTATCAGGACACGAAGTGCCAGGAGAGGGAGAACACAAGATTATGGAATACATTCGTTTATCAAGGGCACAACCCGACTACAATCCTAACGTCCGACACTGTCTTTATGGGCTCGATGCCGACCTGATTATGCTGGGCTTACTCAGCCATGATCCTCATTTTTGCTTATTGCGCGAAGAAGTTAAATTTGGTCCAGCTTCACGCAAGAGGAGCAACAACAGGCATGTTCATAACATTTCACCCTTTTTCGTTTGCGCACTAAATACGCATGTTCTTAGTCTTGAAACCATCAATTTCTACCTGCTACATCTTTCTTTAATGAGGGAATATCTCGATCTGGAATTTAGAGATATAGAACCCGTTTTACCCTTCGAATACAGTCTAGAACGAGTCATAGACGACTTTATCCTGCTAGCAGTCTTCGTGGGCAACGATTTCTTGCCCAATCTACCCGATTTGCATATCCATGAGAATGGACTGGAGAAACTGTTTGACGTGTATAAGAAGGTTTTGCCCGGGATGGGTAAGTTGCCTGTTTACCGACATTGCTCTGATTCGAAATTGAGTGGATTTTGCATCATAGACGGGTATATCAACGAAAGTGGAACAATCAACACGAAACGATTGCAATTAGTGCTTGACGAAATGGCGCAGTGGGAGCAGGAAGTATTTGAGAAGGAGTATTCGGACATGAATTGGTATAAGGGAAAGCAAGACAAGCATGTAAAACAGTTGGACAATGGCAGGAAGAAAGGTGGACTAGGTAAGTCTCCACCTTTTATATCTGCTGCAGATGATTTCAACGACTGCTACAGTGCTCAATAAAGGTCAGAAGGAGATATTCGAGAGAGTGAAAGCATTTGTCCTCGAGAACAGGAATGCGCCTTCGCCGTCTCATTATCGTGCGGCAAAATTAGCGCTCCCGAACTTGTTCCCAGCGAAAGATAGACAATTTATCACGAAATTGTCAGAAGATTTGCATCTGAGTGTGCAGTGGGATGAATACGACGAACAGGACCAGAACCTTGTTACTTGGAGGTTCCCAAGAGCATTGGAAGACAGTGATTCGAAAGAGGGCGAGGAGGCAGGGAACGACAGCGAATGGGAAGATACGGAGGAGGATCCTGAAAGTCGGGTGGCTGTCGATCGTGTATTGAAGAAGTATGAGAAAGCGCCTGTGGCGGACCCTGAGGCGGAAGGAAGTTTCGACGAGCGACACGCTCGAAATGTGAAGGAGAAGATGGACGAGTGGAAGCGAGGGTATTATCAGGTGTGTTTCCTCTTCTAGTTCGTGTAGATAAATAACTTATGTTCTTCATAGGGGAAATTGGAGATTTCCTACGACGATCCCAAGGCCATGCACGATCTGACGTTCAGATACGTAGAAGGTCTTCAGTGGGTTATGCATTATTATTACAGTGGAGTTGCTTCCTGGGGCTGGTTTTACAATTACCATTACGCTCCTAGGATATCAGGTTTGTTTTTTCTGGTTGGATTATTGCTGAAGTCTGAACTTTTCCCCCGTAGATTTACGAGACGTCGACAAAATGACTTTCGAGTTTAAACTTGGTACTCCTTTCAAACCTTATGAACAGCTTATGGGCGTGCTTCCTGTCGCCAGTATGGAGCATATTCCATTAGCATACCGGGTATGTTATTCTCTCTTGTGATGAATGACACCGAGACTAATGTCTCTAAAGGATCTCATGTATGACCCGAATTCCTCTATATTGGATTTCTACCCTCTGGAGTTCGAGCAAGATCTTAATGGAAAGAAACAAGATTGGGAGGCCATTGTGAAGATTCCTTTCATCGATGAAGAAAGATTGCTGAAAGCTATGGCTTGTACGTGCTTTATATGTTGAACACATCACGCCCACTTATTTTACTCATCCTATTCCTAGCTCGCGAGCATAGACTAACAAAAGAAGAGCGAGAAAGGAATTCCTATGGCACGAGTACAATATTCCGCTATAATTCAGGTGAAACTACGGTCTATCCCTCGTCTTTACCAGGATTCTTCCCTCCTCTTTATCGATGCTCATGCATCATGGAACCATTCGACCTGCCGACATTGGATGGCCTGCATCTTGTACCAGGGTTGTGTGACGGAGTTGCGTTGGGCGTTGAGGCACTGGCTGGTTTCCCATCACTGAAAACTCTTCCTCATACGGCAACACTGGGCTATCATGGGGTCAACGTACATGGATCAGAAAGTCGGAACAAATCTATGATTGTGAACATTCAGAACCCTCACGAGAATATCAAAACCGAAGACATCGCAAAGGCGATGGTCGGAGAGCGTATATTCATGGGCTGGCCATTTTTACAGGAAGGGCAGGTGGTTGCCGTATCAGACTGTCTTTTCAAGTACGAGAAGATGGTCGTTTCTCCCGGAACCCCTGCCAGAGTTATTTCGAACCCGCATGCGCCGCAAGGCCTGGGGCACTGGAAGAATAAGGCAGAGCGAATCGAGACATATTACTCTAAGAAATGTGGCGTTCTCACTGGCAACGTCGACATTCTTCTCCACATCCGGCCTTTGAAAGGTAATCCGTTCATTATGTCTTCCTCCAGTGCCGAGATATTAATCAATATTGGAAACAGGATTGAAACGTCTAGAAACTGGCGCATTTGTCAAAGATTATGAAGGACCTGAAAAGGAAACGGAACAGGCCGTGCAAATGTGTCTGTCGTCTGTGGCATCGGAAGACCCTCGTTTTTTAGAACGAGAAGCACCTCCTTTGTCAGAGGAGTTCCCCGACGGCAGCAAGATCTTCTTCCTAGGAGAACATGCTTACGGTGTTGCCGCACAAGTTTCATCGACGACAGACGCGGCACTGTCAGTCATTCTTGCTGTGCGTGTCACTCATTTATGTTGTTATCTTATGATTCACACATTGACATAAATTGCGATTCGTTCGTGTAGTTTTACCCTTCAGAAAAGGCAGAGAATGACAAGTTCAAAGCTATTGTGGACCAGCGGAAGGAAAGCCAGTATCATCAATCTTTCAGAGTTACCGACATGGTCGGAATCTCTGGTCGTGCTCTGTCTAAGATCACGTCGAGTTTCATGGTCTTTACTTCAGATAATCAGAAAACCAATCTCGGCCTCAGTCTTAAGTTTGAAGCCAAGGCTTTGAAGGTCATTGATTATTCTCGTAAAGAGGGACGAACTTGGGAGTACAGCCAGAAGGCAGTAGACCTCATCAAGGAATACAAGGTAAGTACTGCGCGATTTATGATTGTTTACAGTAATTTCAAATTTCATCATCGTAGAATAAGTTCCCTGACGTCTTCCGTATTCTTGACAAAGGCGGAGATGGTGAGTTTTTCATTGCTTGTAGAGCCAGCAATACAGCAATCTGATATCATTTGTTGTAGCTATGTTGAAAGCATCAGAAGTCTTTGGCGGAGCTGATCCGGATGGTAAGGTCAAGGAAGTAAAGAAATGGCTCCAAGCCAAAGGCGTACGCGACTTTGAGCCTGTCTCCTTATTCTGCGATCAATTGACCAAGGTTTGATTTTGATTTTACCCTGGTTTTACGCTTTAAAGTTAATTGTTTTCCTTTCCTAGGATACTGTAGCTGAAATCGAGAAGTTAGCCGACTCATTTACAGCAAGCAAAACTGGCTCTCAGATCAAGAAAGCTATTGTCAAGGGTATCCCGAGACAAGCTGTGCTCAAGCCAGCTCATGCTGTTTATCGCCTTCAGAATCAGCACTTCGCCCTTGGCGACCGAGTGACTATGGTTCAAGACTCTGGAGGCGTCCCCTTATCCGTAAAAGGTGTCGTTATTGGTCTCAATGCCAAGTCAATGGACGTCGTTTGGGATGTTCCTTTCATGTCTGGAGGAACACTGGGTGATCGGTATGTTTGTTTGATCTCAAGTCTTTCGTTTCTTTACTGATTGTCATTTCCCCTGTCTATTAGTTGCTCGCAATACCGTGGCTCGACTGTCGAATTCAACACATGTCTCAATTTGACCAATCCTCAATTCGTCACCTCGACTAACCCCAAGGCGCCACCTCCAGTAAGAAACCATGTTCCTTTCAAGCCCCGCTTTGGCCCCCATCCGGCTATCAATCCATCTCCTGGACAAGCAGCGGCGGCTGGTTTCCGTCCAGCACCTGCCACGCAGCAGTAAGTAGTCACCTGTTTATTATTTCTTACCAAAAAAAGAAATATCGAAAGGAAATGAAAATGAAAACTGACGTTTCGTTTTACTAGCCAACAAGGAGGAGCAGGACCAATCCATATAATGGCGAACCCTAATCGAGGACGAGGAGGCCATGCTAATGGACGCGGAGGACCACATGCCGCACAAAATGCTGCTAGCGCGGCGGACCCTTCATCGGCAGCTGGAGCTGGAGCACCAGCAGCATCATCGCATGCTAATGGCGCGCCTGTCAATAATTCAAGAGGGTACCAGCCTAGAGGAAGAGGTGGTTTCATCCCTGGATTCCAACGTGGACGTGGTGGGGGTGGATTCATTCCGAATAACGATCGTGGGCGTGGAGCTCCCAGGGGAGGTTTCCGAGGGCGAGGAAGAGGATCTTTTGCTGCGCCGCTCCCATCGTAATCAAGCACGGCGTTGCTTTTTGAACCTCCTCCGTTCATTAAGCATTGTTTACTCGCCCGTGTCTTTGTGTGGATATTATAGCCTCTAGTCTAGAACAGCTATTGATGCTTTTTTTGAATATCGAGAAGCGTCTTTCTACTTATGTCTAGGGTCAGCGCGTGCTCGGATTGGAGCCTGATAGTAATACTGAATAAAAACGTAAACGCTATATCTTTTAGACTGAACACCTATTTTTCTATTGCAAAGCTATTCGGTTTTACAAAGACATCGCTCAAAAATCCCAACCGATTCCATGACATAAAAACTCTCCTTCTGCTCCTTGTTTTGTTGCTTTCGCATGTCATCGTTACTATTCCTGTTGACAGAAGATAACGGGTTCCTTCTTCCGCAAACATACAAACCGGACCCATCAAAAACCCGGATGCCAAAGAAAGCAATTTTGGTTTAGCGTCCGAGTAAAGTTAACATTTTGACAGGCTTCCATGAATGTTCGGCAAAGGAGGTGTGGGAGTTTTTGGAGAAATTTATCGTAACATATCCATAACAAGTCAGTGACCTGCCCCTATTTACACCGCGATAACCCCACCTTAACACATGAGCTTTTGACAGTTTTTTTATATTGTAAGTATGTCTTTGCCCCTTGAACACTAGTAGATAAATGTACTAAGATTGGCCCTCTTTAACTTTGGAACAGTTCGGTTGATTCGACAGGCTGTCGTTCTCGACTTCCAACTACTCTTTCATCCAGGTACTAGCGTCACCTGAAAATAATGGCCTCTCTTCTCGAAAATGCTTCGCCGTCAGTGCAAGTCCAGAATAGCGAACTTCCTCTTCCTCAAAACCGCAATGTCGAAGGCGCTCAGATCCAATCAGCAAGGCAACAACAGCAATTACCTGCTCTCCCGAGTCAACAACCGACAAGACAAGAAAGCGATCCATTCATAGGGAGTTCGCGGGAAGGGAGTGCAGCGTCTGGTCACCGTCAATTTTTATCTGTGCCAGCCATTGATACGGAAAGAGGCGGGCCTCAAATACAACCTTCGATACACGATTCCCCTGCGAGCATCGAAGCCAGGTACAACGAAAATCTGGGCGAAAGGGATGCCTACAGTACGCCAATCAGGAATGGAAATGGAACTCGGAACAGCGCCAATTCTGGGCAAGCGCCAAATCTTCACTTTGAAGACTCGAGACATGCTGAAGGGAATTTTGACAATAATAACAATAATGAGCACCAGCAACGTGGACGGACGCGCGATAGCGACAGCAATGGAGGGCCACGGGATAACCTCTCCAATGCACCACTTCCATCGTTGCCTCCTCTGTCTGCGAGAGGCGAAGCGCTGGGATTACCCATTCATCGACAACGGACAATAGACACTCGACCATCTCGTCGTCCCTCTTTAACTCGACGACAATCAGCAATCGACTGGATAGTTCCCACAACGACTTCCTCCGAGCCTAAAGTGAGTACTTAAATGATCTGCGCTGTTCAGAGTGTTCAGAGCCTCGACCTTTCCTCATTTGACGCGCGCAAAAAATAGCCGACTAGCCTCGCCCAGCGCCTACAGCCTACCTTGGACGTAGCTATCGCCGAGAAAGATAAATATGCTCTCAAGGCCAAGTGGACAGGATGGACACTCAACGCCGCTATCGGCCTTCAAGTCCTTCTCGGCTCACTCACGACAGGCTTGTCTGCTGTCGCCACCTCCGGGGGGAAATCTGTAAGGCATCCTAATTTAATTGGGGCGTAGAACAGGATCTCATGATTCTTTTTCTTTTTGCAGACTGCTGTGAGCACGACTATTCTCGGTAAGTTTCCCATCTATGGGCAATTTGTATCATCACAAGTGTCAATGAATATGAATTGATCAATTTTTTTTTGTTTTGCGTCCCTTGATGGGTACGGTAAATAGGTGCACTTGCAACACTAGTCGCTTCTTACCTCGCCAGAGCTCGGGGATCAAACGAGCCCGAGCTGTCTATAACGCGAGTGAAAGATCTCGAACAATTCATTCGCGAATGCGAAGCGTTTAAAATGGATCACGGGCACATAACTGGTCCTGATTTCGACCACGACCTGGAGGAGAAAAGGAGACGGTTCGAAGAGCTGCTGGGGAATGCAAACGGGTACGCATTCTTTCTTTCAGCCTCCAATTCCCTTTTGATTGATATGACTAACGCCTAATGATCAGTGAACGCAAACTGTCTCCTCCGGTCTAATCAACAGTTATGCTGTCTTGCACCTTGGTTGCTTATACCCCTTACCGTCATCGGTATCGATGGAATCCCTCACTCACCATGTCTCATTTCTATTGTCACAATCACCTACCCAACCAACCTACTCATATCTTTTCCTACTTATCATATTTCTATCAAAAACACCCACTTATTCACTACTCATAGCCATACTATCCTTATCATTCCACTTGTCAAAAATCACGACGTTCTTTTGTTTTTATATATTTAGGTTCTTTCTTTTTATTTTATTACATGGGGATATCAAGCCATTTTACGACCTTGCAATGGAAACAGTGTCTTGTTTGCAAAAAATCCGTTAGAATGTAACAAAGAATTTTTATACTGCGGTCAGGACGCATTTCTCTGCATCTACCATTTATCACGCGCGCGCTTAACTGTGAAAAGAAACGGTAATGGACTACATTAAAATGCTAGTAAAAGTAAAACAACAAGCTTTAGTAAAAGCCGGTAAGTACATACGGAATATGGATAGCAGTAGGAAACACAATGAAGATGTCAAGAGGTTCGTAGTGTAGTGAAATGAGTCGTAACGTATGGTACAGGATGATGTCGATGACACAATGATGTTGATTACCGATAGCGGGATAGCGAAGACAGTACGATGGAAAAAAGAAATCAAAAAAAAGAAAGGGAAATGGATGTGATGGTTTACACGATTGATATCGACGGACTGTTTGTCGGACGGATATTGAGATAGTTGACTATGCTTTTCATGGACTCGATGTAGAATCCGACCCTGATACGGTTGTTGCAGAAGGAAAAAAAAAGGAGGGGGAAAAAAGAAAAAGAAAAAGATAGACGACCCCTCGAAGAACGTTAACCGTCCACGGACAATAACCCAAAAAATAAAAGATGCTTTGATGATGCTAATTATGATTATAGTTGAGCATTCGAACAATGATCAGTGTGATATGATGAGCGCGAGTGTTGATGATTAAGTGCGATGTATGATAGTGTGGACTTTGATTGTTGAGGTTATGGCAAAAGAGGGAAATGGGCATAGAGTGACATGAGCTTCATGATAGCAGCGGGAATATAAAGCCAGATGGTTCTAGTTGGTGTAAGAATCACCATCCTGAATAGTGATAATCATCGGCCCAACTTTTATTCCTAGCCATTGCATCTCGTCGCTTCTCCTCTTTCGCTCTCCCGGAAAGGCCGCGTCTCAGAGGACCGTCGTCTTTCGTACTGCTTCCAGGAGGACCTGTGCCTTTGGCGTGCAATTGCACGACACTTGGCACCGTGGTTAGAGGGCGTAACCCGTTGCCTAGCGCACTATGTCTCATACCACCGCTGCTGCTACTCCTTTTGACACCGATTGTTTCTTCTCGTTCAATTTTGTGTGCCCACAAAACGTCGCGCCGTAAATCCTCGGGAATCTCTGTAGAATACATCTTGCGACGTGTAGTACGAGGAGTGGTAGGAGCGGCCGCGATAGGCATAGTATATGGGTAGACGAATTTATTGACTGGTATCGGTGTTGGTACTGGTGGCACTTGGGGAACTTGTGGTTGGGTATTGGTTTGAGACTGACTGCGATTGTGCGTGTGTTGTTGTGCCGGATTCGAAACCCTAGCCCATTGTGGAACTTCGTCCTCACCACCGTGCGCTTGTTGTGCAAATTCCGATTGAGTTTGTTCTACAATCGGGCTTCGATGGGTAGTGGGCTGAATTCGACTACGTTGAGCGAACGCTTTCAGCTTTTCTTGAGCAACACTATTCGAAAGTGGAAGCATGTTATTCGGCTCTTCGGGGCCGCTGTCATCTTCCAGTTCCTCATCTTGAGGAGGACCTCTCGGACGATAACCACTAGAGCCGACAGGTTTTGGCTGAACATCGCTAAGAACAGCTGCAGAAGTCATGTCAATGACAGCCGGCGCCTTCATGCCCGTGCTTCCGGCAACAATTTGGGATGATATGGGCACAGCAGCTGAGCTCTTAGCTCGCTGCAAGGCAATGGGCCGAATTGCGGAAGAGATGTTAGAGCCGAGTCGCATCTTGCCGGCCCCTTTGTCTGAGCTTTCTCGAGTTTGATGAGTGGGCTTTGGGGCAGCATCTTCGCTGAGACGCGTTGAACCGCCTTGCTCGGCAGGAGGAAGGGGGGAAATGACAGCGGCTGGCCGCGATGGAGCCATTGCTGTGAGTGCCGAGAAGCCTGCAGGCCTGATGTCGCCTGAACTGAATCCACGCCGGTATGGATGATTGACAGGGAATATTTCTGGATTTGGATTCATGAGGATGGATAGCCCACTCTTCGTTCTCGCTTTCGCAAGATCCTGGAACGATGAAGTTGGAAGCTTAACAAACATTTCCCTCTGTCGCTGTGCTTCGAGAGCAGCTTGTTCCACTATTGCCTGTGCGTTAAGCTGAGCTTGTCTTTGCTGCTGTGCGCGACTTGGCTTGTTTCCACGCCCATTGTTTGGAGCAGGGTAATGGCTGGATTGCGTGCGCTGGACACCTGCTGGACGAGCTGGCTGTTGCTGTGGTTGCTGTCTCGCCTGAGCTTGATGCTGCTGCAATTGTTGTCTAGTTTGACCTTGCTGGCGTGGGCGTTGAGGCTGTACCAGTGGCTTTTGTTGCTGCTGTTGTGCCCGAGGTTGCTCCTCCTGGACGTGTTGTGTTGGCGCTCGCACTTTTGTTTCGCTCGCACTGACACTCTTCTGAAGGGGTTGAAATGGTCAGGAACACATGTATCGTGAACCAGCTAGGTACGTACCTTAGGCCCTTCGTCGCCCGTAGCATCTGACCATGATGATCCATCATCAGAATCAGTCTCGAACTCTGACTCGCTTGTGGTGGCCAACACAATGGTCCGCTTGATATTCGGATGTGGTAACAAAGGCGCTGCTATGTGTTGCTTGACAATTTTCTCGTCAAGTATGACAGTGGCCTTCTCGCTGTTCTTCAACCTCTTGACCACATCCTTTTCTTTGCCTTTCCCCTTAGCACTCTTTTCTTTCTCGATGCTACGCCCAGACTTGACTTGCGTTGTCGACGCTTGGCCAGAAGCCAGAAGCCCATGCAGCCCCTGTTGTTGTGGCTGCAGTTGCTGTTGCGACGCCGTAGGATGTTGCTGCCTATGCAGCTGCTCCAGGGCCTGCAACTGTCGCAGCTGCGGTCCCGACATCCGGCGTTGAAGTTGCTCCTGCAGATTCTGATGTCCATCGGCCGCCTGTCGCCCTTGTTGTTTAGACTGATCGGCCTGATCTTGACGATTCCTAAGTCGATTTTCCTCTGGTCGCTCTTCGGCTCTCTCCTTCCCTTTGCCTTTCA
>Ga0247779_1000557_pt1 | contig 22742 bp, 20 predicted proteins | sample UWRJL221509R5_FD_179925 | JGI IMG/M metagenome (GOLD analysis project Ga0247779, IMG submission 179925) | Plant litter microbial communities from Arlington Agricultural Research Station in Wisconsin, United States - UWRJ-L221-509R-5 | ecosystem: Environmental > Terrestrial > Plant litter >... | reverse complement strand
CATTTGCTACATGTCGTCTTGCAGGCGCAGGAGGCGCGGGTGGCTTAGACTTCTTGGGAGCATCTGCTTCTTGTTGTTCACGGACATAATTCTTGATGTATTCCATCTCACGTTCCACAATGTCTTTCCCTACGGCACCTTCCAGGTTGTTGACAAGAGCTGTCCATGATGGATCTACACCTTTCGACGTGTATCCTGAATCTGGATCGTAGCCTACATGAGCAACATGTTTAAAGGAACCTGATTGGGGCCCAGAAATCATCGATTTGTCGATTTTCCCTCCCTTTGAGGGGCTCTTCTTCTTCTCAGTACGCGCTTTACCTAATTTCATTTGTTTAGAAATCCTTGGTGTTGATAAAATAGTAAAAGTGTACTGACCAGGCTTGGAATCTTTCTTTGCCTTCGTCCACTTTTTGTAGAAAGTTTTAGCTTCAGATTCATCTGGGAAAACAAATCCAATCATGCATTTCTGAGGATAGTGAGAAGAAATTCATAAGTGTTCTACGAGAGATATTTCGTACATCACCAGCAAACGAAAGAAAGAAATTTCTGTCTTGATTCAATTCTAAACCTTCATACAGTTCATGATCCCATATTATCCCTCGTGTGCCATCTAGATCCACCATCTTGAAATGATATGTATTTGTACTTTGCTCAAGCATGACCGTTAGGGCACCTTGAAGTCCAGCATAAGACCATTTATCGGGTTGGGGATAAGCGTAATAAATTCGAGCCAGAGCAGCATAGTAGATCTTATTAGAACCCGTCCCAATCGCATTTTTCACCTTAGCCTTCTCGCCAGCGTCGAGCGTTGACTGAGAGGGCATCTCAGCCTATAGATGCCTTGCGAAGGTGGTGGTAAGAGAGAAAGAGATACTAGCGTTGTCTCCTGCCGCTGTGCGCGCTGCGGCCATGGATAGCTTTGTGACAGTCACGGCGGCACTGTGTATCACTGACACAACTATAACTTCCATAATGCAGTCGACTGTCGGACTCGGAGTTTAGTATTTACTCTGCAGTGGTGTGCGGCGTCGCTTGGACCTTTTCGCTCTCACTACTCATGTTAGTTTCTGGCTATATCAACGTGAACTCTTATCCAACACCGTGACTTCTGATAGATATGTTATCCGCGCTTGAAAAGTTCACCCACTGGTGACGGCTCATAAATTTTACAGGCCTAAACAGGTTCCAAAATCCATCAGGGACTCCGAACTCTTGCGTTAATTGGCCACCTAAAAGGCATCTTTGACATCATAGTTGTAAACCACATTCATTCTCACGGAACGATGCTTTCAAGGGAGGTGGAAGAGGTTTCAGTTCAACAGGTATTATCCGGAGAAGCATCGTTGCCTATAGTCAAGAGAAAGGACGAATGCAATGCAAGCAAAAGAAGGACGACCGACGTCGAAGTCCAATTCAGTAGAAATCAGCGGTTATACTATATTTTTCTTCCGCAGTCAATTTCTCGCCTTCAAGAGAAACTTGTCTGGTAGCCATACCACAGTGAGCAGGTTGCCCTATTCGTCGTGAGATGGAGAGAACATCAAAGGACTTCGTTCCTTTATACGCAACGCTCCAGTTCAAGCGCAGCAGAAACTGGAGTAGCTAAAACGCCAGATTAGTAATTATAAGTAGCGTGGAGGACCCAATCACCGGGACAAGTGGTCAAAGAGAACCAGATAACCGTCGTGGTAAATGTTCTATGAATGGCATCAAGGAACAAACTTCTACGAGGAATCCCGCCATAAGTACAAGTGGGATTCTCATTTGATACAATTGCCAATACAAATTCGAGGTTCATCAGGATTACAAAGAGTCAGTATCCCAATAGTCTAAAATGCTGCCTGAGTTGCTGCTCTTTCAGCGATAGAACCTCGTGGTTCCCATGCCTTTATGTGTTCGTGTGCAGACTTCGTGGTACCCTCGGGAGCACCCCAGGCTCCACCTCCAGGCGTCTCAATCACCAATCGATCACCTTTTCCCATCCAAACTGTAGCCTTTCCGCCAATGTTAATGTTTCGGGCGCGGACACCGGCTTTTTCATCCAAATCACCGTCTACTTCTCTGCAATTTTTTATCCAGGTGTTTCGGCCCATTGCTCCAGGACCTCCGCCTTCCTCACCGTATGGCTGACGCGTGCGTCTCTGACAAAGAACTTAAGTAATGCCCGTAGTGAGAAATTCTTGAAAATAAGCTCACCTCGGATAATATTGATACCTGCATCGGTTCCAAGAATTCTATGGAGCGGACTACACCTTCGCCTCCATGCCATTTCCCAACGCCTGCTGAATTCGTGCGCAAACCGAACTGATGAATCATGACTGGATATCTCCTCTCCAAGATCTCCACATCTCCTATACGAGTATTAGTTATGTGTGTGTGGACACCGTCTGTGCCGTGCCACCCAGGTCCAGCGCCGGAACCACCTGCGATAGTCTTGTATAACACAAGAGGTCATGAGATGAAAACCTTTGAAATAAGCTCTCATACCTCATAATATCCCCATCCCGCTATACTGTTTCCGTCTTTATCCTTACCGCCGGCACCGAAAGTTAAATTACTGACGCCCATGTTAGATGAAATGACAGTTGCAAATTTGACGGAAGGCGCTTACTTGGTACAACCTTGACTGGCCGCGCATGCATGGAATGCTTTCAGAACGACATCCACAATGCGCTGGGAAGTCAGCACATTGCCTCCACAGACGGCAGCCGTGCGTGAAGGTGCGAGAAGTGATTTCTGTGGAATTTTAACTAAAATAGAATATATGGTTTTAACAACGAGTAAATGAAATGATATAAATTGAACGTGTGCTTACTTTCAAGCGGGACAAGACAACCAGCGTTAAGCGGGATATCTAGATCCAGCATTGCTCTCATGCAGTAGATCACAGCTGAGTGAACAACTGAAATAGGCGCGTTGAGGTTTCCGCGAACTTCGCACCCTGTTCCTTCAAAATCTAGAACAGCTGATCCTTTTTCCTCGTCGATTTTGACTTTGAGCGCGATCTAAAGCGAGCATAACTTTCTGGAATTCTGAAATCTGCTAAAAAGAAATTTACCGGTGAGCCGTCATCAAGGTAGTCGATGGCCGATAACTCGTTGGTACCGGCACGTTCCACGACGTCTTTCAAAAGATTACGGACGGACATCTCTGCATTATTTCGGATGTGGTACATGTACTCCTGAACGGTTTCCAGGCCATAGTCGTCCACAACTAAAGCCGGCGCAAAGAAATTAGAGTTGAACCAAGAATAAAATGCTTAAAAACTCTCACTCGCATGAATTAGTTGTATGCCTTTATGGTTCGCTGCTATTTGCTAAAAATGCAAGTAAGAACGAGCGTGAGTAAGCAATAAAGACGCTGTGATTCGTACTGCTTTCAAGTCACTTTCGACGTCCCGGATATTGCGGCACCCAGAGCTTCCTGGATATTGACTAGGCTTGGTTACCATATACTCGATCAAACCCTCTTTATCGAATACACCACCATTGACTATCTTGAAGCTCACGATTTCGGCACCTTCTTCGACGAGGTTGACAGACGTGGGTGGCATTGAGCCGGGTAAAATACCACCTATATCTGCATGATGTCCTCGTGATGCGGTGAAGAAGATGATCTCATTCGTTTTAGAGTCAAAAACAGGCGTTATGATAGTTATATCTGGCAAATGACTGAAAGAGTGTTATTAAGCTAGCATTTGAAAAGGTCCGGATCCGACATACGATCCGCCTGCGTGAGGAGAGTTCGTCATCAGAACATCGCCCTCTTTGAGAGTGTCTCCATACAGATTCATTTGATACTTTACAGCACTTGTCAAAATGGCTTCAATCATCAGACTATACAGGGGTCTAGGCAGAAAAACTCACAAGCTCATGGAACCAAGATGTATGGGAATGAACGGAGCGTTTGCGACCAAGTCTCCATCTGGGGCGAAAAGAGCACAGGAAAAGTCAAGACGTTCCTTGATATTTGTACTAATAGAAGTTTGCTGTAATGAACGACCCATTGCCTCCGCGACGCTCATGAAGCGATTGGCAAATAAGGTGAGCAGAATTGGATCTGGAACATTGCTGAGAGTCTTGGATGCCGCACACATCGTGGTGAGAGTTGAACACTGAACAAAATTATGGATGGTCTCTTATACCGTCCCAATTGCCATATTCCGTATGTATTCCGCCGGGTCTCCGTTAACGGCCTTGGAGCAATTCCTTATTAATTCCTAAGCTGACGAAAGTATGCGATGGTATGTAAGCTTCAAGGAAAACAATTCGAAAAGATATTTATCGGAATTCATAACTTGGTATGAAGCATATATGAAGTACAAGTGACAGGTTTACAACAAGTTAAAGCACAGTCCAGGACGGCAAAGACGGCCCGGTATACGGCTACTCAGAAAGGTGTGTTGAACAAGTTTCGAACACGATTGTTGACCATTACTATGATCATCTGAACACTTGTCACGCCTATTTGCTTACTTTTCAGCATGTCTTCAGCCTCAACTCTATCAGAATTTCTCAACTCCCAGGAAGAGTTGGTTAGAGAAGCTGCTCTTGCGCTCCCACACCAGTTTTCGCAATGCACCTACTCTCTAGGACCGCTGAGGTATGCTTGTCAAATAACTAGTCTCACATCAACGGGTTTGTCAATAACCTCGTATAGACAAGCTGTTTACCTCTGCACTACTTGCCCGGAGATTCGCGGTTTATGCTCTGCTTGTTCAGTTGCATGCCATACAGATCATGAACAAATCGAGTTGTGAGTCCTATTCTGCGTTCTCAGCTATCAATTATGCCTCAATTATCATCCCGACAATCTTCCGCTCCATTTGAATAGGTTTCCAAAAAGAAGGTTTCGTTGTGATTGCCCTACAGCTTCAATAGCACATAGCTGCACTCTTCATCTCAAGCTTGAACCGGAGAATACTGAAAACCAGTATGGGCAAAATTTCAAAGGTACTTTTTGCCGATGCCACAGGACTTACGACCCAAACAAGGAGAAGGAAGCTATGATACAATGTCTTGCATGCGAAGTTCGTTCGTGCCTGGTTCATTCACGTCCGAAGATATATTTGTTGACTTACCTCACGAATGCGCCAGGATTGGTTCCATGAGTCATGCTGTAATCTTCGCGAGAGACCCGCCTCAAGAGAAGCTTCTCCAGAGGCGCTCCAAGAGAACCTGAGTGTTGGGCAATCATCCGGCAATGACATTATCGATGACGGAGCATCGGACTCGTCGTCCACCGGCCTCTGTCCACCCTTGATCTCCGGTGAAGACTATGAGAGTTTCATCTGTGGTGATTGTGTCTCTCGGAACCTCACCTTGAGACGATGGGCGGGAACAAGCGGCGTCATGATGATCGTCCGTGACAGTCCAAGCGAGCCATGGCGTCGCCTAAATGGATCAGTCAAGGCAACCCCAGAGTTTATTGAAATAGATGATTCCCAACCGGCGTCTTCCCTCGGAGTCAAACGCCCTTTGTCGCCTTCTGCGCTGGAAGGACCCGAGATCAAACGTTCAAAGGGGTCTTCTACAGAGACTTCGTCGCATTCATCATGTCTTGCGCCTCCCAAAGAACCTATCGCCCAAAAAATACTGTCATCTATAAACATTGATGGCGAATCATCTTTGGGAACGGGGGATATTTTTCTTACTCCAGGTTTCATGGATAGATGGTGTCACTGCTATTCGGTTAGTTAAGCCGTTCCCCTATCGCTTAGTTTCTTATTTTTGTCACATGTAGTGTCTGCCTTCATTGAAAGCAGATCCTTATCTTCTGGAGGAAGAAGAAACGTACGAACCTCCCGATGATCCCGACTCCGGTACGTGTATACCATCCTGTTTTCCACAAGCCCTGACCCCGATTGTAACCAGGCCTCTCTCTCGAAGAGCTGGGCATGCGAGCTCTTGAGAGACTTCCACGCGACAAGGCCATTGATGGCATTCATGCTTTCAATGCAATGAGGTATGTCCCCTAATCCTCTGGGCTCTAATAGTAAATGACTTCTCGGGGACAAGGAATGATCTGGTGAATTTTTTGCGCCCTTTTGCCCAGGACGGGAAAGTAGTCAATGAAACCGATGTCCGAAAGTTCTTCTCTTCTTTGACAGACGCTGCAAAAAGGGCCCGTGAACAGTAGCTTGATCAAGCGAACATTGTTCACACAAAATTTTGTTTTCCTATTCATCTTTCTTGGCAACTGGTACCACGCAGAATAGGTGCATGTTTTGGTGTATCCTTACCGTTGGTTATGACTGCGTAAAGCCATTGATATTTGCATGCGATTAAGTGTGAAATAACAATGTTTTTCTCATGTTATGCCTGTTGTCCCGAAGTCGACTCTGACGCTGCTCTTCAAGATGCTTTTTTATAGTTCCTACTCTAACTTCTCTGTGCCACGAGTCAATGTTGGGAGAAAGCAACGATGTGCGAGCGTCGATAGAGTGACCACTGGTCCCCTATTCGACTACTTATCCTCGTGAAAATTTTGTTCAATAAACCAGCTCGCCATCCTGACCTAGGTCCTGCTTTACGCCAATTGCGGTACCTTTACGCCATCCCACACGGTTAGTTAATTTTTAGTAATGAATCCAGACTTACTGCTGTTGATTTGGAGGAGACTGCGGATGGTGATATACCAACAGTCGATAATTTTTTTACACTGCCTCCAAGTTTTTATAAGTTGGTGCGGGAACGGGTGGCCGTAGATGCCCTTTGCTTTTATACTTAGCGAACTTGTTTGTATGTATCGAAACGAGGGTACTTATAGGGACTCACGCATACATAAGAAATCGTTGATATTTTATGTTCGTTCTTGTAGGCACCAGAAAATCTTTTCGTCGATTTTAATTAAGACAACATTCTCTCATCGTCTTTGTGTTCTCGTAAGAGTGCAAGTATGCAAGTATGCAAAGTGCTCCAAACTCCCATGTTCTGCTTCTTCGTCGGTTCGGTATGTGCGATACGAGTGGGAGTAAAGCTTCGATTCAGGAAAGAAATATAGTCTCTCAGATGGTGGAGGTGACCGAGTTTGACAAGTCTTCATTTACGTAGGAAAGATTTGCAAACCCGTGTGGCTCGCGTGAAAACACAATGTGAATTCAAGCTTCAAAGTTGGGTAAGAGCCCAGTGAGGGCCGTTCCCGGCTTCAAAGGGTGGCTCGATATTTTCATACCGGAAACGAACATTTCCGATTTCTCAGGGCTTCTTTTCAAGAAGAGCGCTTACAATCGACCGAACGCGTGGTAAGCCATTATCATTGTGATCTTATACTATGTACTATCGCCATGTTCCCCGTTGTTCAAGGCTTATGGGCAATATATGACAGGCACTTTCGGATGATTAGTTTTTGCAGATAAAACCGTCTTCCAGGCCATAGAGATAGACTAGTCGACATGTACTCAGGACCAGTTGCCAAACATTTGATAGCAAATATTTTTATAATTCTAGGATCTACAACTACATACATATTTCTAGAGCAGATTGGTACATATATACAAATGAACTACGCGAGAGTGACTCCTCAAAATCTATGAAATGCGATGCGAAAACATAGTAGTAAAAGGAAAGGGGTATAAATAATGATACAGGCAAATCACGACCTTGTATCGGTTTGCAAGAAACTTGGGCCATCATAGATGTCCGGACACAAGTACGGTTGGATGCCTTCGCAGTCAGAGAACTACCAGTCCTATAGTACGGCCTGGAGCGTTTCCATCTGCGGAACAGCATTTCCTGAAAACACAGGTAGGGTTTCCAGATAATCCTTCCACGACTCGTCAGACACAATGGGAGCAGAGACATAATTCTCGATGCCGAGTTGGTCAAGGTACTCGTCCAGGTGGACCATGAATGAGGTTATAGCCGAGTCTTCGCGAAGACGTTGCTCCATTCGAGTGATACCTGCTTGTTCGGAATACCAGGCAGGATCTTGTCGGATGATTGCAGATTCGTAAACGTCAAGGATTGGCTTCGGAAGACCAGCTTTAACTGCGGCAGAATAGGCCAACGCATGACCAATGGCTTCGATAACGTTTTGCGACTGGGGCAGAATGAGGAAGTTGAAAGAATCGCTGCGGTGTTCGCAATTCAAAGAAAGGAAGAGGTCAGAGTTCTCCTGCAAAAGTGATGCTGCGTGTTGAGCGAGAAGCGACTCTGAAGGGTCGGGCATCGGGATTTCAACATGTTTCTGTAGTATCTCGGAGAACAGACGTATGCAAAGAGTTAGGACATCGCCTTCTGCAATTATGACACCTTTGCCGTCATTCTACCAAAGGATTATCGTTAATATGACACTAGCGACAAACTAGAATTTGTGTTGAAAGGCTTACCTCTATTTTTGCCATATAATTCTGTTCGAAAGTACCTTGAGCTCCGCACCGTTCTGCTACCTCCGAGACACATCGTTGGAAGTGTCGACAGACTGTTGCTTTGATGACAACAGACATGGCATGACGAAGGCGATTATCAGAGGTTTCCTCCATTGCAAATCGAACAGCCGTGGGATACCAGTTGGCCAGGACCATCCCGACTGCAGTAGCGTGAGCGATGGGCCACTGTTGCGTACGGAAGGTGATGATAGGAGTGGGGAGGTTATTTTTGCCGAGAAGGGACCGATGCATAGAGTATTTTCCACCAATGTAAGCGATAGATTTAATGGCTGAGATCCACGGAGCTGGTACGGCCATGGTTCCCAGCTGAATTCGCCAGATCTCGTTCCACCAGGCCTCCAAAGGGCGTGCTGGTTTGGCGATATCGTTTATATCTGAAGCGACGAGGGCACTGGGCGGTAAGTGCACATGGTTAAAGGTTGTAATAGAGAAATCGAGGGGTCCAGTTCCACTACGCGGAGGAAGCTTAGTAGAGTGGACTCCTGCGTGCATTTCGCGTTCATTGCAGATTGGGACCACAAAGAATCGACAGCCTCGGTCTTCTCCGTCAACGATGAGACGAGCCATCACGAGAGCGACCTTAGGGATGTTGAAAGAAGGGGTTGACGCCGGCATGAACCTTAATAACAGTAACTTGGTTTATTATCAGGAAAGTGGATACAGAGCTGCTGACTTACTTGGCGGCTTCTTCGCGTGGAGTATGTAAAATATACCCGTCTGGGGTCTTCGTAGCAGTTGTCTCAATGTTGAAGGAATCCAAACCATGACCACGTTCAGTCAGAAGATATATGCCAACGGTTTCAAACCGTAGCAAACGCTGAACAAGCGGCTTGAAGTCGGGCCGCCGTCTTAGGTGGCGGGACAAAGTACCAATCGTCAAGCCGATGTGCGCGGCCAATATGGTGAACAAAGCGATATCGAGTGACAGTATTGGATCGCACATGAGTGCCCAAAATCTGGAAGAGCAAAACTGAACATCTTGCGATGTCAGACCTGTCATAGTTAGACAAGACGTTAACTTGGCAAAGCATGGAGTGTATATACGAGGACTGACGATAGGTTTGCATGATGAGTCTAGCTCTCTGGTATGAGAGCGAGATTTGCTCATCACGAGAAAGGAATTCAGTTCGAACGTTGAACAGAGGATGAAGGTATAGCTGGTTAGACATGGCGCTCGGTGAGGGACGATTTTCAGAAAAGTTGGCGATGTATAGGGCCTTTTAAGCATTTCTGAGAGGGAGGTTTCCACGGAATCTGCATCTTGGAACATATGTAATCATCTCTGAGAGTCCAACACTCCCAGTCTAGAAATTTAGAAGTGAGCATCACACATAAGGCAAGACAAACAGTATATTTCGATTTTCGTCATGTAGCCGGGTGTGTTCAATGTAAGAAAACTAAGAATAGATATTTCAGTGAGCACACAAGGCGGACAAAAATTCCGGAAAATATACGATAGCACGTCGCATGGCTAACAAGATCTTGTCGACGCAACTCAAACCACATCCAAAAACAAAAGTTTACCAAGTCTGACGTTCAGTGCGAACAGGGACGATCGGATTGGAGTTGTAAAAATTAGAAGGGAAGCCGGAGAAGCGTAATCTGTGGTACAGGTACTATGAAGAACACCGTTTATTTCGGTAGTGACCACCTAGAGTCATCGTTCTCACCTCGAAGCTCTAAAACAAACCAACTTAAACCACCCGCATCATCCATGAATTTTTACCAGTAAACTGGGTCCGGCTCCAGCCAGGAGCATATGATGCGTAAGATATCGTGTATTTGGGTTCTTCTTGCTGTTTCTTCCTCAAGCTCCCCGGGATTTGTATGTATTCTGAGAGAAATGACATCCCAGGATTGTGCCCGGATTCAGGTCGTTGGATTCTTTCATATGAGATGGAATGCTTTAATCATATCAATGTAAACAGGTTTTAGCGTTAAATTAGGAGGCCAACAGGTGAGAATTCGGTGCAATCAAATTCCAATGAAAGCTGATGACGTTGTGGTCAGTGGAAAGATGTCGAGCGCTGGGCGCTGAACGTGACCGAAACAAAATATGTAACAGTTAAGTAACATAATAATAATAATCCCTCGTTGAACCACTTCAGCTTTTGTGCACCGACCACAAACCCCGCTTTCGAAAGGAGGAACATATTAATGCAACGTTTTCTCTTCGCGACTTGGTCATTTGAGGACCCACAGCTTACCTGTATCATCATACTCAGTGCGTAGCATCTCCCACGACTCCTGGGCTGCAATTTTTACCATGCCCGGAGTAAAGATCCAGGTCGATGCCGTGTCAGGAGAGGAGGCAGCCAAGAGTACATCAGACTTCTTAGAGCTCTATTTACCAGCAACCTCGACAGATCATAGATCGCGTTCATGATTCATTCACTTCGCGTTATATGGATGCGCGGCTTCACGGCTGACTACACATGTCCTACTGTTCTTTTCGCAGCGTTGCCAATTATGTTCTATCAAGATGCATATTGGATTGCTTGCAGACACAAGTTTCCCTTCTATTTCGCGTTCTAAGATTGGAATTCTCCCATGTTACCCAACCGACTTTCATTTCTCTTCTCTACAACAAGACTTTTTCAACGACAAGACTTGCAAATGTAGCTTCGTGATGTGGGCTAAAGTCTCCAACATTCTCTGAAGAATATTCGCTGTAGACAGGAAGTGGTCATCACCACCTTTAACACCATTTCGTACGCAATATAAGCGTGGGTGTGGATCCAAAAATACAACCTAAAGGAAGCGTTTTGGTACTTCGTAACTCACAGATGAACTAGGCATGGGAAAACGTTGTTGGTGCGCAATCGGCATGCTCTTATTGATCCTTCCTTAGGATGAAAGAGCCTTCTTGTTCTCCACCCCAACCATGCCAAGGAGACCGTCCGCCAGTATGGAGCTCGCCTCGACATCAGAGACTTCGAGCTCGAACGGTCGCAGCAGTAGCAGTGTACACTCGCCTCAAGATCGGGTAATCTCGAAGGAGCGCACGGCCGACGTTGAGAAGGTTAACACGCCTACTGTGGATGTCGTTCCTGTACCTGAAGCGGTGCAACTACCATCCTTTCCCGAGGGCGGGCTTCAGGCCTGGTTAACAGTACTCGGAGGGTACGCAGTTTATATATTTTTCGATATCTCTAGTACTGAGCCTTGTTCAGAACTATGGTCACATTTTGTACATTCGGTGTGGTGCAGTCATTCGGCGTTTATCAAGATTACTACACTGTCAGTCAGCCATACATCCTATCTATTATTCATGCTAACAAACCCATAGCGAACGTCTTTAAGCGAGCATTCACCATCTCAGATCAGTCTAATTGGGTCATTGCAAGTTTTCTTCGTCTTCGCTCTTGGACTGCCGGCTGGAAGATTATTTGACGCCGGGTACTTCCACCATTGCTTACTGTCGGGATCTGTGGTGTACATTTTCTCGTATGTGGTTTTAGTGAAGCTTTGAATCCATACTTCCTAAGAACTTACGGCTTGTGGACAGAATTTTTATGCTTTCGCTAGCGGAACCTCACCATTACTATCAGAATCTCCTTTCGCAAGGGTTTGGTATGGGTATAGGAATGGGTATAATGTTCTTGCCGTGCTTGACCATCACTTCTCAATATTTCAAAAAGAAGAGGTCAATGGCTATGGGAGTTGTCATAGCAGGTACGTTCTTCCTTAGTAATATCTACACAGCTGAGGACCAGAACGTTTACCTCCTCAGGATCGAGTCTCGGCGGTGTGATATATCCAGTTCTTCTCAACAACATTTTCCAAAGAGCCTCCGGATTCCAATGGGGTGTACGGTAATGCGTAATTTAAACTTTATTCATGCTATCTCATTGAAAGTTACTTCCTATAGAGCTGTTGCATTCATGGACCTTGGCTTCTTGATAACAGCGAACTTGATCATGCGAACCCGACTGCCACCGAAGACATCTCGGGGAAATGAAGGAGGGGCGACTTTCAAAACTGTTTTTTCAGACGTTCCATTCCTCGTCTACTGCTTGGGTGCATTCTTGGTAAATTTCTAGTCCTCAATATGCGGTTTTACGAACCTGACGCCCTCTCACAGCTATTTTGGGGTATCTTCATCCCGTGTACGTTTCTCTCACATTCTTTCTAAAAGGAAAATAAGGCTTACCGTCTCCGTCAGTCTTTTACCTACAATTGTACTCGGCGTTACACGATGTGGACGCGGTTGTTGTCAAATACTCAGTATGTCTCAGCTTCACAGTATTTTCTACTTCCGTCCTTCATCTGCGCCTATTTATAGATCACTATCATGAACGCGGCTTCAGTATTTGGAAGGACAATCCCCAACTTCTTGGCAGACCACTACGGTCCCTTGAACAGTAAGTAACATAGTCCTAACTTGCCCAGTTTTGGTTCTCAAGAGCACAATTTCAGTTATGATTCCGTCAGGAGTGCTTACGGCTTGCTTGATCTTTGCCATGTTTGGAGCAACGACTGTCGCCGGTGTCACGGCCTTTGCTATCTTCTATGGTTTCTTCTCTGGTGGCTGTAGGTTCTTCATCATGATGTCTGTCTAATCTTCTAATTATTCCTCGTTATAATTAGTGGTTTCTATAGTTGCTCCTGCTGTTGGGTCTTTCATAACCCATCGTGACCTCTCGGATCTAGGGTGAGTATTCAAAAGGCAAGAATCATGATCCCCAAACCCTGACTCCTTTGTTCTTGATGATAGGATTCGTATTGGAATACTTTCATTTACTCTCGCCTTTGCATTGCTTACGGGCAATCCTATTGCAGGAGCTCTTCTTACGGCTGATCATGTGTGGCATCGGCCGCTTATCTTCGCTGCGGTAGGAAATACTTCTCTGTTCGCCACCGTCCAATAGACTGAAAGTTCGACATCTCCAATTAGGTGGTCGTACTCATGGGTGCAGTATGTCATATCATGATCTGGAAGAGCATCTCAAGAAGAAGAGGATCGTCCAAAATATGATGGGACTTGGCTCGCGCTACTTATCACCACCGTAGAGGTCCCAAGTGACCCTTTATGCACGCCCTGTTTGCCGTCTTACCTTCAGTTATGAAAATGGCTAGTACCGTAGTACGCCGGGCCACAGATGACCTAAACGGTGAATGGACGTTTCAGACGATTTATTTACCATGACGAAACGACTAAAAAAACTTGCGTATATACCTTGTAACATTATTATGTCCAATAACATCGTAGAGTAATTATAGTACAAACATAGAATGTGCTCTATTAAGCCCGGAAGTCCAACATGATGGTGTTCAACAAGAACCAACAGCTTTTCATGCTGCTAAACATTGTTTAGGCTTTCATTCTAGGCAAACGGTACCTTACTTTCCGGATTCATAAGTATCATAGATCTCAAACGTGGTACGACTAAGAGGAGGTATCTCTAAAAATCGTAAATGAGGAGAAGAAGACAGCCCGAAACATCATGAGCGCTCCTCAATCTGTGTTCTAGATTGAAATTGTTCAATATAAAATTAACAACCCAACGATCCAAAGCAGGCAGAACGTATTTGGCGCTAAGAAGTAGGACATAGAGCGAGAACATTGGGTATCATTCAAGGGTATAGCATTTAGTCTCGCGCTCTTATCCCTTGGGGAATGGTACTTACATGAACATGAAGTAACAAGTTGTGCGAACCCGATATACCAGCTTCTGTCGATTCGAGGATTGCATCGAATAATGAGCTTCTTCACTAGTAGCCGAACTTCGTAGCGTGCACGAGTACAGTCAAAGCGAACAATGCATCGTGCCTCTTCATATAGTTTTTTCTATCACGTCATGAGAAGAAGTCTTCCTTGTGTCTGAAATTTTCACCGCAAAAAATTTCATCAAACTTCTTTGGTAGTACATTCCTTAGCTTAACATCTTCAAAAGAAGAGTGGCATAGCCCCATAAGACTAGGCAAAGGTACCTGCACCCATATTCCCGTAGAGATCAAATGACAATTGGACCCAAATTTGTGTTTCGAGACCATATTTTTTTTATCGGCGTCTATTGCAGCAATGCAGCGAGTAACCCTTACTGCTAGTCATCTGGTCATGTGCTTTTAGCGCCAGAAGGGATCCCCATCCCCAGCTGAAACTGACCAAATACCAGCATATACGACTAATAATAGTTCCTTGAAATGATCGATTTGATGTTCAGTTTTCAAGTCTAGGAAGTTGAAATATAATGATTCCAAGGAAGACAGTCGCTTGGGGCGCAATTTTCCCCCGGTTAAGATGCCAGCATTTGGAAGGATCGTCATCACCAATAAATTAAGGGATATGCTTGATTTGCTTGATCCTACGGTTTGGAATTGTCCATAACGGTATGTGGAGGGTCATCATCCTTCCAGATGGCACTTTTACGTCGTCGATCGCTGCCAGCGAATCTGTAACACTGACGAGCGTGAAGTCAAGTATATGGACCGTCTAGATATTTTGACATATCCTTCCGACGAGCTTTGATACCTATCGTAATTGACTGTATTGACTGATCCTGCTTTCTGCCAGGCTGGCCGCTGGTTAGGCTCTGGCTTGACCCTATGATCGCCGTCGACTCGACGTTATCAACACAACACGCGGTCGTTGTTTTATCGGATGAATTGATAACATCGAATGCACGTTGCTCGACAATGCGCGATACAGCCACGATCAACGGATTCGGAAAGTGATAAATCTGGACATGGCATTCGGGAACAAAGTTCGTGGGGTAACACAGCCTCGTAGGAAGACGTAATGGCGCCTTACAAAAATTCCTTGGAAATTCAAGCGTTATACGCAAATTAGCGCGCATAGGTCTGCATAGGAAAGAGAGGGTCATCGTCGTTACAGGCAGTGTGCAGCTGTGCTCAACGGGTATTCACATATTGTTCGGCGATCGCCGAGAGGAAGTGCCCTCTGACCTGATGAAATGGAAATGGATGATTCTTGAGTCTTTATATTCAGCGACCACCAACATCAAATCCTATACCACTCCCCCCTTCATCTCTAACACTCATACATAATGGCTGATCAACTGGTGCGTTCTCCGTGTATTCTTTCTGCATGTCCTGGCCATCGGTATTGATAACCCCTTTCCTCTCCAGTCTGAAGGTAAATCGAAGCGCTTTCCAGCATCGCGTGTTCGAAACTAATACACGGGTTCTTCTTTCATTTCTCTTATGAATATATAGAGCAAATCTCTGGTATGTAGCGCGACATCGTGGCTGATCGCTTACCGATTGTGTCTTCGTCGCGTATTTACTTACTACGGCTTCTCTCAATTAGAATTCAAGGAGGCGTTTTCCCTGTTCGATAAGGGTAAGTAATGCTTGAACTTTCATTACAACATACAATAAGTTAACCACTCGCACCTCGTAGATGGAGATGGTACAATTACCACCAAGGAGCTTGGAACTGTTATGCGCTCACTTGGACAGAACCCAACTGAAGCTGAACTTCAAGACATGATCAACGAGGTTGACGCGGATGGCAATGGCACAATCGATTTTCCCGAGTTCCTCACCATGATGGCCCGCAAGATGCGTGACACAGACAGCGAGGAGGAAATCAAGGAGGCCTTCAAGGTCTTCGACAAGGATGGAAACGGTTACATCAGCGCTGCGGAGCTGAGGCACGTTATGACCAATCTTGGTAATTACTACGTTATCGCCTGAGCGCTCGTCCCGATTCTGACTGCTTGTATCTGTTTCGTTCTAAAAAGGCGAGAAGCTGTCGGATAACGAGGTAGATGAAATGATTCGTGAAGCTGATGTCGATGGTGACGGTCAAATCAATTACGATGGTGCGTCTGCAGACTACTTCCACTTTTTTTATTTTAATAATCTAAATTTTTTATAACAGAATTCGTTAAGGTTCGCTATGTCTGTGGATTCGTTGATCGGATAGTTGCTAATATTTTTATAGATGATGTTATCAAAGTAATATGGAAGCCTTGTAATGTATTACACCGTAGTTTTTTCCCCCCCAAGTCCCAAACTCTCTGTACATATCATGATCAAATATCCGTAACGACTCTAAGAAGTAACAAATTTAAATTCAAAAGATGCGAACGCCGAACGTTAAACTTAAACGAACTATATCGTTGAGGACGATCAAGTGGAAACATACAAGTTTCAGCCCTGAAAATCCAATAGTTCATATCACTGGTAAAGTTTATCACTCTCGTCTATGTCAACAAAACATTAGCTGCCGAAGACGGCAAAAAGCAATGCCCGCTGGCTGGTTTGAACAACCGACCTCACCATTGCGCGCTCATGAATTCTCATGTTCGTTCCGTACGAGTGGCGCGCTCTACCACTGAGCTAAGCGGGCTATGTCTGAAGTTAAGCAGTGCCAATAATACTCAGTCCTACTTACGCTCCCGCTTCAAGCTCAACCAACAACTATTGGTATTATCTATCCTGCACCTCCTTGAAGCTTGAAGCTTCGTCTCATAGCAATTGTACTTGTCTCGTCAACTCTCTCCCTACGAACTACCGGCTTGCTGTCGTTCCGCATTACCATTTCCCAAAACGAGTGGAGTGGCAAAATGATCATTCGCGTTCTCCTAGACGACGAATGTGGCCCACCCGATTGGACAGTCGGTGATTAGGAAGGACAAGTAAATGATAGACACCAAGATACCTCAGTTCGTCAAACTCTAATGTGATCGAGCTGTGAAAGTTTAAAAATTTATGGGAAACTCAGTCCATCTCCCCAAATCTCCCCCTCCTCTAAACTCGGATGTTAATGTGAAATTTGGACAGAGCCATGGCCAGGACGTCTTAGGAAACTATATCGGATTCAAAATACCACCTTGGTAGCAATCTTGTTTTCCGTCTTTATCAAGATTATGTTGACTGTTATTTGGCAGCGCTCATAGTGGAATCAACAACGACTGTCAAAATACTCCTTTGAATGTTGTACGGTTTCAGGCGTATTCTCGCCTCGGGATGCCTAAATTATCTTTTATCACTTCCCGAACTTGACGTTGATTGTGACTTCGAAGGATGGATAAAGTTGGAAAGGTACTTCTAGAAGCTTAACTGGCCCTCCTCTTCTACTGTTCTACCGAAAAATCTGTCTCTGACGTTGAACGATCATGTCTGGTGTCGAAGGGCTTTCTAACTCACTTTTTCAACCAGCGATCAGCTTTCTCCTGGCAGCCAACACAGCAGGCTTGGTGCGCATTCTAATGCGGTCAAACAGTGAAAATTTGCTGACCAATGCAACAGGTAGAAGTCCTTTTATACGGTACGATAATTGTATTTTCTGCCCTGCAATTGGGATCTTGAAAGTAATCATTGGTTTAAAAGGGGTGCACGTCACTCTCTTTTGCGTTTGCATGTTCGTCCTTGCGCGCAACAGGAACTCCAAACAATGGTTCATAGGGATTTCGGCTGTGATCATGTTTGTGTTGTCTACAGCAGACGTGGCCATAACAATCCAATTACTCGCGCATGACTTGGTTGGACTTTTCGATCCCAGCAAACAGCCAGAAATTATCAAACGAGCAGGCTACAAAAATCCCATATTTGTGACCAATAAGTGAGTAATACCTGGAATGCTGCTCGCCTTTCGTTTCAGCTGATGCTAGGATTGATGTGCAGCTTTATTGCTGATCTAATACTGGTCAGTCTTACGCATGTACTGCCTTCGTGCAAGATAATAACGAATTGATCATACAGCTATACCGTTGCTACATGGTATGGGGTCGCTCAAAATACGTTCTCGTCGGCGCCGCCTTCCTCGTTCTTGGCGACACAAGTAAGAATTATATTTATTAGCATGAAAATGCCCATGTTTGACTTTTATGCAATCAAGTTCTGGGATATACAACTTCGGGAGTCACAGTCAGCATTTTATCCCCTTCATTCGTTCCAGTGTATATCTGGACGATATTTGCTATCAACGTCCTCCTTGCAATTGTTACGGGTAAGTACATACAACGATCCCACTATAGCCATAATTTACAAAAAATGTTTTGTAGTTGGGCGCATATTTTGGGTATCCAAGATGTCAGCGAATGTACTTGGGCATACTCGTTCACGAGGCTATCGTACGGCTATGGCAGTCATGTAAGTACTGATTCAAAAAACCATTCCGCAGGTTCTGAATATTCATCTAAAATTTAATTTCACAGCATAGAGTCTAGTGTCGTTTATTCAGCGTGTATCCTAGCCTTCATTAGCATTACGTTTTCAAATCCATCCCCATACTGGGTCCGTGTGACGTCTTTCTTTGAATTTTGCCTTTAAATTCACGACTTCCATAGCTAGTTACAATAACAATTTGCTACAGAATTGTGGTAGGTCAGCTTCGCCTTTTTGTAGAACACTCACAAGACATTGTAATTATAGACTATCATGCCAACTTTGTTAATTGTCCAAGTTGGTCTAGGCCGCGCAGTGACAGACACCACCAACATGACGAGCACGATTTCCGAGTTCGATGTAGAAGCCCGCGCAACAAGTTCCATCGCTCTCGACACCCTGATACTGTCGACTCAGAATGGTTATCCAACGGGGTCTGTAAGCGAGGAGGGCAATCACCCTTTCGGCGGTGAAATTCGAGGTCCTTTAACGAATCAAAATGTCTTTACGTCCCATAAAGAAACAAATCGGTCTTTATCTCTCGAAAATCCTACCACTCAATAGAACGAACATTTGGGTTAATTTACATCTCTACACCATTTAACATTTAAAACCTCATTTAAAAAAATGTATATGATCCCATCCCGAATTGCCTTGTATTACAGATTTCCTTTATTTGAAATTTAACCCTGTACTCCCACTTGAGTGCGAGCGATGATACTCAATCAAAGCTACTCTGAGCACTACGAATGTCACTGCAAAAAAATTGACTCCGCCATCAAACTCCGCCGGAAGTCTCCCTAACATCTGGAACCGAGATTTTAAACGTCATTACAATTGTTATTTCAATTTGTCCCGTCAACCCTCTTTCTGAGAACTATCGGTTGTCGTTTCCGTATCCTGACCTTTAAAATCATTGTATGAATTGGCAAAACGTTTATCGCTTCCCTCCTAGACAACCAATGTATTCCACTCCATGACAGGGCCGATCAGAGGAGAAAAGGGCAGCGTAGATCATATCTATATTGAGCATTCAATTACAGGGGGCGCTCAGTTAATCGAATAAGAGAGCGATCATTTGTCGTGAAGGCGTGTAAATCTCCTCTTGATTTAAATTCGTCCCTGTGCGGTAATGCCGCATCCAGATATTTTTGACGGACTTGGAAAAGTGGAGAGATCAATGGCAGCAAATTCTTGGTGGTCAATTTTTATACGTCGACAGAAGGCGCATTGTTCAAAGTTCGTCAGCGCTCATAATCATATCATGAACATTTGTCAAAAGTTCTCCTTACAACGTCTGGTTTACGTTTGCGGCGGCGTGTGCTCTCTTCGAAACGGCCCTTTGTCGGCCTAGACTTGATTCATTCTTCCACTCCTTGCCGAACCCAACATTTAATGGCATTTTGAAAAATAGATAAGTTGGAACGAGATGTCACTTGGAAGTTAGAACGTATTTGAAAGCCCCCTTCTGCTGTTCCGCAGAAAAGTCTGTTTTGACGTTGAACGATCATGTCAGCAATCGAAGCGTTTCTTGATCAACTTCTTCGACCAGCGATAAGTTTCCTCCTCGTAGTCAATGCAGCAGGTGTGGTACGCTTTTTGGCTCGGTTAAATATTGTACTCTTAGTCTTACTGACCAGCGCAATAGGTGGAAGTCCTTTTATATGGTACGTGACTGTGTTATTTAACCAACAATTGGAAAGTGATCCTAGGTTTTAAAAGGCATACACATCGTTCTCTTCTGTGTTTGCATGTTCATTCTCGCGCGCAATAGGCGGTCAACACAGTGGTTCATAGCAATATCGGCTGTGACCATGTTTGTGTTGTCTACGGCAGACGTGGCCCTGACCATCCATTTGCTCACACATGACCTTGACGCAATCTTCATTAACGGCAAACTGCCAACGGTTCTCAAACGCATAGGCTATAAAAACCCCCTATTTGTGACCAATAAGTGAGTAATGTATGGATTATGGCTCGCCTGTCATTTAACTAACAAATGCTATCAGCTTCATTGCTGATCTTGTATTGGTCGGTCTTATTGTACTTCTATCCACGGATGTCATTGACAAAGGGGTAGTGAAGCTATACCGCTGTTACATGGTATGGGGTCGCTCAAAATACATTCTAATTGGCGCGTCTTGCCTCGTGCTCGCTGACACAAGTAAGAGTTATATTCCTACTAATGAAGTGAACGCGTATGTTTGACTTTTTAAACCTACAAGTTTGGGGATATACGACTATGGGAGTCACAGTTAGCCTTTTATCCGCTTCATTCATTCCAGTGTATGTTTGGACGATATTCACCATCAACCTCCTACTTGCGATCGTTACAGGTGAGTACAGAGCATCGTGATGACAGTAGAGCCATAATCTTCCCAATGCCATTCAGTTGCGCGGATATTTTGGGTATCCAAGATGGCAGAACCTTTGCTTGGGCAAACGCGTCCACGTGGGTATCGTATGGCCATGGCAGTTATGTAAATAAAACAAAAAAGCATGCTCGATTGTATCTGAATCCATTTTTCTGCAGCATGGAGTCCAGTGTCGTCTATTCGGCCTGTATTTTGGCATACATCAAGTTTCCTCGTCCATCTCCATATAGGGTTCGTCTGATACCTTTACTTGAATGTTCCCCAGAAAATATTCATATCTTGCATAGATAGTTACAGTAACTGCTTGTTACAGACTTGTGGTTGGTCGGTTTCGCCTTTGAAATTTCAGCAGGAAGGTCTCATCAAGACATCATAATCACAGACTATCATGCCGACTCTCTTAATTGTTCAAATTGGTCTGGGCCGCATTGTGAGAGACACCACAAACATAATCACTACTACGTCCGAGTTCGATGTAGAGCCTGGTCGCGCAACAAATTCCATCGTCCTCGATACTCTAGTGCTGTCAACACATAATACCTATCCCATAAGATCTGTGAACGAGGACGGCAACCACCCTTTTGACAGTGAAATTCGAGGTCCGTTAACAAGTCCGAATGTCTCTATGTCTCACCAAGAAACAGATCGATCTTCACTCCTAGAAAATCCTACCTCTCAATAGAATGACGTCAGGTCACATGTATAGCATTTAATATTCAATCGTCATAAAAAACACTGTGCATCTCGTCCCTAATTATTTGCATTACAGATTTCCTTTATTTCTAATGCAAAACTGTACAACCACTTTTGGCGCGAATGATACTCATGAAAAGCTACTTTTTAGCACTCTCGCATAATAACTTTCTACTAATTTGACACGAAAGTATTGATCCTTATCTTCTTCCCAGCTTAATATCATTCAGCGCTGAGCTGTCACTCATTCTTACGAATCTGTCATTTTCTCGAGGTTTTGATGTTTGCTGACGGATATATTAGTGGATTGGGTATACGTATCACTTTCTCTTCAAGCGCTTGCTCTGACATCGTGCATCGCAGTTACCATAGTCATGTATCTCATTCCGCAGGCTGGGCACAGCTTCGAGTTTCTCCCCGCGGACCCGGTTATTTGATGTCAGAAAAGAGAATACTATATATGAAAGAGGACTTTGCGCCCTCGTATCCTCTTTCGCAGCCTCCTCCTTCGCAAGTTGGCTCCCTCTGTTGTTCCTTCATATTAATTCACCAAAATGTCTGGAACCGGAATTCTTGCTGGACGATCTCTCGAATCTGACATAACCGTTTTATTGGCGCTTAACACCGCGTTGATGGTGCGTGGATCCGCTCTATCAAGTCAACCAGAAATTTCGGCTGACTTTTGAGGAGGTTGAAGTGCTCTTTTATGGTGACCATGGTTCCATATAGCAGCGAATAATTTACCGACGTTTTTCAGGGATTCATATTGTTCTTTTCGCTGTTTGCATTTTTATCCTCATCCGCAACAGACGTACAACACAGTTGTTTATCCTTCTATCAGCAGTGGCTATGTTTGCTTTGTCCACGGCGGACGCAGCAATAACCATGCACATAGCTACACATGATATCGCCTTCACCTCAGACCCAGAGAAGTTCCCTCTCATTTTACGCCAGATGGATTATAAAAACATATTATTTGTTGCTAACAAGTAGGTTTATTCTTATATACCGGGCGTTCTGACGTTTATTCCACTGTGTTGACAGTTTCATATCTGAGCTTATACTAGTGAGTCTTCGCGTCTGACACTGGCAATTTCCCTGATAGATTTTCTTAGTTATATCGATGCTATATGGTTTGGGGTCGTTCAAAATACATATTAATTGGTGCATCCTTCTTGGTTTTGGTCGATTCGGGTTAGTTT
>Ga0247779_1000556_pt1 | contig 22783 bp, 26 predicted proteins | sample UWRJL221509R5_FD_179925 | JGI IMG/M metagenome (GOLD analysis project Ga0247779, IMG submission 179925) | Plant litter microbial communities from Arlington Agricultural Research Station in Wisconsin, United States - UWRJ-L221-509R-5 | ecosystem: Environmental > Terrestrial > Plant litter >... | reverse complement strand
TTGTTTAGTTCTGTCCTCTGCCTTTTCTTTGATCTTTGGGCTTCAGGATCTTCCACCTCGTGGATGGTGTTATCGTCCACAATGATGAATTTTCTGGGTGTATTTTTTGACATGCGGCTCATAAGAGAGTAAAATGGGAGGTATCGTAACTCTGAAAGATCTACACAGGCGACAAGCGCCTCTCGAAACGAGGGGAAGAAAGAAGAAAGGGCCTTTGTTCATTGCCTGTCGGTGACACGCTTAATTATAGTCACGTGCTAGTCATATGCGCGGTGCCGCAGAAGTTAACAAAGACATAAGCCCTGGATGCTTTGTTTTTCTGCTTTTCTTGTGTTTCATCTCAGAACAAGGCGCATTGCAACGGTAGCATCTTGTACATTTCCGGAGTGATATAAAAATAATCTAAATTGATGAATTAATTACGGTCCGTGTCGTGTCAGAAATGCCTAGAGAATTGACTATATACAAAAATACAGGTAAAGTCGGTAAGTAAGGGTAGCCACGCCGCGAACGACGGGTGTAGCATTCCACAGTTTAAATTTGTCCGTGGTCGTGAATCATTAAGAGGTTGCAAGGAATGTGGGCCGCACTGTGTTCTTATGTTAATAGTATCGGCGAAAAGAGAAAGGCTAATAGTTGGAGTTGCCAAAACTGCGGCGGTGATAATTTCCATGAAGCTCTGCGATTTCAGTCAGCGGGAGCTAGAAGATGTTCGAAGAAATAACCCACGATGCTTGTTTGGGAGTTCCTGTCATCTTCACTTCCAGGACAGCGACCAGACCATCGCTAGCATTCGCACCATTCACACTTACAGAATCATTGTGATTAATTCCAATGTTGGTGTTCTGCAAGAGACCGGACACATATTTGATATCGGTCTGATATGTATAATTAGCCCATGAAGTTATGGCAGAAAACGATGTGGAATCGGTGACATTTGGCGTATTGATGAAGCTGCCGGTAATGTTGCCCACTAGCCAGTCTCTGCCGAGGTTGTACCCGTTCACGACGATACCATGTTGTTCTAGGTCATACTATTCAATCAGGTGCTCATAAGAAGCAAGCTAGCGATCCTTACCAGCTAGGGACATCTCGTACGAAGTAGCCATAAAAATAGCGCCGCTGAATTGATTGTTAGGATCTGCACGACGTCAGACTTATGATCTACGCACCTGTTTGCGGATGGGCCATCTTGTACCCAATACCTAAAGTGGTTGCCGCCTTGGATCGTCTCTTTACATGTCCCCAGCTGAGGGTCACCATAGTTCCAACGAATAACGGCCGTCTCATTGTCTACAACGAGGTTAGAAGGATGATTGCCTGCATCAACACTAGAACACGTACGGTATCCCCGTCCGTCCCCTAAATTAGCTCCTTGATGGTCTCCAGCATGCTGTCCAAGACATTCGCCGGCGAAGCCGAATGAGCTGAGTGTACCGAGAGCAAAAACGAGATAAGGTATCAGGCCACACAGTAGGCCAAGTAATCAACGTGTCAAACGCACAGAAAATAATTCCTCAAGCCCCCCTCGTCCTCCCGGTCCTGCAGTACTCGTTCGTCTGATTTGCCTGAAATAATAACATTTAATGGTTCACCCTGGCCCACAGGCCACGTATTTTGGGCGAGCTTTGTGAATAGACATTATCAACATTTACAGGTTCAGTCAAAATAGCATGGTGTTACGCACTGTGAGCATGCTACCACCAGCAGCTAGAGGCGAGTAGTATCCTTCCTGTGGTATACTTTTCGTAGAACTTGCGCTACGTTTCCATGAACGTCCCAAAGATCTCCAAGTTGGGTCGATTACATGGGACAATATTGGTGTGGTGCATAGTAAAAGAATAGTAAAAGACAGTGTTTTTGAGGCCATCGTTCAATGGTGGTGGTATACTTTAAAGATAGGTATCAGCTGGCTGCAGCTTATTTATCGGCCAGCGAAGCTGCACCGAAAGAGAAATATGGCGTTTCTAAGAGGAAGATGGTAATGGCAAAAGACTGAACAGCCGTAATTAGATATTCGCGTGACTGATGCTTATTTAAGTCATTTACAAATTACATCTTATTTTATTATTTCTCATGACAAGAACAATGATTTCTTGAATTTAATGGCTTCGCGTTTAGCCCTCCCCGCAATCGCACTGGGAGGAGTTGATGCTGGGTATGGGGATGGAAATACAGAACCTCAGAGAAACTCACGCGGAACAAAGGTAACTCGACGTTAGCTCTTCTGAAGAACCTGCCAAAAAGGGGGTATTGGCCTTTAAGATATAGGTTACACAGGAAATGAGCAGGTTCACCCAAAGATATCAATATCAGACCTGGCATTATACAGCAGAGTAAAGATACAAATCAATCGATGATTTCTAAGTCTCCGTAAGGCTTAGCCTTGAAATACGAGTCGTCGAAATGATGCACGCGCACGAAACCGTCCTCTCCTCCAGATGCATAGCACGAACCTGCTGGGTGAACAGCAATGCTGGTGAAATATGTGAGTTTTCGAGGTGTTGTGATAGAGCAGACAGTAACATAACATACGTGTTGATAGGTCCGAAATGACCCTTAACACGGCCAACTTCCTCTTCAAATACTTTGTGCCAGAATCGTGTTTCAAACTTTCCCTGACGCAGAGATGTCGTCGTGACGTTCATGGCTTCTTGACCACCACCAAGAAGAACCTGGAGGAAACAACATATTTACAGAAATTCTCCATGGGTCAGATGGCAAATATGTCTTACATATGGGCGGTTGGGAGAAAGAGCAGCACTATTCAGTGGTGTTTCGGTGGTGTAGGTCTTGATGACCATGAGGTTTTTGGCATCATGTATCTGAAGGTCATAAAGAGTAAGCTGCAGTTTTCCTCCCCTTGAAAGAACTTTAAATCTTACTCGTGCAGCTTTGTCCTTACTGCTCGTGATACAGTAAGTCCAGTCCTTGCTCATCTGGAGATCAGTGACAACATCGCTGTGCGCCCGCTCGTTATTGTCGATTTCCTCGCCCGATTTAACGTTGAAAAGAGCAACCTTGCCAGATTCATGACCGGTGATGATAATATCAGGCGTCAAGGTAAATGCGCAAACAGTTGCTTTTGATCCAATAGGGTTGAACATATACAATGGCTCTTTCGATTCTGCGACAGCCAAAATTTAATCATTTTGTATCAGCAATCTAAGAGCAAAAGGTCAGTCGAACGTACGCTTCGTGCCATCTCCCTCATCACTAATCGCAAATACTCGAATCGCACATTGGTGACCCATACGTTGCTCAGTAATGCAAACAACGCGTGTTCCTTTCTCATTGAAGGCGACTCGTTTAACGGCAGTGGGGAACTCCCAGGTGTATAGGTTTTTTCCAGTGCGGACTGACCACAGTCTAAGGGTATTGTCAGCAGCACCTGAAATAAGGTATTTTGATTCGGCTAAAAATCGGATAGAATTTAGTACACATGTAGGAAAAGACCACCAATAAATAGCCCAACGTACGATCGACGTCCACTGTCCAAACAGTACCATTCGTCCCTTCGTATGTTCCTAACCGTTCTCCATTATGCGAGTACCACACGTTGATAACGTTATCTTTCGAGCATGTGAATAACAGGTCTCCGTCTGCGTTGAACTTGATCTGTGTCAAAGATCGTTCGTGACCTGGAGAACACAGAATTGTTGGCTTTATGTCGCTGCATCAGCGGCATAGATTCATAGGTTCGTACCTTGTAGAAGAATAGGTCTCTAGATTACACGCATTGTAAGTTATTTGTAGCCCTGATAAACACACTTGAAATCTCACCATTTTTTGTTATGTTTTGGGTCAACAGCGCAGTGAACACTAAACGAGATGAGGAAGAGTTTTCTTGATGTCACGTGTAAATTCCTGTCTGAGGTAATTGGTATAAAACAACTAGTAATTAATTAATCTTATCCAAATCTGGAATAACAGAATCGGCTGAGTTGGGCATTGGCATTCAGCCATGTTCACAAAATAAATTCAAGAAGTAACAGAAACTAAAAGCTTTACAGGCAGAATAAAATTTGAAAGCACTTACCAAACTTAATGTAGAAAGGCAAGGTTAGGAACTGCCAGTGTGTCGGCAATTGGCCAGAGACTTTCTCAGACTATCCGAAACGAGGAAAATGGACTCTACTTCGTAATAATGTGAGTACCTAGCCTTTCTCTTTCTCTATTCTCTCTCTTTTTGACATGTAAATGTCCATCGCAGGGCGAAGGAAGGCTCGCTTCGCCATCCCAGCAGGAGCGCGTTATACACTCGAGCCGGCATCGACTCCCGGAGCATGCCTTGCGAGTGTAGCGAGCAAAAAATTCTCTTGTTTTTTTTCTCGATATACTGATGTCTTTTCTTTTTCTTTCAAATAGGATTGTTTTGCGACAGTTCATATTCAGGCAACGGCAAGCTCATGCCCGTCCCATACCTTTTCGGCAAAATCAGGCAGGCAAGCATGTGGATTCTTGCGGGTGCCTCCTCTTTTGTCGGAACCTTTGTACATTGACAGTTTGCAACAATGACTCATTTATGGTTTCACACGCGTAGAAATGAGCTATATATGTAAGAGCACGCTTGCTGGTGGCTTCATCGTTCGGCTACGATGCGCTCATTCACCTTCATGCAGAATGCCTTACAGTAAGAGTCGAGCTTCTACTATGGGATCTTTACTAAATGATTATCCAGGTTTGATGAACGTCTCCTATCGCTGGCATTCACCTGCGTTTCCATCATTGTGTTTGCCATTCTATTTTCGAACGCGTATCTCAGTCACAGCGAATGCCAGACAAGAAACACGCAGACTCAAAGCTTGAAAGAAAAAGTTCATGGACACATTCAGGCTTTTGGAGGATACATGATCTATGCGTTCATGACAGCGCGCCTCACTGGAATTGCACTGTTGGCGTACTTATCAATAATTACCCCAGTAAACAATTGTCAAGCCATTCCATGGTTAGGACGCGAGAATATCTGTCTGGAGAGTAGCTTATTCGTTACTGCAGTAAGTTGAATATCTTATTCCTAAATATTTCTGATATTACATCTTCTTGCAGTGTTATTGCTCAATCTTGGCTATTGCCTCTCTATTGTCAAAGACATGGGGACGCATTTTGACTTGTCATATCACTGTGCTATCACTAGTCAAATTTGGCATATACACTTACAGAGATTTATGGCCTCTTGCTACCTTTGATATGGAACCAGCCGACCTAGCGGAAGGGAAGATTCTATGGGCGAAAATTACTTTACTATTTTTTATAGCACTCGTCATCCCTCTAGTAATTCCTAATCGCTACGTGCCGGTCGATCCTGAAAATCCTATGATTGTTCTTGATCCCCAGCAGACCGCTTCATGGCTGTCAAGGCGTACATATACCTACATTGATCCTATCATTGTGGCAGCTTACAAAGTCCCTCATCTCAGCGTCGCTCAACTTCCCCCACTCCCAGACACCGAGTACGCTGCCCATCAGTGTGCCACCTCCTTCCCTGTGAGTGCAATAACGACCTTTACTTATATAAATATATTGAGTCACCTTTAGCACCTCGATCCGTATTTGAACCCCAAACAGCGGCATTTATTCTTCGGGTTATTGTATCATTTGCGTGCGTTAAAAGATTTAATTTGACTTGAGTGGACTTTTGTCCTGAACTAAGTACTCTCCAGGATGGGAATATTTTGTTATAGGGCTTAATCTTATCGGGAGTGCGATAACCACATTTTCAGGACCGGTTGCTCTCAAGCAAATTTTAGGGTAAATACATGATCATATCCTTGTATTGATCTAACCTCATTCGAGAAAAGGTACATCGAAACCAAGGGGCAAGGGGCAACAGTGCAACCTTGGTTTTGGATTGGTTTACTGCTCTGCGGACCTCTTCTGAATTCCATATTTCTACACTGGAATCTATACCTTTCAACAGTCGTACTCGTGCGCCTTCAAACAATACTTACCCAGTTGGTCTTTGAACATAGTCTTCGCATAAGATTCAAAGCCGAAGCACCCTCATCTTCTCCAACCTCTCAGACTTCCGACCCTATACCATCCTCATCGACAATTTCATCTCTCGATAACGAATCTGATAGCGAATCTGTACGAGGAGAAACCGAATCACAAGATACCAGACAAACGACTACGGTTGCGGCCTCTGAAAACAGTAGTCAGCATGATGATTCGTTGTCGGACACAGCAAAAGGTAAAAAGAAAGTTGGAGGCAGTATTAAAGCACCCACCGAGGCCAGACCAAAGCACAGCGGAGATGCAGAAAACCTGATGGGAAGAATTAACAACTTGGTGACGAGTGATGTATATAACGTAGGAGAGGGGGATGAATTTCTTAATATGTGTATGTTCCATACTCAACGAAACCTTTGTCTTCATCCTCACCGACTTTTGCAGTCCTTGTCGTCCCGACGCAAATCACATTATCAATTGTATTTCTCTGTCAAGTCCTTGGCTGGAGGTGATACTTTAGACAAATTCTGACTCTGCCGAATGCTGACCGTGCCATAGTGCTCTAGTCGGTCTCTTCTCGCTCCTTATGTTGACTCCGGTTCCCGGATTTATCGCCAAGAAGACAGAAAATGCTGAAGGGACGAAGATGAAAAAGGTAATCACTCAGGTAAACGCATATGCATGACCTATCTGACGCCTATCCAAGACAGATAGCAGGGTGCAAACGATTACGGAAACTATTGGCGTCATTCGTATGATAAAGCTGTTTGGATGGGAACGGAAGATGACCCAAAAGGTCACCGAGAAGCGAGAAGAAGAACTCCGATGGATTTGGAGAGTCAAGGTGAATTAAAAGAATGTGCCTGCTCAGCTCATCCTGATTAATGGACAAATACCACGCAGGTCCTGCGACTGATGAGCGAAGTTTCGAAGTAAGTTTATTCCTTCGACATTGGCGAGTATTTGAGTATTAATATTCACTCCAATAGCATGTTCATCCCCACTCTGGCTATGCTTGTCACATTTGCCACATATACGGTCATTATGAAGGAAGATCTCACTGGTTTGTTGTCTCAAGACCTTGTTCGGGACCTTCATTAATGTCAACGTTGATACTTTTCAGCGTCTAAAATATTCTCGAGCATGGCCGTCTTTTTCATACTTCGAGATCAATTGCACAGAATATCATGGGAAGCGAGCTTGCTTATCCAAGGTAAGAAATACCGGAGCTCACGAAGCTCATTGAATCTCAACTGACGATTCCTTGCTCCACTGCAGCTAAGGTGTCTTTGGACCGACTGAATCGTTTCTTCCGCAACACAGAGGTACTTGATCGATATTCAGTCTCGGATAAGGCGACATCAGTACTACTCAATCTGCCAGCTGCCGACTTTGACTCTGAAGACGATCGGATAGGATTCAAGAATGCCACTTTTGCCTGGTCGGCTGACGATTTGGACGGATCTCTCACGCCTTCCAGTCGAAATTTCAGGCTTTATGTCGAGGATGAGTTAATCTTCAAACGGAACTGCATAAACATGATTGTCGGGCCCACGTGAGCTAATCCTGTACTCGTACAGCCTTAAACGTCTGAACATTTTTCGATTTAGTGGATCTGGAAAAACATCGATCCTCATGGCGCTACTTGGTATGTACAGTAGTAAAACTTTCACATTATTTGGCCATAATAATTATCAGGCGAGATGCACTTCGTTCCATCACATACAAACTCATGGTACAATCTCCCTCGAGACGGAGGCGTCGCATATGCCGCTCAGGAGTCTTGGGTCCAGAGCTCTACTATACGAGAGAATATTGTTTTTGGCTCGCCGTACGATGAGGCTCGTTATAAAAAAGGTATGTATTCAACTATCAGACTGAATTAACTCTCATCAGAAGCCAGTCATAAAACAGTGTGCACTGGAGCCCGATCTGGAGCTTTTTGATGCCGGCGACCAAACTGAAGTTGGAGAAAGAGGTTTAACACTCAGGTACAGTTTCATAAGCGTTCCAATACGAAATTTAGCTAATCGAATTCGAACTTGGTCTAGCGGCGGGCAAAAGGTACATATATGCACTCACTTGATTTGATATGATTAACCTTACAATTATATCCAGGCTCGTGTTACTCTTGCGAGGGCTATCTATTCTCGAGCGGCAATAATTCTACTCGACGATGTTCTTGCAGCTCTCGATGTCCATACGTAAGTATGACGAACATAGCGCCACCCACTTGTCTGTTAATTGAACTTTCATTCAAGGTCTTCCTGGATCGTAGAGAAATGCTTCCGAGGAGATCTGGTTAGAGGTCGAACCATCATCATTGTCGTAAGTATGCTTTAGAAGTTGTTATAGCATTTAACCTGATCGATTGCTGCAGACGCATAATATTGCGCTAGTCGGCCCAGTAGCAGAATTCGTTGTTTCTCTCGGTACCGACGGTACAATCAAAAGTCAAGGAACAGAGGTCAGCAGTATTATACAACACGACTCGCACCTTGCGGCAGAGCTGCAACAAGAAGAGCAGGCTATCGCATCTGGTAAACAAGACGAAAGTGCAGCAGAACATGCCCAACATGCCCAACCAAAGCCGCAAAGTGATGGCAAGCTAGTTGTGGCCGAGGAAATCGCCCAAGGTCATGTCACCTGGAGATCCATGAGTTTATTAATATCTGCCATGGGAGGAGGTCACCCGATCCTGTTCTTTGGCTTATGGATATTCGCAGAAATGGCCTCAGAAATAATATTCACCGGGCAATCTTGGTTCTTAGGAATTTGGGGACATCAATACGAAATACATGATCCATCGGAGGTTAGACTGACGTAGTAAGTCCTATCGTGAATCGGAGATATATGACAAAAGCCGTCGTACTAATATGACCCTAGTTACCTCTCTATATTATCTATGATCATCATAGCGGCTATAGGAATATATGCGATAGCTAATATCTTCTTTAACTATCGTGCTATAGCTGCATCAAAGGTTATTCACCACAAATTGGTGGACTCCGTCTTTACGAGCACTTTTAGATGGCTTGACGAGACGCCAACGGCTCGCATAATTGCAAGATGTACTCAAGATGTTCGCAGCATAGATGGTCCCCTTCCTCAGAACTTTTATTGGGTTGTCAATCAATCCACGGGAGTCGTCATCAGGTTGTGCGCAGTTATAATAGTTACACCCATCTTCATTGTTCCCGGCCTCTTTGTAGCTCTGGTCGGTACGGTGATGGGCAGCATATACCTTAAAGCGCAGCTTTCAATCAAGAGAGAACTCAGGTATGAACTGATTTTCTGAAAGAACTATTTTTTAAAACATCCTTGTAGCAATGCTCGATCCCCGCTGTTGGCTCATTTCAATGCATCGATACATGGCCTTGGTAAGTTTAATAGCCTCTGTCCTAATTCATTACTTCTAATTTATGGAGTATTTTAGTCTCAGTCCGCGCATACGGGGTGCAGCAAACATTTAAACAAGAGTCATTGAAACGAATAGATCAGTACTCACGCATTGCTCGTGCATCATGGAACGTCAACAGATGGGTCGGCCTCCGTATGGACTTTTTAGGCGCCTTCTTTACCTCAGCCCTAGCATGGTACCAAGTTTATGGCCAAAAGGTTAGCGCTTCAAACATTGGCTTCTCGCTGAATATGGCCATGGCATTTTGCTCCTTCATATTTTGGACAATTCGTGTCTTCAACGTCTTCGAGGTAGAATCAAACAGGTAAAATCGGGATATTTTGCACAGGGCCCAGGCTTATAACTGATTCCATCACGCAGCTTGGAACGGATTCAAAACTATCTGGACATAGATCATGAGACGACAGCGACGGAGTCCGGTAAACCACCTGCAGCTTGGCCTAGTAGTGGGGACCTCAGAGTCGAAAACCTGTCAGCACGATATTCAAGGGTAAGCAATAGTAAAACTATGATTCTTCATATTTCACTCACACGGAACGACGACAGTCTGGCCCCAAAGTATTGCATGACGTGTCTTTCCGCATAAAATCAGGAGAACGTGTCGGAATTGGTAAGTTACCTAACACTGAATGAACTCGTAGTAATGCCGATGCTTTAATTACAATAGTCGGTAGAACTGGGAGCGGAAAGGTAACTTTATAACCTGATTCTTCTTCTTAGCTAACAACCCTATGCAGAGCAGTCTCACTCTCGCTTTGCTGAGATGTATTATTACCGACGGCTCGGTATACCTCGACGGCTTGCGGACAGAAGATATTAATTTGGATGCTTTACGTTCCAGCATAACAATTATCCCTCAAATGGTACGTGGATAGCACCAACTTAACATTTAATTAATAAATCCAACGAACTTTTACATTAGCCCGAACTCATTAGCGGTAAGTATTCCTCATAGATGGCTGAGTCGCATCCTACTGAGTTTCAAGAAACTAGGCACTCTTCGACAAAACCTTGACCCATTCGATCAAAACGATGATTCCATATTGAACGATGCATTAAGATCTGCAGGGTTGTTTTCGTTGCAGCAAGAACTAGGCGAGTCACGCCTTACTTTGGAAAGCAAGATATCGGGAGGAGGAGGAAACCTTTCCGTTGGTCAAAGACAAATTATTGCGCTTGCTAGGGCTATGGTCCGTGGAAGTAAACTGCTTATTCTGGACGAAGGTACGTGAGACTTCAGAGAGGGCCATATTCAGCGTCTTATTATTGCCTCATACACAGCTACGTCTGCCATCGGTAAGTATCCGTTTAGTTTCGCAACTCGTAACAGGCCGCCATCTGATAAAAACTAGATTACAAAACCGATGCCGTTATTCAAAGTACCCTTCGTCATGAATTAAGCGCTGATGTTACTGTAATTACAATCGCTCACCGTTTGCAAACAATCATGGACGCCGACAAAATTGTGAGTCGAGCCAAATTAAACATTTCTATTGTGAATTATGACCTGTTCCAACAATATCAGATGGTTCTCGAAAATGGACGAATTGTTAGTAGAAATCGTAATAATTTTGTGTTTGTTGCAACGTCCTGACATTTTTTTTAATTAGGCCGAATTTGACAGTCCTCAAACTCTATTGAGGAAGAGTAAAGGCGCGTTGCGATCTTTAGTAAATGACAGCGGCGACAAAGATGCTCTGTTCAAGCTCGCCAAGGTATAGGACTGATCGTCTATTAGCGTACACAAACTACGATATTTTATTCCACGTGGATTGTGGAATCACTTTTTATCTAACTCTCTTTCTATATATACATACTTTCAAACTCGAGACAATGCTTCAGCGACGAACCAGCGACACTCAATTAGAGGAACAGGGTCCATTGAAAACTCCTATACTAGAGTATTATTAAGCAAATGCGCAAATCTGAAGTACTCATGATATCCCACCAAATGCTCGCTCAATCTCCAGTCCTGCTAACGACCAATTCACTATCGAGCTTGCGATAGACAGAGTCTTTACTGCCTTCGTTGACAATCCTGTACTGGCGACATACGTGGACGGCCAAGATTATGGTGACCTTGGAATATCTTGTGAAGACAAGTCATCAGGCCTCAGGATCGATCTGACCGTATCGTCGAGCCCAATCGTACGTCAAACTCTTGTAATTTCATTGGTGATTGATTTCGTGATTTCGCTATGACGCAGCCCTTGACGAAGTTCATACACAAAATGAAGCTTTGGCGGTGGGAATAGGATTCACTATTTCATATCAGCCAGAGCTCTCTGCCGTCAGCGAGAATAACTTAGTTATTTTCAGCGAACCTTCTCTGTATACTATCCCTAACCCTGGTCATTTCTCTTAATTAGTACACCATGGAAAAGGATCGCGACTTACGACGTTCCCGACCTCTCCTGACTGCCCCATTTTCAAGCGACAGTGAGGTAAACTCCATTTAGGTACAACGCCGTCTACGTCATCGCATCGAGAAAGATGCGGGGAACCCGACATGCACCTAGTCGGATTTAAATGCGCCGTAATCAATGCTACGAACAGGCACTCCCTGCCGACACCAACCCCGCCCGTGTGGTGAGAGGATGATCCTTCCAGATGTATCGTCGGAGCAAACAAGTGCGCTTGCACCCTCTTCAGTATTCTGATCGATAACTTGATTGCTGACCATTGTTAAATGACATAGGTGATATTTTGGAACCAAGAAGGCAACAAAGTCGCAGTTAACGGTACAGGCAGTTTTGGTCAGCCACGAGAACTCTCTGGGTACAACAAGAAAACGGGGGGTATCGCAATGGTGAGTGTTAAACTGATTTGACTAGAATGACAATTCACACCCCGAGTTCAGGTGCGCAAACCGATATCTTCCAAAACGAAGTTTGTTTTTATTGATGTTCGGTGCGACATACCGCATTGCTGTGGTTTACCTGTTTCCCATAGAGTCCAATCTTCGACGATATTTCCGAAATCAATCAAAAAACGAAATTCATGTTGTTAGGTAACGCCCAAGATCGGGTGTGCAAAAAACGTGGCTACAGGATGAATGGAATAGCCGCCTTTCTTTCTTTGGGGTACGTGCCAGGGAACTTGCTATGGTACCACTTGTGTCCTTTGTACGCGCGTGGCAACATGAGTAAGAATTCAGTCAGAAGGAATATCCAAGGCGGGGAGAGGATTGGGGCAAATTCTTGGGCAGGGATATTAAAAATGTCCGAGTAAGTCTGGGGACTTAGGAGCGATGGTATGATGGTCGACAACGTAAAGTCGGAGAGTCGGAAAGGTAACGGCGAAGCTGCTATGGCGAAGCCTAGCCACTCGACCCATTCGAAGAAATAGTTGGGATATGATATTAAACTGAATAAGCCGCCTTGTGGAATAGCGTAATGCTCTCCTTTGTCTTTGCCTTCTGCCTTTCCTTTCCCCTTGCTGTTGGCCTTGCGTCGAATATTGAGTAATATTTCGTCATGATAAATATTCCCTACGAAGCCTAGAACCCATATCGCAAGACCCGTATAGAACGTTGGAGTTGATACTCCCTGGAGATATAGTCTGCCGTAAGGCGAGGACAGGTAACATCCCAAGAGAGACCCATTGAGGACGTTAAAGAGAATGCCGCTGAATGTGACTATGAGGTGGGTTTTTGAACGAGAGGGAGTGCGCAGAGGTGAGAAAACAGCACGATTCGCGTAGTGAATCAAGAATGCTATGGCAAGAATACCGTGTCGCTCAGTGGGCGACGGCAACGCAGGTGCTTTAACTGTGAGAGGCGACGTGGCGAAAGTGTATATGAACATAATCGGCGAAACGAGCTCCATGAACATCCAAGCTTTCCGGCCATCTACCAAGAGTAAACTAGATTGATCCTTTGGTGTAAAGCGTCCAAATGGCGCATTAATAACGAGAAGAACTGGTGCGGTGAGTAGTGAACTGATTGTGAACCATTTTCGCGCCTCTGTGGAAAGGTCAGGCAAGTTGCACGAATCAAGTCAGTGGGCCTACCATTGTAGAGATATAACGCTCTCCCAAATGAGAACATTTTCGTAGGATCCATCATCTCCGACGGGCGTCTACCTAATAACTGAAAGAAACAGAAAGAAGAAATGCCACTGGGTATCCCATATGCTGAGGGGTCCGGCCGAGCACTTCCCTCGAACAAACAAAGCCAAATTGTAGTTACCAAAATCCTACCAGGGGTGATTTTCTTTGCACAATTCTTCTATTACCCTTGCAGTTAATGTATCTAAAAGCTATTAAATACATAATAGAAGCAGTATATTGCGCGTATATCAAAAAAAAAAAAAAAAGCGACTTTTTACGCTTCATTTGATATCATGATGACGTGACCGCAGATAAATCCACGTGTTCTACTGTAGTAGACGCGTCGTCGCGTAGGACTCAGTCTTTGGCGGAGTCACAGAGACTTTGACGACCATTGCGAAATGCTGTCTTCCTGCTTTCAATGGTAATATCGTAGCCGATGCTAGCCCGCTGTCCTCTCGTACACTTACTCCATTGAAAAGCTGTCAACAGTGACTAACTTGTTTACATTGAATTTTATAAATAATGCTGATATATTTGATAGTTTCAATATGAACGTTGTCGGGGCTCTAGGACCATGGGGACAGATTTTAGATCAATGCCGACGAGATTTGGTATAAGAAGCTACTGCTGGCATTGGATGGTTCTTACCAGAAGGCAGAAATTTCCATGGCTTGGTTCGGTAGCTTCTCGCAGTGAGTGTTTTTCTAAATGTTACTTTGCGAGCGCCAGCTTATTGAGATCTAGAGTCGACGCTCAACTCCTGCCGTTCATCTTTGTTAGCCTTTCCGCATTTCTGCTGGTTTTAGGACACTTGCATATTCGTATTTTCCAACGTCGCATAAAGGAGTCTTTGACGCCAGGAACCACACCTGCATCCTCCAATCTGACCATACTGCGAGCTCACATTCGTCAATATGGTGGAAAGAGAGTCTATGGGCTGATATTCATGCGTGCTTTGGGGCTTGCACTTTTGGCAGTTATGTCGGCAAACGGACGCACCAAGCAATGTTTTCGCCTTGAAGCAATATGCAGCACATCTGTAGCTATGGTAAGTCTCGTTAAATTATCCTTTTGGACTTAGCAATTTCATTGAATGAATTAAACAGGCATATTCCTCTATTTTGACAATGGTTTCACTATACTCAAGATTGTGGTATCGTGCCCTGACCAGACATGTCATGGCAATCTCATGGGTCTCAATAGGCGTCTGCGCTTACTACTTCATGTGGCCGCCTGCACATATGTTATCAGTGGGACATGATTTGTGGGAGATAGGGATTCTTTTCTCTGTTTGCGGCGTCTCTCCGCTTCTCGTACACACTATGGGACGTCCTCCTATACCTTCAAGTAAGCACAAACGAAACTAGGGACTTGATACGTACAGATTTGGACTCGTAAATAGCCATGATATCCCAGAAACAACTTCAAAATGCATTTGAATCCTAGCTCTACTAATCTTGAACTTCTCTGTTAAGAGATTCAGCTCCTGGGTTAATTTCAAGCAAAATCAGTCCATTCTCAAACACCCTTAGACCGTAATCTCAATATGTTAGCTTAACACATATAGTCGTAGTAATCCTTCCGATAAAAGATGATCGATTATCCCAGGATAGAGGGAGATCCTTGGTTAAATAGTTTACCTTCTTTCATTTCCTCTGCAGATTGTACCCCAGTCAATGGGAGGATCTTCTTGGCGTTTTGAACTTTCTTACCTCAGAATAAATACAGAAACTATTACTATAGTACTTTACGCCGGTCAGTACCGTACTTCCTTGTATATTCTTACACATTGATCTCGAACTCCGAGTATCTCGGTTACTCAGAGAATAATTTGCTAAAAAGCCAGCGTCAGCAAGTGAATGGTCATTTGTATGTCCAGGTCGACCGGGACTACAAGAATATCGTCCAAGGTTCTGCGAATGCCAATTCACGCATTAATAGATTGAAGTACCGATAAAGTACTGCAAGAAGCGATTATTTTGTTCTAGGACCCAGGTATTGAAACAGGTACCTCTGAACACGGTGTCTAAATGACGTTGAACTGCATAGCTTTCTTGTTCACCAGTTCTTTAGACACCTGATATATTGATGATATATGAAAGAAGCATTAATCATCGATATTGAGATTTTCCACGATAAGAGTTTTTTGTATTGTGGTAGTACGGTGCTAGTACCTACGCCCTTGGTACCAATAGGTACTCATCGAAATTAATTAATTGAACTGCCACTGTCGTGCGCAATATCCTATATTTCCGTGGTAAGAAAACATTTGGTATCACTCCTAAAATCTGCATCAGTGGCATTTGTGGATTGTAGAGAGATTTGAAGGAAAGAATCCAAACCCCAAAAGCTAATTTAAAATTTGAGGACGCGTCCGACGCGTCTCAGGAACGACACGTGATTTTATTGACATGAAAATTGGCTGATCAGGATAACAGGATTTGTGCCACTTTCTTTTCTTCTTCCTTCTTCTCGAAAAAAGTCCTTCAGGACTCTGCATTATATACTAGATACTTTCTATCATTACTTACGGTAAGTATCTATCTCGGAGTTCTCCACCGTTTTCCATAAATTCTGGTGTTTATAAATTCTGAACATGCCTTCTCTTTTGCAGACCACTTCAAAGAAAATGGATCTACAAACTTTGTCAAACCTTTTCTCGACGACCTATAACCCGGACCCTAATGTTAGGAAAGCTGCCGAGCTTGAGATTCGCAAGGTAAGAGGTTCTTCTCCCAAAAATGACCAGCCGAAGTGGGGGCTGCACAGACGTGTAAGCTAGCATGAAATATCTGCAGGTTTATGCCAGTGCCAACCGTCGGTATAACAGATACATTTTCAGACAGTAGTGCTGACGAAAAATTTATTTTTCTATGTAGATTGGCAACCAAGAAGGCATGATTGCTGCCATCTTGCGCATCATCGCTGCTGATAACATCGATCTGTGCGTGTTGGACGCGTTTTTTCTTGAATTTTGCTAATTAAAACCTTGCACAACATGTCCTTTTTCAATCGAATAGCCCAACCCGCCAAGCATGCTCAGTATGGCTCAAAAACCGCGTTCACAACTCATACTCTCTCGAAGTTGCAAGAAGACCCGATCAAGTTGTCATTGTTGCTTCTGAGCGCGAAGCCCTACGTATCAACATCCTTCCTCTGCTCGCTGCGTCGCCTTCACGTAGCATCTCTCTCCAACTTGCAAACACATTGAAGTCTGTAGTGGCACACGACTTCCCCCATAATTGGCCTAGTCTCGTGGCCGAGATCAAACGATTGCTGGTGAGCAGCGACGTTAGGGAGGTGCATGCAGGATGCATCGCTACTTTGGAGGCTGTTAGGGCTTTCAGGTAAAGTGTAATATTCGTTAATAGTCTATTTGCTGAATTCTGCTATAGATTCCGCCAGAAAAACGATGCCATGCCAGCTATTATCGAAGAACTTTTCCCTACTCTAGTAACCATTGCCACAGCGATGATGCAACAACCCCCAAATGCATCTCAAGAAATTCCTACGATGCTCCATCTTATCCTCAAAGCCTACCGTACAACAATCGTCATTAACCTCAGCACCCACCAGCAGAGTGCCGCGAGCTTGGTGCCTTGGGGCCAACTGTTGTTCGCAGTTGTTAACTTGAGACTGCCAAAGGAGGCTGTACCTGAGGATAAGGAGGAGAGAGAGAAATGCGAATGGTGGAAAGCTAAGAAATGGGCCTATGCCGTTCTTGGAAGGCTGTTCCACAGATACGGAAACCCTTCCCAAATGCCTACTTCTCTCCAGGATGATTATCTTCCATTTGCCAAGCATTTCATCGACGCGTTCGCACCTGAAATCCTCAAGACCTACTTCAACCAAGTGGATCTATTCGTCTCGAACCAGGAGTGGCTTTCTAGCAAATGCCAATACCAGATTTTCCAATTCTTCACTGAGTGGTATGTATACTTCGTTGTCTGAAAATTATTAATTACCAACATAAATTCATTAGTGTCAAGCCAAAGTCGACTTGGATCCAGCTCAAGCCCCACTTCGACGGCCTTGTGTCCAAATTTGTGTTCCCCCAACTTTCCTTCAACGAGCACAGGAAAGAGCTTTGGGAAAGTGATCCCATTGACTATGTCCGCGTCTCACTTGGTATGTTGTACCTTTCTTTTCCTGCCGGTGTTTGTCATTTCTGATTATTTCCTCAGATGAATATGAGACCTACACAACCCCTGTTGCTGCTGCTACTACCTTCCTTCTCTCTTTGGCGGGCAACAGGACCAAGACTACTTTCTTGCCTATTCTCGGGTTCATCAATTCTATCCTCCGCGTCCATGGACCTCCCGAGCAGAGGTTCGGTGCTCTTAACATGACAGCAGCCCTTGGTCGACAGATCATGAAGCACCCGGAAGTCAAGAATAACATGGAGCAATTCATGTTGCAGTTTGTTAGCCCCGAGCTCGAGAGCCCGCAACCATTCTTGAGGGCGATCGTAAGTCACACTTCTTTCTTATTTTGATCCAGTATTAACGATATTTTAGGCTCTTGAGATTTTGGGAACTGTTACAAAGCAAGGCTTGGTCTGGTCTTCCGATGAAATCTTGAGCAAGCACTTCCAGGCCGCATTCCGCGCTCTTGATGACGACGAGTTCCCCGTCAAGGTCCAAGCTGCTCTTGCCTTGACTGAAATGATCATTGCACACGATTCAGGTTAGCTATCAATTCAATTTTTGCTGCTAGTTCTTCGTCGCTAACCTGTTTGTCACCTTTAGTTCGTCAAGCTGTCGCCCCACAGGTCGGCAAAGTTATTCAAGGTATGCCCCTATTTTTGTCATTCCATTTTTACATTAGCTAACGGATACTATTCCTTCCCCTCTCTTCCCCTCTCTTCGTTTATTCTGTTTTGCTCATGCTGTCGACGATGCTTTTCACCCCACTCTTCTTACTATACTTTTATCTTTATTTCGCACTTAAAATCTGGTCATTGGAATGCCGTCTATATTTCAGATCTCCTCAAGATGTCCGACGAGACGGACCTTGATATCCTCAACCACAGTATGGAGGTTATGGTTGACCAATTTCAGACTGAGCTCCTTCCTGTCGCAGCTATGCTTACCGCTCGCTTGGTACGTCATTTGCCCTCCCCCATTCAATTATGCATTAAATCCTAATGCTTGATTATCTTTTATATCGTTTAGTGCGAGTCCTACATGCGCCTCGCGCGTGAAAGCGCTGTTCATGACCATCTCGAGGACAATGCTGACCTTGAAGCTTTGTTGTCCGATGTCGATGACGATAAGACTTTCGCAGCCATGGGTGTCGCGAAGACCATTAGCACGGTAAGTTCACATTGTCTGATGTCATTTCGTGTCATATAGAATTTGCTTTTCTGGGGTACTGACAGAATTTGCCTTGTTACTCTTGTCTAGATCATCTCCTCCATTGACAGCTCCCCAGAAATCTTATCCCAAATCCAGGAGATTGTTATCCCTATTATCGTGTTCACTCTCGATAACAGGCTTCTAGGTAAGCTTTGCCTCGTGGTTGGCACTACTCAACACAGCTGGCTGATTACCATCTAGACCTGTTTGACAACATGTATGAGCTCGTCGATAGTTTGACTTATAAGCTTCGGTCGATTTCCCCATCCATGTGGCCTGTGCTCGAAGCGACCTACAAGCTCTTCAAGCATGAAGCTGTCGATTTCCTTGAAGGTTGGTCTATCAATCATTTATTTAAATAATAACATGATTTTTAAACTTTCCTTACACATATAGAAATGTTACCCTCGTTGGACAACTTCCTGTCCTACGGCGCCGATGTTATCAAGACCCGAGGAGACTATAAGCAGATGTTGGTTGATATTTATACTACCTCCATCACCAATGAGCAACTTGGGGAAAATGATCGCGTTAATGGATCCAAATTGGCCGAGTCCATTTTACTTAACTTACATGGTGCTATCGACGAGGTAAGCATGGCTATGGTTCCATTGTGCCCCAAGCTAATCATATAACCTAATATGTAGTATCTGCAACCCATCATCGCCACTGCCCTCAATCTTATTGACAACATTAACACACCCGCGCTTCGTCTCGCCAACTTGGAAGTCCTTATCAACGCTGTGTTGTACAACCCCTCTGCCGCTCTTGTTCTGATGGAAAATCATAAGGCTGGCATGGCCCGAACTTTCTTTGACCAGTGGTTTGTCGCTATCAATAACGATGCCCGCCTACCCCGCGTACATGATAAGAAATTGAGTTTGTTAGCACTGTGTGCACTTATGGAGGTTGCTCCCGAGGCCGTGCCTGAGTCTTTAAGGGAAGGCTGGCCGGGAATCGTGGGTGGCGCATTGAAGATCTTCAAGACTCTACCAAAGGCCATTGAAGGTCCGCTCTTGACTGCTCCGTGGTTGTTTTCGTGGGAGACACAAAGTAACTGATTTATGTTTGTTTTCTTTTCCAGAACGCAAGCGACTTGAAACCTTGTTCCAGGAAGAGGAGGAATCCGAGGACGAAGGTGAAGAACAGACATTGAATCTGGCTGAAAATGACGGTATGTCAAATATATTATGCGGGTCATAGTATGCGTCGGCTCACGGCTCCGGGATGACAGACGATGTGTGGGATGAAGAATCCGCTTACATGGAAATGCTTGCCAGAGAGGTATATTTTTAATGGGATATTTCTCATGAGGAACATAACATAACATAACGTACCCTCACTTTTCCAGGGTGCCCGTCTGCGCGAAAAATCAGAGAGCAATGCTGAAGATGACGAAGAGGATGAGGACGAGGAGGAAGATGAAGATATTGATGAAGAGTTGGGCTACATCAGTCCTTTGGAGAACATCAACCCATACGCTTCGTTCAAGCGGGCTTTGACCAGTATGTTTTTCTCATTCAAACCTTAATCAGTGATATCGCTTATGTTTTTCCCACTTCTTCTCTTAGCCTTCCAAATGAAAAATAGTCAATGCTATCAGGCCGCTACGACATCTCTTGACATGGAACAACAGACGTTACTCATGGAAGTCATGCGCATAGCCGAGCAGGAACCTGCTCAAGCTTAACGTAGGAATCGGATTTCCGACGTATGGGGTTTTGGTTTTTTCTTTCTTTCTTGCGTGCATTAGGATTTTCTTTCATGATTTTTTCTCATCGCATGGTTGTTGCCGTTATGCCATGCTGCTGCATAGGGATGTGTTTTCATCACTCCCTCCACCCCTTTTCTTTTTTCTATGTTTTTTTTAATGTCCATCCATGAAATTTACGACGTTTCTCCCGTATCTGTCTTGCTGAGAGCCTGTAGCGGGCCGTGGGTCAGGGTTCGTTCGGTGCATCCCTGGGAAACAACGGTTCACGCGTCAAATGCTAACTTGGGGTATTTGCAGACTTCGAACCTCCTGTTTCTGGTGGGCTGAAATAAGGATCAAGGTTCTCACGAGCGTACAGACCTCCTCTTGTAAGGACCCTCTTTCATCTAGGTCCCTTTTATAACACGACCGGAAGAACGTGCTCGAAAAAGAAATTGCAGCCCGACGATTCGAATTAGAAAAGATGGATCGGTGACTTGATATTTTCTGCCTTTCCGCGATGCTTTGCATGTTGTTCAGAGGTATCATGGGACTCAAATTTTCTATTCTCGTTGAATGCGCTGGCCCGGACTACCTTCCTCGCACAATTAGCGCCCGCATTCCTTAGATCTTTTTCTAGGAACATTGATATTGTGGCTATCCTCCATGCGCACGCGTACTAAACTAACGTTTGTGAATGTGTGATTGTCTAATTCTTCCTCTCACAGATCTGGGCAAGCTTGTGCGGTAAAGCCTAAAGGTGCGTCATCATCAAAGCTATTATTCTCATGGGAAACAGCCTATTTACCGGATATATGCATACGAGCTGTCTTTCAGATTCCCCTCAAACAATTAATTTGTCGTAGTTGTGCGTATATTAACCTCGCTCCAGTTTATATACCAACGCGCCTTCAGGTTACCCTTTTCGACGAGAGTGGTGTTCTTCTAGCGTGCATTTGAGATTGATGAGCACAAGTGTTACTTATTACAAGGTAATATTAATTTAAAGAGAAAAAACGAGCATGAATGCCCATTGACCTGAATGTTTTTTCCTTTTGTTGACTAGTTCATTTCTAATATTCACCTTGTGATGTGCTATTACTATCGCTCTGACCGAACATTGGTACTGACTGATCAAATTAATACCTCCGCGGTTCGGTTTCGTGTCGTTTCGCAGAGCTTTTTTGTCCTTGGATGATAAATACGGAAATACTAGTCGTAAAATTAGATATCGGTTTACTGGTGGGTCTCCTCTCTCCCAAGATTAGCTAATTGTCCTTCCTAGGCCTCCGAATGTGATTGGTTGTATCTAAATTTTGTGTGTGTGAACGAGCGACGCGTCTGGGGAATGGAATGGATAAATGGATGCGTGTCTTCTTTCTCATGTCTTGATTACCTGCTAGATCATGGGAGAGTGCTCAGGTGTATGACATATAACATTACGCCCACAAAATCCATATCGCGGACAGAACATGCACCCTATCCTGACTGACGCGCTAGGAATAGGAAAAGAATCTCAATTTGAACTTTCTGCCCGGAAGGAAGGAAGAAGGAAGGAACGCGGGACTGCACATCATGAATGATTCAATATGTGGAGAGGCAATCCCTGACCGATTGCATCGTGCACGTATGTATGGGCTTGCGATGTGATGCGCGCCTCTTCTACCAATACAGTAATACTCTTCAGGAGGATTAGGAATGGAGGAAGGAAAGGAAAGAAGAGCGTGGTAAGGCTGTACAGTATACTTAGATGCATTTCGATGCGATACTACGATACTTCCGTGTTTTTTCATTGATATCCTTGTTCGCGGATGGCGGAAGACCTTGGCAACTATCGTGCTACTAGTAGGTCCCGGAAGGAGGCGTTTCGCGTGTGATCGCATCCATATCGTTAGAATCCATGATACCGTACTCGTAACACTCGTTTTCATACAAGAATTAGAAACTCGTCTTTTCAATTGGACGAGCCTTTGTTAATTTCGTGTTAACCATTACCGTATCTCGACTACCCACTTTAGTAAGATGAGGTTGAGGCAGAGAGGGGAAGGAGAAGCAGCAATGAAAGCATCGTCAGCTGAGCCTAGGACCAGGTACCGAGTCAAGTGCTCACACACCTGCCTATCTTTGCGCACAGTGAGTATCATCGGGACTGACAGGGGTGCCTTAAGCCTTTTGGTTAGCATTGAGAGACACGGGCGGGCGTCGAAGGGTTATTTAGTTATTTACAAAACAAAACAGGGTTCTGTTACAGCTTTAGTATAAGCTCACGGATGGAAGAGAACTAAACGAAAAAAAGTACGCAATGGT
>Ga0247779_1000555_pt1 | contig 22878 bp, 20 predicted proteins | sample UWRJL221509R5_FD_179925 | JGI IMG/M metagenome (GOLD analysis project Ga0247779, IMG submission 179925) | Plant litter microbial communities from Arlington Agricultural Research Station in Wisconsin, United States - UWRJ-L221-509R-5 | ecosystem: Environmental > Terrestrial > Plant litter >... | reverse complement strand
CCGGCACGTCGACCACCGACAAGGTGATCGCCGCGCTGACCGGCCAGAGCGCCGCGATGGGCGCCGCGCGCTCGCCTTACGCGCCGGCCGACGCCGAGGACGCGTCGGCGCCGTTCTGACCCTGCGGACGTGGGCGTGCGTCTCGCCTCGCTGATCCTCGTCGCCGCGATGGCGGGCGCCGCGTTCGGCGCGCCCGCGGCGCCGGGCGCCCCGGCGGACGCGGGCGGCCAGGTGGCGACGATCCCGGTCACCGAGGCGTCGGGCGAGGTCGCGCAGATGGTCACCACCTGGTTCGTGCCGGCCGGCGAGGGGCCGTTTCCGGTGGTGGTGTTCTCGCACGGGCGTCCACCCGGCGAATCGGGCCGCGACAAGCTCGTGACGGGCATCAGCCGGTCGCAGCTGGCGTACTGGCTCGGCAAGGGCGTGGCGGTGGTGTCGCCGGTGCGCCCGGGCTATGGTCATAGCACCGGCGGCGACGTCGAGCAGAGCGGCGTGCGCCACGACGCCCACGGCCGCTGCATCCGCAAGCCGGACTACGCCAAGACCGCCGACGCCGCCGTGCTGAGCATCGCGGCCACGCTGCGCTGGCTGGCGTCGCAGCCCTGGGCCGACGCGAGGCACGTGCTGCTGGTGGGCCAGTCGGTGGGCGGCCTGGGCACCGTCGCCGCCGCGGCGCACGCGCTGCCGGGCGTCGTCGGCTACGTCAACTTCGCCGGCGGTTCGGGCGGCAATCCGGAGGCCGCGCCGGGCGTCTCGTGCGATCCGCAGCAGATCGAGGCGATGGTCGCGGCCTATGGCAGGACGACCACGCTGCCCAACCTGTGGGTCTACGCGACGAACGACCAGTACTGGGGGCCGGACGTGCCGGTCGGCTGGCACGCCGCGTTCGCGCGCGGCGGCAGCCCGACGACGTTCGTGCACGCGCCGGCCGTGCCGGACGGCGACGGCCACGGGCTGTCGCGCCACGCCGCGGCGTTGTGGGCGCCGGCGGTGGACGCGTTCATCGCACGCATCGGCTTTCCGCCGGGGACCGACGCGGCGCCGCCGGCGTCCGCCGCCCGCCATTGAGGGCGCCGGCACGGGGGATGCCCCCATGGAGCGGGCAGGAGGCGCCGTCTGGCTAGACTGCGCCGTTGACGCCTCTTTGAAAGCCGCCATGCCCGACGACGCCATCCTCCAGATCCAGGCCCTCGGCTTCCCGTGGGAGACGGCCGACCCGTTCCTGTTCTGCGTCCACCACGACGACGCCTACCCGAAGGGCAACGGCCGCTTCGGGCCCGATGCATCGCTGGCCGGCCGCAACATCGGCCAGGACTTCGGCGGCAAGGACGGCTGGAACATGTACCACGGCCAGTCCGTGCCCGGCTTCCCGTCGCACCCGCACCGCGGCTTCGAGACGGTGACCATCGTCCGCAAGGGCCTCACCGACCACTCCGACTCGCTGGGCGCCGCCGCGCGCTTCGGCGGCGGCGACGTGCAGTGGCTCACCGCCGGCAAGGGCATCGTGCACTCGGAGATGTTCCCGCTGCTCGACGCCGACAAGCCCAACCCGCTGGAGCTGTTCCAGATCTGGCTGAACCTGCCCGCGCGCAGCAAGATGTGCGAGCCGCACTTCACGATGCTGTGGGCCGACGACATCCCGCACCGCTTCTTCGAGAGCGGCGACGGCGCCGTCACCGAGGTCGCGGTCATCGCCGGACGCCTGGAGGCGCCGCGCTCGCCGTCCGACCCGCAGGCGGTCGACGTCACCGAGCCGCTGGCCCCGCCGCCCGACTCCTGGGCCGCGCAGGCCGAGGCCGACGTCGCGATCTGGACGCTGCGCATGGAGCCGGGCGCGCGCTGGAAGCTGCCGCCGGCCGCCAACGCCGCGGCGCGCCGGAGGCTGTACTTCTTCGAGGGCTCGGGCGTCAGCGTCGCGGGCGAGGCCATCGCGCAGCACGCGGCGATCGAGCTGCGCGCGGCCAGCGCCGTCGAGCTGGTCAACACCGGCGCGGACGTCGCCGAGTTCCTGCTGCTGCAGGGCCGGCCGATCGGCGAGCCGGTGGCGCAGTACGGCCCGTTCGTGATGAACACCGAGGCCGAGCTGCGCCAGGCCTTCGACGACTACCGCCGCACCGAGTTCGGCGGCTGGCCGTGGCCCGACCACGCGCCCGTGCACGGGCCCGAGCGCGTGCGCTTCGCGCGCCACGCCGACGGGCGCGTGGAGACGCTCGCGCAGCCGGACGGCGACCGCGCGGTGATGGCCAACGTGACGCCGCCCGACCTGGCTGCGGCGGACGAGGCCCGGGTCGTCGCGTCGAGCGCGGTGCTCGACGAGAACAACGCGCGCGGCATGCAGTGACACGCGCAGCCGGCTGGCGCGGCCGCTGCGCCGGCGGGTCAGCCGTGCTCGACGGCCAGCTCGAAGTGCTCGACCACCGGCGGCTTCGCGAAGAACGGGCCGACGATCGCGCGCCACTCCGGAAACAGCGGGCCGCCGCGGAAGTCCACCGTGTGGTTCTCCAGCGTCTGCCAGTGGATCGTCAGCACGTAGCGCTCGGGCGACTCGACGCCCTTGTGCACCTTCGCGTCGACGAAGCCCTTGGCCTTCGAGATCACCGTGGCGATGCCGCGCCGGATGGCTTCCTCGAACTCGGTGTTCTTGCCAGCGGGAATCGTGAAGTCTGCGAGTTCGAGGATCATGGGTCGTCTCGTCGGGTCGTTGGGGGAGACCGATTCTCCGGCCGAGCGCAAATCCCGCGGGAGAACAAGGCGGTTTGCCGCTCGCGGCCGTCGGTCGCATCGGCCCCGGGCGGCCCGCGACGGCCGGATGCCCGGCGGCGACCCGGCGTCATCCCGCGCGCGGCTGCCGGATCCGCGTCGGCGCGCCGTACTTCAGGGACGGCCGGAGCCGCTCCCGCTCACATCGGGCTCAGCCGGATCGGGACGGCCTTGTACGCCGGCACCTGGCTCTCCACCGCGCGATGCCACAGCGGCACCAGCGGATTGAGCTCGGGGAAGTAGCCCGCCGCGCAGCCGCGCGGGATGTCGTAGCGCACGATGCGCAGCCCGCCCACCTCGCGCGGCGCGCCGTCCGTGGACGCGGTGGTGGCGCGCACCTGCTGGCCGTCGGCGAAGCCCAGGCGCGCGATGTCCTCCTCGTTCATCATCAGCACGTGGCGCGTGCCGTGGATGCCGCGGAAGCGGTCGTGGTTGCCGTAGACGGTGGTGTTGAACTGGTCGAAGCTGCGCAGCGTGGTCAGGCGGATCACGTCGGGGCCGCGCGCGGCCATGTCGTCGTCCTCGTCCAGCGACGGCGGGCAGATGAAGTTGGCCTTGCCGCTGGGCGTCTTCCATTGGCGCTGGGCCGCAGGCAGCGGACGATGGAAGCCGCCGGGCTGCCACATGCGGGTCTCGAAGTCGTGGAAGATCTCGGGATAGGTGTGCTCGATGGCCCGGCGCACCTTCGCGTAGTCCGCCACCCACTCGTCCCACGGCACCTTCGGGTTCGGGGCGAGCAGGGCCTTGGCGATGCCCGCCACGATGGCGGGCTCCGACAGCAGCTTGTCGCTGGCCGGCTCCGCCATGCCGCGCGAGCCGTGCATGCAGCCGGTGGAATCCTCCATCGACACCGCCTGCTCGACGCCGCCCTGGCGGTCGATCTCGATGCGGCCCAGGCACGGCAGCAGGTAGGCCACCTCGCCGTGGACGACGTGGCTGCGATTCAACTTCGTGGCGATCTGCACCGACAGCTTCGCCCGCCGCCAGGCCTGCTCGATGCGGGGGCCGTCGGGCACCGCGCGCAGCAGGTTGCCGCCGAGGCTCACGATCGCCTTCACGGAGCCGTCGAGCAGGCCCTCGCAGGTCTCGACGGTCGTCAGCCCCTTCTGCCTGGGCACGTCGACGTCGAACAGCGCCTTGAGCTTGTCGGCCGGCACCATCTCCGGCTTCTCGGTGATGCCCACGGTGCGCTGGCCCTGCACGTTGGAGTGGCCGCGGATCGGCAGGATGCCGGCGCCGGGCTTGCCGATATTGCCGCCCAGCAGCAGCACGTTGGCCATCATCTGCACGTTGGCCACGCCCGTCTTGTGCTGGGTCAGTCCCATGCCGTAGACGCCCATCACGCGCCTGGCGCGGCCGATCACCGCGGCGGCGGCCTCGATCGCGGCGCGAGCCAGCCCGCTGGCTTCCTCGATCCGCGGCCATTCGACCTGGCGCAGGTGCAGGCAGAACGCCTCGAAGCCGTGCGTGTGCTCCGCGATGAACGCGTGGTCCAGGACGGGATCGTCGCCCGTCTCGCGCGCCAGGTCGTCCATCGCGACCATCGCCTTGCACAGGCCGGTCAGCGCCGCCAGGTCGCCGCCGGGCTTGACCTGGTGGTACTGCGTGTTCATCGGCGTGTCCGCGGGCGTCAGCATCTCCACCGGCGACTGCGGGTTGGCGAAGCGCACCAGCCCGGGTTCCTTCAACGGGTTGAACACGATGATGGGCACGCCGCGCCGGCGGCACGCCTGCAGGTCGTGCAGCATGCGCGGCGCGTTGGTGCCGATGTTGTGGCCGACGACGACGATGCAGTCCGTGGACTCGAAGTCCTCCAGCGTCACCGTGCCCACCGGCACGCCGATGCTCTTGGGCAGCCCGGACGACGTGCTCTCGTGGCACATGTTGGAGCTGTCGGGCAGGTTGTTGTTGCCGTACATGCGCGCCATCAGCGCATACATGAAGGACGTCTCCAGCGACGCGCGCCCCGACATGTAGAACACCGCCTCCCTGGGCGCGAGCGCCTTCAGCCGCCAGCCGATGTCCTCGAAGGCCTCCTGCCAGCCGACCTCGACGTACTTGTCGGTGGCGGGGTCCCAGCGCATCGGCGCGGTCAGGCGCCCGGCGGATTCCAGGGCCAGGTCGGTCCAGCCTTCGAGCTCGGCCAGCGTGTGCGCGGCGAAGAATTCGGGCGTGCAGCGCTCGGTCGTCAGCTCCCAGGCGGTCGCCTTGGCGCCGTGCTCGCAGAACTCGGCCGGATGCGGATCGGCCGGCTTGGCCCACGAGCAGCTGACGCACGCGAAGCCGTCGGGCTTGTTCTGCTTGAGCAGGATGCGCGTGCCGTCGAGGCGGATGTGCGCCTCGCCCAGCGCGTGCATCACCTCCTTGACGGATGTCCAGCCGCCGGCGGCGTGATCGAACGATTCGATGCGGATGTCTTCGTCCTGGGCCATGGCGATTGCGGGGGAGCGGCGGTGCGGGCTGGCGGCAAGTCGCATGCCGCCGGGGCGTGCGTTCAGCGACGTGCAAGACAGCCGCCGTCGTGCGACAGTCGACACCTGCGCGCGTGACGCCTGCGTGCGCCCCGCCTGGAGCCGACCCGTGGACCACCCTCCGACCAACGCCGCCCCCGCGCCGGGCCAGCAGCCCGACCCCAACCGTGCCTACCAGATGTTCCCGGTGCTCACCGGGGCCGACGTCGAGCGCGTGCGCCGCTTCGGCGAGCCGCACCACGGCAAGGACGGCGCGTTCCTGATCCAGGCCGGCCAGAAGTCGCGCGGCCTGTTCCTGCTGGTCAAGGGCCACGTGACGGTGACGCAGCGCGACGGCCTGGGCCGCAGTGTGCCGTACCACGAGTACAACCCCGGCGAGTTCCTGGCGGAGGCCGGCACCCTCTACGGCGGCGCGTCGCTGGTCGACGCGCAGTGCGTGGGCGAGGTCGAGGGCATCCTCGTGGTGCCCGACCAGTTGCGCGCGCTGATCATCGCGGAGGCCGACCTCGGCGAGCGCATCATGCGCGCGCTGATTCTGCGCCGGGTGTCGCTGATCCAGTCCGGCGCGAGCGGCGCCACCCTCATCGGGGCCGCCGGCTCGGCCTCGGTGCTGCGGCTGCAGAACTTCCTGCAGCGCAACGGCCAGCCGCACCACGTGGTGACCGGCGACGAGGATCCGGTCGCCGCGCAGCTGCTGGTGCAATACGGCGCCGCGGCGGCCGAGGCCGTGGCCGTCACGCCCGACGGCACGGTGCTGGTCGACCCGAGCGAGACCCAGCTGGCCACCGCGCTGGGCATGATCGACGACCGCGTCTGCGACGGCATCTTCGACGTGCTGGTGGTCGGCGCGGGGCCGGCGGGGCTGTCGACGGCGGTGTACGCGGCGTCGGAGGGACTGCACGTGGCGGTGCTGGACTGCCGCTCGTTCGGCGGCCAGGCCGGCGCCAGCGCGCGCATCGAGAACTACCTCGGCTTTCCGACCGGCATCTCGGGCCAGGCGCTGGCCGGCCGCGCATACATCCAGGCGCAGAAGTTCGGCGCCAAGATGATCATCCCCGCCGAGGCGGTGCGCCTCGACTGCTCGAAGGCCGAGAGCGACGGCGAGTTCGCCGTCCACCTCGCCGACGGCCGCCGCCTGCGCAGCCGCAGCCTGGTCTGCGCGAGCGGCGCGCGCTACCGGCGGCCGGCGCTGGGGCGCATCGAGGAGTTCGAGGGCCACGGCGTCTGGTACTGGGCGTCGGGCCTCGAGGCCAAGATGTGCGCGGGCAGCGAGGTGGTGCTGGTGGGCGGCGGCAATTCGGCAGGGCAGGCGGCGGTGTTCCTGGCGGCGCACGCGTCGAAGGTGCACATGATGATCCGCGGGCCGGGGCTGGCGGCGAGCATGTCGCGCTACCTGATCGACCGCATCGAGGCGGCGACCAACATCCAGCTGTGGACGAACACCGAGCTCGTGGAACTCGAGGGCCAGCTGCCGTCGGGGCTGAGCCGCGTGAAGTGGCGCGAGGGCGGCGCGGACGGCACGGTGCACGAGCGCGAGCTGCGCAACGTGTTCCTGTTCGTCGGCGCCGATCCCGAGACGCGCTGGCTGGAGGGCTGCGGCGTGGCCGTCGACAAGCACGGCTTCGTGCTGACCGGCACCGACGCGGTCACCGGCGCCGACGGCCGCGTGATGCCGGGCCGCGTGCCCAACCCGTTCGAGACCAGCGTGCGCGGCGCGTTCGCGGTGGGCGACGTGCGCGCCGGCTCGGTCAAGCGCGTGGGCGGCGCGATCGGCGACGGCGCCGCGGCGGTGGCGCTCATCCACCAGCACCTGGCCGCGCTGGACGCGAAGTAGCGCCAAGACCCCATGCGTGAAAGCGTCACGCGTCCTGACCATACTCGTCGCCTCGGTGTCCGGTCTTGAATGTTGCACGCCGCGCAGTATTCAAGACCGGACACCCGGCCCTTTTTTGCAACGCACAGGACGACATCATGGCCACGCACCCCCAGACCTTCCGCATCGGCGGCGAGCTCGAGATCCACCGCCTGGGCTACGGCGCGATGCGCATCACCGGGCAGGGCATCTTCGGGCCGCCGGCCGATCGCGACGGCGCGCTCGCCACGCTGCGCCGACTGCCCGAGCTGGGCGTCGACTTCATCGACACCGCCAACTCCTACGGCCCCGAGGTGTCCGAGGAGCTGATCAGGGAGGCGCTGTATCCGTACAGCAAGGTCACGGTGGCTACCAAGGGCGGGCTCGAGCGCCCGGCGCCGGACGTCTGGGTGCCCAACGGCAATCCGAGCCACCTGGTCAGCGAGGCGCACGCCAGCCGCGAACGGCTGGGCGTCGACCAGATCGCGCTGTGGCAGCTGCATCGCATCGACTCGAAGGTGCCGCGCGACGAGCAGTTCGACGCCGTCAAGCTGCTGCTCGACGACGGCGTGATCGCCTACGCGGGCTTGAGCGAGGTGTCCGTCGAGGAGATCGAGGCCGCGCAGAAGTCGTTTCCCGTCGCCACCGTGCAGAACCGCTACAACTTCGCCGACCGCGGCAGCGAGGAGGTGCTGAAGTACTGCGAGGCCCGCGGCATCGGCTTCATCCCCTGGTTCCCGCTGGCCGCCGGCGAGCTCACGCGCGAGGGCACCGCGGCGCTGGACGCGATCGCCAAGGCCCATGGTGCGACGCCCAGCCAGATCGCCGTCGCCTGGCTGCTGCAGCGCAGCCCGGTGATCATCCCGATTCCGGGCACGTCGAAAGTGGCGCACCTGGAGGAGAACGTGAAGGCGGCCGGGATCGAGCTGACCCAGGCGGAGTTCGACCAGCTCGATCGCGTCGGGCTCAGCCGCGCGGGCTGAACGTGCGCGGGAAGAACACCGGCGCGTCTCGATCCTTCAGCCGGTAGCCCATCGGCGGCCGGTTGGAAGCGCTCTCGACGACGCCCACTTCCGCGAGGAAGCCGGCCGCCAGCATGCGGGTGCGAAAGCCGCTCTTGTCGACCGGCCGGCCCAGCACGATCTCGTAGGTGCGCTGCAGCTGCGGCAGCGTGAACGGCTCCGGCAGCAGGTAGGCCGGCAGCGACGTGTATTCGACCTTGCCGCGCAGGCGTTCGACGCCGGCGCGCAGGATCCGCGAATGGTCGAAGGCGAGCTTCTTCTTTTCGAGCAGCGGCTCGTCGACCGTGAACCAGGCCACGTCCGCCGCGTTCGCGCCCGGCGCCAGCGTCGCGCCGCCGGCGGGCATCAGCGCGAAATACGCGTGCGTCGCGGACCAGCCGCGGGGGTCGCGCGTGGCGCTGCCCCAGCTGCCCAGCTGCTCGAGGTACGGGCTGGCGACGCCCGTCTTCTCGCGCAGCTTGCGGCGCGCGCAGGCTTCGAGATCGACGTCGAGGTCGACGTCCACGAAGCCGCCCGGCAGCGCCCACAGGCCCGGGCAGGGCTCGCCCGCGTCGGACGGGCGCCGCACCAGCAGCACCTTCAGCGCGTCGTCGATCACGCTGAAGATCAGCACGTCGACCGTGGTGCAGGGGCGCGCGAAGTCGTGCTGCCGGGACGGGGGCTTCTTGCTGGCCATGGGGCGAGGTGGCATCGTCTCCGTGTCGATGGGTTGTACTGTACGCCTTATCCCTCGTATCGCACGACTGGGTGTGTGCGTGGCCTGCACGACCGGGGCAAGCGCCCGGCGTGACGCGCGCGTGGCAGCCCGGGGTCCTGCCGACGACCGGACGCCGAGGTGGCGGACACGCCTCGCGCGCGAGCGCCGGGCGCGACGCGCGCTTCAGCCCGCGGGCCCGCCGAAGATCGCGCCGGGCGACAGCACCGGGATGAACACCGAGCCCGAGCGCGCGAGCTGCGCGATCAGCTTGGTGGCGTCGCCGTTGCCGGTGAGGCCGCGCTCGTCGGTGAGCTTCATGTCGGCCACCGGACCCAGCTCGGAGACGAGCAGGCCGAACCACTGCGTGCCGGCCTTGAGCACCAGCGCGTGGCGCTGCGCGGCGCCGGCCGCATCGACGTCGCCGGCGATGTCGACCAGCGGCAGGGCCATGTCGTTCCAGGTGACGAAGCCGACGTGGCGTTGCGCGAAGCCGCCGCGCCAGACGCGCACGGCGGCCTGCACCTCGATGCACTCGATGACGTCGCTGGCCGGCACGCCCAGCAGGTGCTCGCCGATCAGGAAGGTGGCGATCTCGGCGCCGCCGGCCACGTTGGCGATCAGCGGCGCGGCAGCCACGTGGCGGTCGACCGCCTGGCCGCACGGGATCACCACCACGCCGATCACCGGTTCGTCGTAGCCGTCGCTCGTCTTGAACTCGCGGTAGCCGCTGCCGGCGGTGGCGCCGACCACGAAGCTCTGGCCGCCCTCGGCGAGCACGCCCGACCACGAGCGGCCCGGCGCGAGCGACAGCACGGCCGCCGGCAGCGTCACGGGCAGCTCGCCGGTGCGGCTGATCAGCGCGCCGTCGCGGCGGCAGAACGCCGCGACCGAGCCGGCGGTGCCGGGCAGCGCGGCCTGCAGCATCGCCTCGAACTGCGGCGTGCTGTCGAACACCAGCGCCACGCCGCCGACGGCGCTGCCGTCGACGAGCACCGGCGCGGCATACACATAGGTGCCCGCGCCGCCGTAGAGATCGCTGGGCTCGAAGGCGGAGACCGCATAGCGCATCGGGTCGCGCAGCTTCAGGCAGTCGGCGACCCACGCGTCGGCCAGCCGGCGCCCCTCGACGCCGGTGTCGCGGCTCGCGGCCACGACCACGCCCTGCGTGTCGAACAGCAGCACGTTCGAATAGACCGTGTACAGGCCGTTGATGTGGGCCAGCGTCTTGCGCGCGGCGCCGGCGTCCATCGTCGCGAGCACCGGCGACGTCGCCCACCAGCGGCAATCGTTGGCACGCTCGTACAGGTTGCGATCGAGGACGTCCACCGACAGCCCGGCCAGGAAGCGCGCCTCGCCCAGCAGGCCTGACGCCACCGTCGTCAGCAGCTCCGACGACGCGCGTTCGAACACGTCCTTGGTCTTGCGGCCGGTCGCGGCGATCTCTTCCAGCAGCGATCGCGAGAACGCGTTGGACTCGGCGGCCTGGTGGATGCGGCCGTTCCAGACCATGCGGTCGAGGCGGCGCTGGATCTCGCGGGCGCGCACCGGCACGTCCAGCAGGCGTTGCGAGAACACGTTCTCGCCGGAGAAGTCGACCGGCGCCGCGTCCTCGGCGTCCTCGCCGAACGCGAGCTCCACCGGCGCGAGCGCGATCGTCGACCAGCCCGGGCCCGCGTAGCCCTGGTACGGGCGGCCGTGGCGCTGCGTGACGAGGTGCGAGACGCCGCCCAGCCGCGTCGAGGCCGCGCCGGCGCGCGGCGCCAGGCGATGCCCGGGCGGCAGCCGCGCCGCGTCGTTGGAGACCACGACGCGGCCCTCGGCGTCGACGAAGGCCAGCACCTCGTCGCGGGTCGCGAGCCGCTCGAAGATCATGCGCGCCTCGCGCTCGAGGTCGAACACCAGCGCCAGCACGCCGACGGCGCGGCCGCCCTGCTCGACGCGCCACGCGTACGTCAGCGCCCGCTCGCCGCCGCAGAAATCCGTGGCCTCGTGCGTCTCGACGTAGCCGCCCTGGCCGCCCAGCGCACGGGCGACGATGGACGACGACGAGCGGCCGGCGAAGCCGTCGACCATGCGCGCGAGCACCTGGCCGTCGGGCGCCATCAGCACGATGTCGCGGTAGACGGTGTAGCGCGCGGCGTAGATGCGCAGGCGCTCGCGCAACGCCGCGAAGACGGCCGGGTCGGCGGCGACGCAGGCGTCGACGATCGCCGAATCGGTCGCCAGGAAGCCGATGTCGGCGGTGCGCTCGAACAGGTTGCGCGTGAGCACGTCCACCGCGATCTGCGCCTGGTGGCCCAGCGTGCCGTCGGCCAGCGCGACCATCTCCTCGGCCAGGCAGACGAGCAGCTCGCCCGTGAGCTGGCCGAAGCTCGCGCGCACCTCGCTCATGTCGGCCTTCAGGTTGGACAGGTGCGCGAGCAGCGCCAGCGTGTCCCACGTGCCGCTCAACGTCGCGAGCGCCTCGCGGTGATCGTTGACGGAGTGCATGTGGCGCGCGAGCGGCGCCACGTGGTCGGGAAAGGTGATGCCTTTGTACGTGGCCATGGACTCAGGGGTTGCGAGCGGGAGCGGGGCGTGGACTGCGGGTGACAGCGCCGGCCGAGGGGCATGTTAGCGCTCGAACCGCGGCCCGCGTCGGTCGATTGCCCCCCTTTCACGAGCCAGTTCGCCGCTTGCGCGACCGTTGCGCAGGCGAGCCCCCGGCGTGGTGCGCCGACGCACCGAGTTGGCGCGTCCGGCCGGCGCGTCACACGGCCGTCATGGCTGGCCCGTCAACCCGAGGAAGTGGTCGAGCATGTGGAAGTGGTCGTCGAAGAATCGATCCTCCAGCGCCGGGATCCGGTCGATCGGCACCCATTCGACCGCCGCCGCGTCGTCGTCCGCGCGCACGTCGGGCAGCTCGCGATCTCCCAGGTCGAAATGATGCGCGTGCGTGATGGTGCGGCCGCGCTGGCTGCGATCGGGGTGGTCGAACACGGCCACCGAGCGCAGGCTGCGGCGCATCGTCTCGTCGAGCAGCTTCAGGTGCGTCTCCTCCTCGAGCTCGCGCAGGCACGACTGCCACGCGGTCTCGCGCGGCTCGATGAAGCCGCCCGGCACCGCGTACAGCCCGCGGCCCGGCGCCTTGCCGCGGCGGATCAGCAGCACCCGGCCGGCGCATTGCAGCACGGCGTCGACGGTGACGAAGGTGGGCGCGTACGGCGCCGCGCGCCAAGCTTCCTTGTAGCGCCTGAGCATGCGCCATTCGACGGCCAGCTCGCCGAAGAACGGCAGCGCCGTCCACGATCGCAGGAACGCGACGGTCGACGGCGGCGCCTGGTCGACGAAGGCGGCGAGCGCGGCGTCCAGCGCGACGGGCGCGTGCGCGTCCTCGGGCAGCGCGGCGAACAGCGCGTCGCGCAGCCGGGTGCCGTCGGCGCCCGGCAGTCGGTCCACCGAGTCGAGCGTCCAGCCGGGAAAGGCCGCCAGGTAGCCGCTGGTGGCGTCCTTCAAGTGGCCGACCAGCGCGATGCGCGGCGACTCGCCCTCGGCGACCCGGCCCGCGACGGCGGCGCGCACGCACTCCACCCAGCGCGCCTCGTCGTAGTAGTCGCGCATCGGCACGATGGCGACCCGCTCGCGCTCGGCCGCGGGCAGCGCGTGGCGGATCATCTCGGCGCGCTCCGTCCAGGTGAACGGATTCCTGGGCGTGCGTGCCTGGAACGCCGAGCCGATCACCACCACGCAGCGCGGCGCGATCGCCAGCGCGCGCGTGAGCAGCGCGAGGTGGGCGTGGTGGAACGGCTGGAAGCGGCCGACGAGGACCGCGATGTCGGAGGTCATGGTCATGTGTGTTCCTGTGCCGCTCGAGCGACCTGCACCGCGCCGGGATCTTCAGGCGGCCTCGGGCGCCGCGTGGTGGAACACCTGGCGCAGGTAGGCGAGGAAGGTCTCGTCCTTGCACAGCGTCTTGCCGGGCGAGTCCGACAGCTTGGCCACCGGCTGGCCGTTGCACTGCGTCAGCTTCATGACGATGTTGAGCGGCACCAGGCCGACGTCGTTGCTGAGGTGGGTGCCGATGCCGAAACCCAGCTGCGTGCGATCCGCGAAGTGCCGGTAGATGCGGAACGACGTCTCCAGGTCGAGGCCGTCGGAGAAGGTCAGGCGCTTGGTGTGCGCGTCGATGCGCAGCCTCGCGTAGTGCGCCAGCGCCTTCTCGCCCCAGGCGACCGGGTCGCCGGAGTCGTGGCGCAGGCCGTCGAACAGCTTGGCGAAGTACAGGTCGAAGTCGGCCAGGAAGGCGTCCATGCCGACGACGTCGGTCAACGCCACGCCCAGGTCGCCGCGGTATTCCTGCACCCAGTTCTCGAGCGCCATCTTCTGGAAGTCGCGCAGCCGCACGTCGAACGCCTGGTACGACTGCAGGTATTCGTGCGCCATCGTGCCGATCGCGACGAGGCCGAACTTCCTGGCCAGGAAGACGTTGGACGTGCCCTTGAAGAACTCGGGCACCTCGTCCTTGAGCGTGCGCACCACCTCCTCCTGCCAGCCGCCCGAGAAGCGGCGGCGCACGCCGAAGTCGAAGAACTCGAACGGGTGGGCGCGCGCCGGCTCGTCCGCGCCGAACGCCCGCAGCGCGGCGATCTTGGCACGCAGCCGCGCACGGCCCTCGGCCCCCGCGGCGGCCGGGTCGCTGCGGCGGAAGTACAGCTCGTTGACGATGGCCAGCACGTAGATCTCGAAGCCCATCACGTGCACCTGCGGGCCGTCGGCGACGATCTCCAGCGTGCGGCCGTCCTCCGCGATCGAGGCCTGCACGAAGCGGCGCTGGAACTTGAAGATGCGCAGGAAGTCGACGAAGTCGTTCTTGATGTAGCGCAGCCCGCCCAGGTAGGCCAGCTCGTCCTCGGTGAACGACAGCGAGCACAGGTGGTCGAGCTGCTCGTCCACCTCCGGCAGCAGCTCGGCCAGCGGGAACGCGGGCGTGTTGCGGCAGACGAAGCGGTACTCGGCCTGGGCCTGCGGGTGGCGATGCAGCATCGTCTGCCACATCGTGAACTTGTAGAGGTCGGTCTCGAGCAGGCTGTGCAGGATCGGGGTCATGGCTCGATTCTCGTCGTTCAGGCGTCCAGCAGCGACAGGGCCTCGGCCGAAGCCATCGACCGCACGCCCCGGGCGTGCATCTGGTCGAGGAACGCCGCGTGTTGCGCCTCGAAGCCGCCGACCGGGCTCATGCAGTCGGTCAGCAGCACGACGCGACCGGGCCGGCCGCCGGGCAGCCCGGCGACGATGTGCTCGGTGGACGAGCGCACGCAGTGGCTGCTGGCTTCGCCGGCGATCAGCAGCAGGTCCGCGCGGTCGAGGTCGGCCAGCAGCGCGGTGTTGAGCTGCGTGTGCTCGTCCGCGGCGTCGGGCACCTCCGCCTGGATCGCGCTGTAGTGCTCCGTCCACGGGTTCTCGCCCTTGGTGACCTTGCGCACGCCGCGCAGGTTGGCTTCTTCCCAGGCGTTGTATGCGGCGCGCACGTCGGCGTGGACGCCCTGGCCCCAGGTGCCGATCTCGCAATGCACGGGCCACACCATCAACGTGTAGCGGCCACGCGATTCGAGTTCGTCGAGGTAGGCCAGCGCACGCGGCAGGGCGGCGGGCTCCCGCGGCCGGAACTCGCCGGCGCGCACCTGGGCGGCGGTGATCGGGGTGAAGGGCGTCACGGCGGCGCCGTCCGCCTGCTGCCAGAACGTGGGATGGGCGATGTCGAGGCGGTGATGGGCGTCGAGCGTGATCGTGATGCCGTCGAGCGCGGAGCCCGCCGCGCGGATGAGCGCGGCGACGCGCTGCATGTCGGCGTGGGCGCCCGCCACGGGCAGCGCGGGGGCGACGGCGGCGCCGGTGAGCGGATCGGTCGGACGGTAGCCGGCCGGCACGTCGCAGAAGTCGTTCTGCGGATCGATGATCAGGAGCTGGGTCATGGAGTTCATGAGTCTTCCTTGGCGTCGGGTGAGTTCACTATACGCTGACAAGTTGTTCAATACAACTAACATTGCAGGGAATCGCCTTGCAGAGGATGGCCCTTGCCGTGCGCGGGATTCAGCGACGCGACGGCCCGAACGGGTATCCTATCCTCCTCCACAGGATAAGAATCATGTCCGTCCACCCGTCCCACCCCGACATCATCAAGCGCCTGAAGCGCGCCGAAGGCCACCTGCGCAGCATCGTCGCGATGCTCGAGGACGGCCGCGACTGCCTCGAGATCGCCCAGCAGATGCAGGCGGTGGAGAGCGCGGTGGCCAACGCCAAGAAGACGCTGGTGCACGACCACATCGACCATTGCCTGGAGCACGCGGTCGAAGGCGTCGGGGCACGTGACGCGATCAGCCAGTTCAAGGCGATCACGAAATATCTATGACCGACTTCCACACCTTGCTGGCCGGCGGCAACGCCTGGCTGTTCATCCCCAGCGCGATCCTGCTGGGCGCGCTGCACGGCCTGGAGCCGGGCCACTCGAAGACGATGATGGCCGCGTTCATCGTCGCGGTGCGCGGCACGCTGATGCAGGCCGTGCTGCTGGGGCTGGCGGCGACGCTGTCGCACACGGCCGTCGTCTGGCTAATCGCGCTGGGCGGCATGTATTTCGGCCGGCACTGGAGCGCCGAGGCCAGCGAGCCGTGGATGCAGGTGGTCTCCGCGGCGCTGATCGTCGGCGTCGCGCTGTGGATGCTGTGGCGGACGTCGCAGGACAAGGCGGCGTGCTTCCACGACCACGGCGGAGACGGCGACCACGGGCACCGCCACGACCACGGCGGAGATGCCAGCCGCGGCGGAGACGGCGACCACCGGCATGACCACGACGGGCACGCGCATGCGCACGCCCAGCCGGCGCCCGCGCGTGACGCGCACGCGCCTGGGCACGCCCACGCCGACGCGCACGGCGATCACGATCACGCGCATCAGGGGCATGGCCACGGCGCCGCGTGCGGGCACGCGCACGTCGCCGCGACGGCCTCGCGGGTCGACGCCGGCGGCGACGCCCACGCCCGCGAGCACGCCGAGCAGATCCAGCGCCGCTTCGCCGGCCGCGAGGTGACGACGGGCCAGATCGTGCTGTTCGGCCTGACCGGCGGCCTGATCCCGTGCCCCGCGTCGATCACCGTGCTGCTGCTGTGCCTGCAGCTCAAGAAGATCGCGCTCGGCGCGACGCTGGTGCTCGGCTTCAGCGTCGGCCTGGCGCTGACGATGGTGGCCTCGGGCGTGATCGCGGCGCTGGGCGTCAAGCACCTGTCGAAGCGCGTGGGCAGCGGGCGCTTCGGCGAGCTGGCCGCCAAGGCGCCGTACTTCTCGGGCGGGCTGATCCTGGTGGTGGGCCTGTACGTCGGCTATCAGGGCCTGCGCGCCCTGGGCTGAACGGCCGGCCCCCGCAAAAAGGCCCGCGCGCGGCGGGCCTTTCCTCCTCGCGACCCGTCGCGTCAGGCCGCCGGCGCCAGCGGCTTCGCGCCGAAGCGGCTGCCCAGCAGCAGCTGCGCCACCAGCGCGACGACGACGTTGACGACCAGGGCGAAGATGCCCGTGTAGAGCGTGTACGAGTCCGTCCCCAGCACGAAGGTGTGCACCGGCTTGACGCCGTCCATGAACACCAGCGACGTGCCCGTGGCCAGGCCGACGGCCCAGCCGAGCAGCAGCGCCGGCGCGCGGAACCAGGCGAAGAACAGGCCGAACACGACCGCCGGGAACGTCTGCAGGATCCAGACACCGCCCAGCAGCTGCAGGTCCAGCGCGAACTTGGTGGGCAGCACCAGGATGATCGCCAGCGCGCCCACCTTGACCACCAGCGACACGATCTTGGCGACCTTGGCCTCGCCCGACGGCGACACGCCCGGCTGCACGTAGGCCTTCCAGAAGTTGCGCGTGAACAGGTTGGCCGCGCCGATCGACATCACCGCCGCGGGCACCAGCGCGCCGATCGCGATCGCGGCGAACGCGAAGCCGACGAACCAGTCCGGGAACAGCGCCGCGAACAGCGCCGGCACGACGGCGTTGTTGTTGCCGTGCACGTCCACCCCCGCCGCGTAGGCCATGTAGCCCAGCAGCGCGATCAGCCCCAGCAGCACCGTGTAGGCCGGCAGGAAGACGGCGTTCTTGCGGATGGTGTCCGCGCTCTTGGCCGCGAAGATGCCGGTCAGGGTGTGCGGGTACATGAACGCGGCCATCGCCGAGCCGAGCGCCAGCGAGGCGTACGGCAGGTACTGGGCGGGCTTGAGCAGCAGCCCGCCGGCCTTCTTGGCGGCGTACGCGTGGCTGGCGACGTCGAACACGTGCGCATAGCCGCCCAGCTTCATCGGCACCAGGATCACCGCCACGAGGACGACGATGTAGATCATCAGGTCCTTGACGAAGGCGATCAGCGCCGGCGCGCGCAGGCCCGCCGAATAGGTGTACAGCGCGAGGATCACGAACGCCGCCGCCAGCGGCAGCTCGCCGGTGAAGCCCAGCGCGTTGATGACCACGCCCATGCCGACGAGCTGCAGCGCGATGTAGGGCATCGTCGCGACGACGGCCGTCGCCGCCACCGCGAGCTCCAGCGGGCGCGACTTGTAGCGGCCGTAGACGACGTCGGCGGCCGTCACGTGCCCGGCGCGCTGCGCCGCGTGCCACAGCCGCGGCATGATCACGAACACGATCGGGTAGACCAGGATCGTGTACGGCAGCGCGAAGAAGCCGTAGGCGCCGACCGCGTACACCAGCGCCGGCACGGCGATGACGGTGTAGGCCGTGTAGAAGTCGCCGCCGACGAGGAACCAGGTGATCCAGGTGCCGAAGCTGCGGCCGCCCAGGCCCCACTCGTCGAGGTGCGCGCCTTGCTTGGCGCTGCGGTTCCAGCGCGAGGCCCAGAAGCCCATCACCGTCACCAGCGCGAAGAAGAAGACGAAGACCCACAGGGCCGTCCAGTTGATCTGGCCGTTCATCACTTCACTCCCTTGCGCACGCCGTCACGATAGACGAGCCAGATCAGGAAGGCCGTGATCGGCACCCACAGCAGCTGGTACCAATAGAAGAACGGAAAGCCGAACAGGGCCGGGAGGCCGTCGGTGTTGTAGAAGGGCACCCACAACAGCCCGATGAAGGGCAGCAACAGCAGCAGCCACATGAGAAACTCCTCGTCGATGTTTTAGTGGCGGCGATTCTCTTCGCAAGCGCATTCCCTTGCGTGGGGGTGCGGGACTCCGGCGGCCGCGGACGATCCGCTATTCGAACCGCTCCGGCGGCGGCAGCGTGCCGCGGCGTCCGAGGCGGGCGGCGATGCGCGACTCGCGCAGGCTGGCCTCGGCCGCCTTGAGCATCGCCTCCGCGCGGCCGCCGTGCTGCAACGCGAACGCGATCCCGATGGCCACCTCCGGGCCCAGCGGCAGGTCGGACGTCTGCAGCGCGTCGTCGAACGCGTGCACCAGGCGGGCCGCGGCGGTCAGCACCGCGCCGCCGTCGACCAGGCCCTGGGCGATGACGACGAACTCGCCCGCCTCGCCGTGCAGCAGCCGGTGCCACGCGGGCAACACCGCGCGCAGCCGGCGCTCCACCTCGGCGACCGCCTCCGGGTCCAGCCGCGGGCCGCAGCAATCCAGCAGGAACAGCGCGGTGCCGTGGACGCCGCCCGGCGGGTGCGCGAGCACCGCGGACAGCAGGTCGAGGCAGGCTTGCCGTCCGGCGTCGCCGGACGGCGGATCGGCCTCGCGGCGGGCGCAGTTCATGGCCGGCCGCCCCGGGCGCCGGAAAGCACGGCCGGGACATCGAGGGAGGGGGCGAGACGGCGGATCGACATGGTGTCCTGCAGTGCGTTGCCGCGAACGGATCGCGGATGAGGGCACTGTAGGCAGCGGCCGCCCGGGTCGCCAGAAGCAGATCGGCAGGTCGCGCGCTGCAGCAGACGACCGCCCGGCCGCCAGGGTCATTCGCCCAGGCAATGGAGGCCGGGCGGCGAGCGCAGCCTGGCCAGCGGCTGCCCGGCGTCGCGCGGCGCGCCGAGCGCGGGGACGGGCGCGAGGCTGGCGGCGAGCCGGCCGATGGTGGCCACGCCGCGCTCCATCGCGGCGCTCCACGGGTGGCCGAAGTTCAGCCGCAGGTCGTTGGCATGGCGTCCGTTGGGCGAGAACAGCGCGCCCGGCGCGAGGCTGACGCCCTCGTCGAGGGCGTGCCGCATCAGCTCCAGCGTGTCGACGCTGCCCGGCGGAAGCTGCACCCACAGCACGTAGCCGCCGTGCGGCCGCGAGACGGCCGTGCCGGCGGGGAAATGGCGCGCCACGGCGCGCAGCAGATGGTCGCGCTGGCCGCGCAGCGCGGCGCGCAGCCGCCGCAGGTGCTGCCCGTAGCCGCCGTGGCGAAGGAAGTCGGCGATCGCGGCCTGCGCGGGCACGTTGGTGCTGATCGACAACAGGAACTTGTTCTGCCGCACGGTCTCGTGGAAGCGCCCGCCCGCCACCCAGCCGATACGGTAGCCGGGCGCGAGCGACTTGGAGAACGAGCCGCAGTGCAGCACGCCGCCCTGCGTGTCCCAGGTCTTGGCCGGCGCGGGCCGCTCGGCGTCGAAGTGGAGCTCGCCGTAGACGTCGTTCTCGATCAGCGGCACGCCGTGGCGCGCCAGCAGCGCCACCAGGGCGGCCTTGTTGTGCGCGGACATCGTGGCGCCGGTCGGGTTCTGAAAGGTCGGCATCGCCCACAGCGCGCCGATCTTCTGGGCCCCGAGCGCGTTCTCGAGCGCCGCCAGGCTGATGCCGTCCTCCGCGCAGGTGGGGATGCACACGGCGCGCCGGCCGCTGGCCTCGATCATGTGCAGCACGTTGTAGTGCGCGGGCGACTCGATGGCGACGACGTCGCCGGGCCGCGTCGCCGACATCAGCGACAGCATCAGCGCCTCGGACGCCCCGCTGGTGATGACGATGTCGGCGACGTCGACGTCGGCGCCCATCTCCAGGTAGCGGCGCGCGATGTGGCGCCGCAGGTCGGCATTGCCGGGCGGCAGGTCGTCCACGATGCGCCACGGATCGAGCCGGCGCGCGGCGGTGCCCAGCAGCTGCGCCAGCTTGGGCAGCGGGAACAGCAGCGGGCTGGCGAACGCGCTCCCCAGCGGCACGTTCTCGCGCTGCTTCATGCCGTTGAGGACGGAATAGAGCAGATTGGCCGGCACCACGTGCACCGGCGGCTCGGGCTCGAGCGTCGGCATCGTCGGCCGCGGCAGCGGCGACCGGGCGGTCGCGTTGACGAAGTAGCCGGAGCGCGGCCGGGTGGACACCAGCCCGCGGTCCTCGAGCAGGTAGTACGCCTGCATCACCGTGCCCTGGCTGATGCCGCGCGCCGTGCACAGCGCCCGCACCGACGGCAGCCGCTCGCCGGCGCGCAGCACGCCGCGGCGGATCTGACGCTCGATGTCGTCGGCCAGGTCGCTGTAGATCGCCATGACTCTCTCCCGGAATCTCCGCGGCCCGGGCGATGACAGGCCCGTGGCCGATCGTACGGCTGCGCGCGCGGCCCGGGTGCGCGGGCGAACCCGAGTGCGGCCCCGCCCGCGCGGCGCATCGGGCGCGAGCGCGAGTGCCCGTGCGCATCGCTCCCGCTGGCCGCCGGCCGCCGCTCCGCCGGCCATCCGAGCGGGGCGGCGGGAGCCTCGATTGCTCGATGCGGGCGTCGAAATCCGAGGAGCCGACCATGCCCGCCACGCATCCCCGATCCGCTGCCGCGTCGCCGAAGAGGTGGTCGCAGCACGTCACCGAGACCAGCGACGCGCTCGACCTGCAGCACGACGTCTTCAAGCTCACGGACCCGAAGAAGATCGCCAGTTCGCTCAAGCGCTCGGCCGAGCACAGCGACCGGCGCAAGAGCGACCCCTATCGCTCGGCGATGTCGATGCTGACGTTCTACATCAACCGTGCCGGCCACAACCTGGAGGCGGCGCAGCGCCAGCATCTGGAGGACGCGAAGGACGAGCTGCGCAAGCTGTACGACCGGCCGGCCGCGCGCAGGAAGGCGCATTGACGGGGAGCGCGCCATCGGCGTCATCTGCCGGCCCGACACCGAGCGCCAGAGGCACGACCTCCATGCGCAGGCGGCACGCCAGTTCGACGCGCTGATCCACGCGGGCCGCACGCCCGCCGTGGAGCCGCTGGAGGCCGATGCCGCCTGGACCGCCGGGCGCGCGAGCCACGCCGCCGAGGCGTCGGAAACCTACCCCGGGGGCTTGTGAGGCGCGCCGTTTGCCACCCCGCGCGCAACCCACGAATCCGGAGCATGCCCATGACCTTCACCAGCCCGAGCCCTTCGCGCGATCGCGCCGCAGGCTGCTTCCTGTCCATCGAACTCGGCGACGCGCCGCTGCCCGACGCGGCCTGGCCGATCGACACCTCGCACGACGCGCACGCCGAGCTCATGAGCCACGGCGCCTTCCATGCGGAGTTCGACGGCGCGGCGCAACTGCGCATCGACTAGCCCTGGCAGGTACTAGCGGGCGACCCCGCTGGCCGGCGTGCGCAGCGCGATGCGGAACGCCGCCTGCGCGAGCAGCGACGCGCCGACGAGCACCGCGCCGGCCGCGACCGCGGGGTCGTGGCCCAGGCCGGCCAGCGTCGTGCACGCGGCGCCGATCGTCATCTGCAGGAAGCCGTACAGGCCGGCCGCCGAGCCGGTCAGCCGCGGGTCGACGCTGATCGACAGCGTGGAGACGGCCGGGCTGCACATCCCGGCGCCGACGCAGTAGACGATCATCAGCGCCTCGATCGCGAGCACGCCGGGCCGCAGCCAGAGGAAGGCCGCGAGCACCGCCAGTGCCGCCAGCAGGCTCACGAGGTTGCCGGCGACGAGCAGGCGCTCGATTGTGGTGACGCGGCCGATCAGCCGGCCCGCGAGGATGTTGCCGATCGACACGCCCACGATCAGCAGCCCGAGGTAGAGGCCCACCTCGTGCAGCGGCCGATGCAGCTCGTTGATGAAGATGAACGGCGCCGCCGCGATGAAGCCGTAGAACGACGTGGTGGCGCAGCCGCCGCCGGCGGCGAAGCCGAGGAAGCGCGGCGAGCCGAGCAGTGCGCGGTAGTCGCGCGCCACGCCGGCGGCGCTGATGCGCCCGCTGGGCGTGCCCGTCTCGGGCAGCAGCCGCCACGACACGCCGAAGTTGAGCACGCCGAGCGCGGTCAGCACGACGAAGATCGCGCGCCAGCCGAACGCGCCGGCCAGCAGGCCGCCGGCCAGCGGCGCGAGGCCGGGGCCGACCATCGTCATCAGGCTCATCAGCGCGAGGCGGCGCACGGCGTCGTTCGACTCCGCGGTGTCGCGCACGATGGCGCGCCCGAGCAGCAGCCCGGCGCAGCCGCCGGCGGCCTGCACGAGGCGCGCGCCGATCAGCACGCGGACGTCGGGCGCGAGCGTGGCGGCCAGGCCGCCCAGGGTGTACAGCGCCAGGCCCGCCAGCAGCGTGGGCCGGCGGCCGAACACGTCGGACAGCGGTCCGTAGACGAGCTGGCCCACCGCCAGCCCGAAGATGTAGACGCTGATCGTCATGCGGATCGTCGCGGCGTCCACGTGCAGCGCGTCGCTCGCCACCGTCAGCGCGGGCACGAACATGTGCATCGCGAGCGTGCCGCTGAAGGTGACGAGCACCAGCAGCCACAACGGCGCGGAACGCCTGGCGAGCGGGAAGGTGGCCGACAGAGGGGTCACGGCGGCGCGCGGCGCGCGCGCGTGGCGCGCGGGGCCGGAGACGGGAAGGGCGCGAGCATCACGGGTGCCGCGATTGTCCGGCAAGCGCAGTCGCCCAGCGCCGCGCTGCGGCAAGCCCTCAGAAGTGGACGGACAGGCCGACGCTGGACGTCAGGTCGTTGGACGTCCACGTGGTGCCGCGCGAGACGCCGATGTCCAGCTGCGCGTTGTTGGACGCCGCATACGACGCGCCGGCCGCGACGTGCGCCGTCGCGTTGTCGATGACGTTGTTGAACGCCAGCTTCTCGCCGGACAGCTCGACATAGCTGCGCCAGCGCGCGGCCTTGGTCTTGTCGAGGGTGGTGACTTCGAGGCCGGTGACGTAGTGCTCGAACTCGTGGCCGCCGCCGCGCGTGAAGC
>Ga0247779_1000554_pt1 | contig 22903 bp, 26 predicted proteins | sample UWRJL221509R5_FD_179925 | JGI IMG/M metagenome (GOLD analysis project Ga0247779, IMG submission 179925) | Plant litter microbial communities from Arlington Agricultural Research Station in Wisconsin, United States - UWRJ-L221-509R-5 | ecosystem: Environmental > Terrestrial > Plant litter >... | reverse complement strand
TGCAAAGGTATACGAATTTCTCAGTCACATTGTCTTCTTGGATGAGGTTCACGGCAAGCTGTTGATTTTCAGCTCCTTTGTCAAGATCCTCAATCTCGTTGGTGATTTCGAACTTGTCGAAGAACAGATTTCCCAGGTTATTGTGATGTTTTGCTCTTCCAAGATGCGTTTCGCCGATAAGTCGCAAGGCTTTCTGCTGTAGTTCGATTGCATGATTAACTGTGTCTAAATCTTTGGAATCTCGGTATAAAGCTTGAAGTGCGTTGGCGTAGTTACTGAGATATAGAGGTCTGGAAGGATGGTTTTCCGATATGTTCTCCAGTGCTTCCGTAAAGTAAACAATGGCCTTTTTCACGTCTCTTATGTCTCCGAAATGCTTATAGTGAAGCATGATGGCCGACCCATATTGGTTGAGACTGAAAGACCGTGACGGATCTTTCTCTGGAGTAAGATATAGAGCATTTTCATAGCATTGGATAGAGCGATACAGATCGTCGAGAGAGCCAGTCCATTGATACAACCTTTGAAGGGCACTTCCTAGGCTACCGAGAGCGGTGATCAAATCAGGGATGTAGGATGGATTTGTGTCAATTCCGTCTACAAGAGCTCCAATAGCGCGCTGGATTGATTGAGCACTTGCGACGATATCATCGGTGTCGCCGAGGGTTTCTCCCCGCACGCGAAGGAAAACACCATAATTGATGAAATATCCAGCATTCTCTCGAGTGGCGTCTCGGATTGCTTTGATAACGTAGCTTTGATACAAAATAGCTTTGTTGAGGACTTCTATGTCTTTAGAACGCTCGTACTGACGAACGAGGCATGAAGATAGATTCGACAGAAAAGCAGGATTCGCTTTTGACGATCTATAGTCGATATTTCCTAAGGCCTTTATTGCCGAAATAGTCGCGTTATTCAAGGCGAACACATCTCCTGTTAGACCGTATTTTTCCAAATATAATCCGCATAAAGCATTATAGGCGTCAGGTTTCGAAGGGTCCTCTTCCTCCAGTTTTGCTAAGACGGTGGTCGACTGGGTGATTGATTGGTCTAGATGGTCAATAGAGTCTGTCTGAGCATTTGGGTGAGCTGTCGTGGGAGACTCCACAAGGTGTGTTGAAATAGAATTTGCCAAAGCTCGAGGGTGATTACTAAAGACTTCAGGAGTTATTGAGACGGTCTTGACGCCGGATGTAATATAACTTGAATCGTCTTCTTCTGTGTCCATTTTCTTCCACACAACACTGAAGTCTTGTAAATACTTGCCGACCCAAGAATCAGAATTTGAGACATCCAATTGTATTGAAGAAAAGCTTCGTAAAGAGCCCTTTGCTTTCCAAAAAACGTCCGAGCTCCTGCAGATAGCTTTAGTAAATTTACCCATGATACTAGATTTGTAGAGAGAAGAAGATGCCCCCGACACCACGACAGTGGTAATATCGTTGTGACTTAAATTCGTTCTTTTTAAGACGTCCTCTATCAGCCTGAGAATGCCTTGTAGAACGTGACTGGTGATGGTCTGCACGTCGTCCATACTAACACGCATCCGGAATTCACCATCGTTCGTTTGTAGCGACAGCCAAACCTCTTTCTCGTATAGGAGCCTCTCCTTGACTCTAGAACACTCTTGCAGAAGAGAGTCACGGAGTGGCGCCATCTCCGTCAAGGCTGTAATCTTGTGCGTGTCTTGAATTTTCTTTGCGAAATAATGCGCGAGAGCTAAGTTGACTGTTTTTCCTCCCCCCGAATCATTATATTTTTCGTGATGTACGATGATATTTTGTAAGCCGTATGAGACCATCGCCGCTGTGGCTCCTGAATACCCGATGTCCACAAACAATAGACGGTCTACTGGCGATGCTACTCCGCGCCTACCCACTAACCATGGAGAGAATGAAGCTCGGTAGGACAGACAAGATGAAATGACATCCGCGAGAAAGGCAACGCGAGAAAATCCTGCTAACGAGGCGGCTTTGTATAAGGCGTGCTGTTGAATTTCGGCATTCAATGGGATTGTGATCACAACGTGAAGAGCCTCGACGTCACATTCTGCGCATTCTCCGGAAAGGACGAGATTATCAAGCACTGTATTTAATATCTCGCGGAAGAGAATGGCGAGAAGATGTGTGTTCCGAACTAGAACTGCGTCTTTACAGAAATCTGGCTGGAACTTTATGTACCGTATCTCAACCTCTGTCCAGAATACCGTTATAAGAAGTAGCACCCACCGAAAACCACATCCCCTGTGGATCATCACTTCGATAAACAAGCGGCAAGAAGCTGGGAGAGTCGTGGATCAGGGAAGGCCGTTTGGTGAGATCTTTGAGTGAGTTGACCGAAATGACGCGGCGAAAAGTGCCCTGGGTTATGAACGTGTAGACCCTGGAACGCTGCCTGATTGCCAGATAAACCATGTAAGATATGCAATTGGTAAGGATAAGACAACTCACAGGTCATTTTCTGAGACTCTACTATCCGCCCTGGTAGTGTCCTCATTTTTTGTGGGTTGCAATTTGTACGCTACCTGTCATTGGAATATGACAAAGTGCCCCCAGTAAACATTCATTTCTACATAGATCCTCACAGCTGTAAACACGACGGAACAGACCTTGCATGATTTACTTCCAAAGTCAATCCCTACAATTACAGTCTTCATTCCAATGGTCTTGTCCTGTAGTAGGATGTAGTGAGAAAGTAAGGACAGCCTTCGGAGTGTAACACTTCGTACCTTGACATAACCCTACTAAGTATAGGGAGACATCTTGGAAGCCGGAGTCTTTCAGCTTGATACAAGGGGTTTCTATGAATTAAGCGGAGCTCATGGCAGATATGGAACAACTTCAACGCCAGTTATCATTCATTGTCATGATTGGCATTGCCGCATAAGTATTTAGATCTCAGCGCTCAGCTCAGTTGACCGGCATACGGGCCGTGATTAATTGATTAGTCATCAACTAATTTCAGGTTTTGCCTTCGAAATTGAAGGAAGCGCTGATCAAAATGTGAAGCTCTTCTACTACACAAAGCTTACTCTCAAAATCGCTGCACTATTTCTTGGCTAGAAATTGAACTCAATTAATGACACGCGTCACCAACTTTGGGATCAAGAGGACCTACCTCCAGGCGGGGTTCAATAACGATGATGAAGACCGTACTGCTGAACCCCGAACTTCAAGTTCACACTCCAAGGAAACATCAAATCAAAGGACAGATATCGGAGCCAAGGAAAGCACTGTTAATGGGGACGCTGGAGAAGAAATCCGCCCTCGCAAAAAGAAAAGAATACGTACTCCAAAATCTAAACGCGATGGATATGCCGCGCAAAGAGCTTCTGAAGCTGCGAAGATGAACGGAGAGCCCCTCCCGGATGCAGATGGGGTTGAGAAAGAAGTGGAATCTAATCCTACAGGGAATGCGGAAGTCTCTGCTACGAATGAACCAAAGCCCTACGAAGCCTTAAGCAAGAGCGCAAAGAAGAAGAGACGAGAAAAAGACAGAAAGGCCAAAAGTTCGCCGTTTTGCTTCTTCACTTGCGGTATACATTCATTAACTTGATTCCATATAGTTCTTAAGTCGAAGGAGGCAAAGGCAAAGGCAGCAAAAGAAGCAAAATCTATTCCCAAGATTTCTTCAAAGTCGAAGAAAACTGTTTGTTTTGCTTGTCGAGAAATAGGACATGCCGCCATAGACTGCCCGACAACTAAAGATTCAGAAAAGGGACAAGGGGCTGTAGGACTGTGTTATAGGTAGGAATTACCATCCGCTCTCATTCGCACGGCAGGCTGCATATTGATATGGCTCGCATTCGCATAGATGTGGATCGACACAACATTCACTGTCGAGATGCAAAAAATCTGCAAATCCTGCAGACCCCTTCCCTTTCGCTTCCTGTTTCGTATGTAACGGAAAGGGGCATCTTGCATCAGCTTGCCCTCAGAATAAAAAGGGTTTATATCCCAATGGAGGCGGTTGCAAACTATGCGGCGAGACTTCACATTTGGCCAAGGATTGCGGTGTAAGGGAGAAGGGTACGCAGCACAGACTTATTCTTTCGTTAACCCGGTCTAATCTATGCTCTTCACAGTCAAAGACGCTACGTCAGTTTTCGGCACAGGTAGAGAGGTCGGTCCGGATGAAGATGACTTCCACTCTTTCAAACGAAGGACAACGGAAATTGAGCACGAGGAAAAGAAGGAAAGCAAGTTGAAGGGGATGCTGGATATAAAGGCGGGCCTGCATTCTGGTGTGGTCAAGGCGTATGGTAACGTTGCGTCTCCAAAGAAGGTGGTTGTTTTCAAGGGGTGATTCTTGTATGTATGATGGAAATTGATTCATTTCGATTTCTATCCCTCTTTTTTCTATGTGTTAAGGCGCTTGGATAGCAGCTTCCTCTGTTCCTAAATCTTATAATGGTCAATGCGACAGGCGGGCCGGATGGTTGTCTAAATATGACGTGCAGCCTGAGTAATGTTCGCGTGAAACTTTCGTGGACGCTATAACTTCTTTCTTTCCTTCAATTATCAGCCACAAACTATTTTTTCAGCGACGGAAACGTAGCCGTTTCTTTTGCAACAAGCCAAATGACGTTAATCAAGAAGATCATTTACGGTACCGCCTGGTATGAGGTCGCAGTCTGGTTCATCTTTGAATACTAAACAGTCTTTCTTAGGAAGAAGGAAGCCACAGTTCGCCTGGTGGTAGAAGCAGTACTGAATGGATTTAAAGCCATAGATACTGGTAAGAGCTTGTACAAACCCGAGCATATGAGCGGATGCCTCATTCCCGATAAGCCTGTCAGCCAAAACACTATCGGTAGGTGTGCTATCTCGGCCTTAGAATATACTCTATCATAAGTAAACTTGGTGTATCAATGCAGGGAAGACCTAGTTGGGGAAGCCCTTCTCGTGCTCAATAACGAACACGGTATCAAACGCGAAGATTTGTTCCTTCAGACAAAGTAAGACCACCCGCTTGTTGTCACTTAGCACAGCTTATAGAAGCAAGATGAAGGTTTACTCCAATAAGTGGCCAAGATACATCCAAACCCATCCCTTACAATCCTTCAGACACGATCTCAAAGCAGATAACAACTTCATGCCAAACCTCCCTTGCGAATCTTCACACAACGTACTTAGATAGCTACCTCTTACACTCGCCATTACCCACAATGGAGCAGACACTCGAGGCCTGGAATACGCTCACACAGCTGCAAGACGAAGGCAAGGTACGCTCAATAGGGGTAAGCAACACGTACGATACACGTATATTGGCCGCCCTGTCAAAGGTTAGGAAGGTCGAAGTTGTCCAGAATAGGTGGTATGAAGGGAACAACTGGGACCAAAAGGTGTTCAATTATTGCAAGGAATCCGGGATCATGTACCAGTATGTATATTTCCTTCAGACAATCATCATCTCCTTGTTGTCTTCTGATGTGCTTATTTGCAGGTCGTTCTGGACATTGTCCGGATCACCTTCTCTCCTGGCGCACCCAGCATTGCTGGAAATAGCGAAGACATCGAAATTGACGCTTCCGCAAGTTGTGTACAAATTGGCCCAACTGGAAGGCGTGACGCCGCTTTCAGGAACGACCAATGAAACGCATATGCGTGAAGACGTAGACGTAGAAGATTTGTCATTCGCAGACGGTATTTCGGAGCCGTTATTGGAGACTTTGAGGAAGTTCATCTGGGAGTGACATATACAAAATATCGATATCTGGGACTTCAAAGGGAAACTTATTTCGTAAAATCCGTTGTGTTTCCTTGGTACTGGGATAGCAGAGCTTCCCACAATGATACATTGCGCAAATCCCGAAGAGATCCGTTGGTTTCCTTGGATGAAAATAAGACGTTTGCTTCTTTCGCATACATCTCAAGAAGAACTGCAATACGTATATCACGAAGAGTGATGTTTGGTGCCGTCTCGTCATTGGAGTCACTAGATAGTTCAGGGTTTCTAGCGGAGTGCGTTTGCGAGATGATGGTCAAGGTGGGCCTTTTTCCCGACCAAAGATTGAAAGATACATCATGCTGGACATACACAGACTTTAATGTTTGTGCATTTCATATGGGATTTTGAGCGTACCTTTTCCTGTTCTTCCAACAAGAGAAGCTGTTTAATAAGAGTACGAGCAGACTTGGGACCCTTCAGCATTATTTTGCCCACGAGAAACGGAGATTCCACATCCTGAACATTGAACCCGTCATTGGCTTTCATCTTTTTCACTTCCCATCCTCGACAATACAGTGGATAAAGGTATTGTTCAGCATCTTCTTTGGTTAGAAAAGCAGTTGTTCGGTTTACATATGGAATAACTTCTGGTAGTTTGAGTTCCGGGAGTTTACGAGGGGTGTTATTCGAGTGGCGGTTCGCTACGGAAGTGTGAAAAGGTCGGCTCCTGTGCGTTAAGATGTGGTCTTCCATGTTTCGAATTTGGAAAAAAGCTGCGCGATTATAGCAGCATATAGATGTATTAAAGTGCAATATGCACGTCCTTTGAGTCGAAGTCGAAAGAGAGCTACTCAACAAACCAGTCATCGCGTTCTAGAAGTTCAACTTATTGCGTGTCAAAGCCTGTCCATGAGTCGGGGCGTTGGCGCCCGCCGCCAGCTGCTGTGATTGATTACCTAACAGGAGCGCGTCGTACATCCGAGTCGGCATGGAAGATCCGGCAGTTGCCAGGAGCAGGCCGAGCGCAAGTCCTGGCGATATATATATTTTTGTGAGACAAAAAGGAAGGGCAGATCTTATAGTTCTTGCATTATTCCTATAGAATTGTGTATAATATTATAGTGCTCCATAACCTACCAAATTACATTTTTGAAGGGACCAAAACAGGGCACATTGCAGCCGCTACAAAACGATGGCCTGCAAGCCGCACATTAACCCGTGTTATCCCGAAAGTTGTAAAAACCTTGCATTAAGGCGCAGAAAGTCGCATTTTTTGTGATATACATAAAATGTGGTGCTTCTAAATGTATTTACAAGCTTAAATTTATGTTAATGGTAAGAAATACGGGGAAATTGCGTACAGAACGACAGCACGGTTAGAAATCTGGTACACAAGATTCGGCTTTGTTTGTTCGGGGGAAGTGCCCGACTGGACCATACCTCTTCGGAATTCTTTGCTACGCTCACGACAAAAGACTGAATCCTTTTGCGCTCTCACACCTCTAAGTTTTTTGACGAGATTCATATCATATAATGCTATGATGCCTCCCTCCTTTGAACTACATATATTTACTTTATAAAGTGCGAGTCCTTAAGACGCTCCAAATCAAAGACGTCATTGAGACGATACCCCATTCTCATCCTCCAGTCTGGCACTATTTTTTGGGAGGAGCGGCTATCTTTGGCGGATATAAGAACTCGCTTCTTGAAAGGATGTCTGAAATTGGTCGTACCTACCACATCTCTACCTTTCATGCAGCGGATCTTTATGACACGGAAATATTTTGACATTTTGATATCACTGTTTTTCCTTCACTTTCATTTTAGTTCGACAAAGGCCACTCTGCCACCTTTCTCTCGAACTTTTGAAGTAGCGAACACGTCGAAAGCAGGACTCGCGTGGCCGAATGGAAACACAGTTAATATAAGTCAATACGAAGGTGGAAAGATTTCCTGGTATGTCATCTTGAATGTTGATCTTTTGAATCATACAGTGATTGTGTATTACTGTTAGGTATTATTCCTGGTCTGCCCACCCTGTAGACTCCACATTGGAGTTTGTTCCCATGTTTTGGGGACTGCAATCTGCCCAGGACTTTAATGCGACCATACAGGAGACATTATCGAATAAACAACTAAATATCACGGCTATCTTAGGAATGAATGAGTTAGTTGTTTTCATTCTTCAGCATCTTACAATCTAACCGACTTCATCTTAGACCTGAGCAGCCAGGCCAATCAAACATCACTGCACAAGAAGGTGTAACTATATGGCAAACATATATGCAACCTTTCAATTCTACTGGTTTGCGTCTTGGAAGTCCTGCGACCTCGAGTGCACCATCTGGAAAAACATGGCTTCAGGATTTCTTTACTATCTGCGAGGATAGCTGTACTGTAGATTTCATTGCGTTGCGTGAGTGAGCTGTGCTGAAATTTATAAGGCTGCAATCAATTAATAGCCATATACAGATTGGTATGGAACAAACGCGACGCAATTTATTGCCTATGTGGAAGACTTTTACAACACATTCAACAAAACCATCTGGGTCACTGAGTGGGCTTGCCAAAATTATGTTGACCTTTCGGCTCAGTGCAACGACAAAGACGTCGCATTATTTATGAACGCTACCCAGAGCTATCTAGACAATGCTGCTTTCGTAGAGCGTTATGCTTGGTTTGGTGCGATGAAGGATATGGAAGGCGTAAACGAGGTAAGTATATGGTTTTATAGATTTTTCTGTTTTAGCTGATTGTTTTTACCGTTAGGATAATGCACTGATGAGTAGTAATGGCAGCATAACGTCACTCGGAGCTCAGTATGCCGGACTCCAAGATGCTGTTTCTCAGCCTCGTCCAGCTGGTCTCACTGGCGGCACCAGCGTCGGACATTCACCGACGTACCTCGCGTCATTGATCGTCGCGCTATATTGCGTGATGCTTTCAATGCTCGTGATGTGATGCAACGACACCCTTCGGCATTAGAACAGATTACAACTTCTTCATTTACACAAGGACATGATGTGGCACGACATATATATAACGACACTGACTATTTTATATTTCATAGTATTTCACTACGATTTTGACCAGAGACTGTATCATTATCTCCATTGCCAATTGTAGCGGACTTATTATAATTATTACATCTATAATATATATGAGCAAGACAGTTAGTAACCTTCAGTGAATTAGTGACGCGTCGGTCGCGACTCGCGATTGATCTAAGCGCTGCTAAGCGACGACTCACGCGCACGTGTTGATCGCCAAGTGGTCAATGCCAAGCGTACGCGACCAGTTTTTTCTTACTAACCATATGGTCCTCATAAACAACATTATCTTGACCGTCGTGACTTGAGCTTCTTATCTTGCGCACATCAATCATGGTTCAAAGCGAGTTTCTGAACATGTACATAATGACTAGTTCTCAGAATGCCGGAACACCACCGGTTGTCGAAGACGGGTGCGGGCGCTAGTGTTGAAACGTTGACCATCAACAAAAGTTTAACAAAAAGTGGTGTTGCGTGGTAGCAAATAAGTCGGACTCATTCTTGACAGTTCCTCATGATACTCATCGTTCGAACAGACATTCCTCGAAATGTTGTTAGTGAATGGCCTGATCGGACTTGATTTTTCTTGTCGTTCTATCTTAGTAATTTCGAATACACGCAAATGCAAACATATGCGCACAACTCAAGATAACTCACGAGGAAACCCAGACAAAATAACATATGAGTTCTCCACGAGGAAGCATGGATAGCGATCAGGGAAGGGCAAGGAAGGGCCGCAATTATACCACCCGAGGTTATCGAGGTTTGCGTGCTTCTCTCTGCGTTCCATATGCAACGACATTTTACGGTCTCTGTACTCATCTGAAGGATACCTATATAACTAGAGTCGCTGGAGACTATGAAAGGCATTGGTTTTCTTTGGCAAAAACGCCTTCGTCACCATGAAGTCCTTTGCTCTATTGGCTCTGCTCCCCGCGTTCTTGACCGCATCCTCTGCTCAAGCCGGTGTCCCTCTTTCCAGCCTCAAGAAAGTCAACAAATTGCCCACTGTCGCTAACAAGTTCATCCTTGAGGTTGACAACCTCGCGAACATCCCAACTAAACGCTCTTTCAAACGCGTACGTCTATTCGAATGTTTTGTTGAATAAGTATTTGACCTGACGTTACATTTCATAGTCTCTTGATGCCGTCTACTCTGCCCTATCTGAACGTCAAGTTGAATATGAAGTCCACAGAGAATTTGAGGTCGACAATGTATTTGTCGGTGCTTCCCTCACATTGACTGTACGTGTTTTTGTTCCCCCTTCTTCTTTTCCCCGTGTTTAATAGCTTCACAGGATGCCAAGGTTAGACCAACGCGTTAACGAGTTAACAACGTGACTCACCTTACCGGACACAGGACGTTGCTGCCGTTGAGAACATCCCTGGTATTAAGGCAGTTCGCCCCGTCAGGTCTTTCAAAATTCCTAAGTGAGTTTCCCAGGGAAAAAAATCTTTATAGAGGAGGATAACCACATTTCTCTTCATTCCAGGGTCATGGACAAACACATTTTGACTGGGCCCAATGACCCTAAACTTCCACCAACCACCTTGTCTACCCATATCATGACCGTCAGTAACTGATAACTATCGGCACCATTATAAACTTTTCCTGAATAAAATGATTCATACTCTAGGGTGTCGATAAGCTCCATGCCGAAGGCATCAACGGAAAAGGAATCAAAGTCGGAATGTATGTTTTCTCTGGCTGTCCACTTCAAGAGGACGAATCTAAAATATGCCAACAGTCTGGATACAGGTATTGACTACAACCACCCTAATCTAGGGGGGTCTATTGGAGCGAATTCTCTTGTCATTGGTGGCTATGATTTTGTTGGCGATGAATATGATGGATCCAATGACCCAATTCCCGACGCTGACCCTATGGATAACTGCAATGGTCATGGAACCCATGTTGCTGTACGTCGCTCTCCTTTCTATGAAATAGACTGCCTAATACATCTTCATGAAGGGTATCATCGCTGCTCTCCCTGGAAATGAATTCAACATGTCTGGTGTTGCTTATGGTGCTAAGCTCAACGGATACAGAGTCTTCGGTTGCAGTGGATCTGTGACCGAAGAAGGTAAACCATTTTACAGTGCTTGTCCTTTATAATTATCATTGATTATTTTATGAATTTTTAGTTCTTGTCGATGCTTTGCTGAAGGGCTACAAAGATGGAAACGACATTCTTACTTTATCGCTTGGCGGTGCTGATGGTTGGGCTGCCTCTTCCAGTGCCGTCGTCGCTGACAGGCTTGCTAGTTTGGGTAAGATTGTGACTATTGCAGCAGGAAACGACGTATGTTTTCTTCCAATTCTTTACCAGTGGCTTTCTAATTTCACAAATAAAGGGCACTGAAGGGTCCTGGTACTCGTCGAGTCCAGGAAATGCCTACAATGCCATCTCTGTTGGCAGCATTAACAAGTAAGTACTTGCCTCTTCTCTTGCTCGAGCCAAGATCTCATAGATCTTTCCTCAGCGTGGTCGTTCCCCTCCAAAATGCCACCCTGCACGGTGTTGCACATGATCCTATTACATACTACAGCACTTTCCCTCTTGCAGTAGAAGGCGAACTCTCTATCTATGCCACCTCGAACGATACCACGATTGCCGACGATGCATGCTACCCTCTCCCCGATAGCACCCCTGACCTCTCTTCCTACGTCGTCCTTGTTCGCCGAGGATCTTGCAACTTTGTATGCCACGTTAATCCTAGCCATCAAAGCATGATGATTTACTCACAATATTTTCATTAGGTCCAGAAGTTGAAGAATATCGCTGCAAAGGGAGGCAAGGTTGCCTTGATTTATGAGTGCGTAATTTTGTCTATTGTAAAATAATGTTAAATTCTGACAAACTATACAGCAACGGAAGTGGGTTTGCCGGAATTAGCGTTGGATCTTACACTGCTGTTCTCATCCAAGCTGCTGATGGAGAATACGTGAGTTTTCGTCTTTCTTGTATTTCGCTTCCTTACTAACTTATTTAGGTCGTTAAACAACTTGCTGCGGGTACTCCTGTGTCTGTCTCGTTCCCTCAAACAGGTGGCTCGACTGACTACCCTAATCCTGATGGAGGTTTAATGTCTTACTTCTCCACGTACGTGACCGTAAATGATTGCGCAATGGTTTACTAACATGCTAAATAGTTATGGTCCCTCGAACGACTTCCACTTCAAGCCTGCTGTGTCTGCCCCCGGCGGTGGCATTGTTTCCACCATGCCCCTTGCTCTCGGCGGGTTTGCTGTCATGTCTGGAACTTCAATGGCCACTCCTTTCGTCGCTGGTGTTTCTGCTCTGCTCCTTTCCGTCAAAGGAAATTCTCCTGCAGTCGCCAAGTCAGCACGAAGCTTGTTCGAGACCACAGCTTCGAAAGTCCCTTCAAGCTATACCGATGACGATCCTTACCAAACACTCACGCAAGCAGGCTCTGGTTTGATCCAAGCCCACTCTGCTATCCATGCTTCCACTATTATCTCTCCCGGAGAGCTTATTCTCAACGACACTGCTCACTTCCAAGGCTTGTAAGTGACACAACTGTATGACATACTTATTTTACTTTGCTAATAAACTTTATTTTCCAGCCACACCTTCACTGTCAAGAACACCGGGAAGACCGCCAAAAAATATAAACTGAGGCACAGTCCCGCTGGAACAGCTCTGACTGTTCGTGCTGTAAGTTTGTTTCTTGATGATAGTCATGTAGAAAAATACTGATCTTGCACGAACTCTAGGGTACCATTTTCCCTGCCCTAGGACCCGTTCCATTGTCTAAGACCGCCGCCTCCGTCAATATCATCCCGTCATCCTTCACGGTCCGTCCAGGTCAAAGCCAGGTTGTCGTTGTCTCCTTTAGGCCACCTACAGGACTCGATGCTACGACCTACCCCGTGTACAGTGGATTCATCGACGTTGTCAGCGAGTCAGAGAACTACCACGTCTCTTATCTCGGTCTTGTTGGTAGCTTGAAGAACAAGCAAATTATTGACAACACCGATTTCTACTTCCAATTCCCTCTCCCTGCCATCCTCGATGCTAACGGCGAGGTTCAACAAGATACTACGACCTACACCTTTGCTAACGGTGACTGGCCCTCCTTCCTCTGGAGGTAAGACTTTCTTGTTGCCCTTTGTTGTTAGTCATTTGCTCATCGGCGCGGCGAATAGACTAACTTTCGGAACCCCTGCTCTGCGAATTGATCTCGTGGACTCTGCCATCAACTTCAAGCCCACCTTGAACTCCCGTGCACTCCATCTCCCTCCCTTCCTCACTTTCCGTCCGGGAGGGAAGGGTGGATCATTCTCCAAAGTCAAAACTGTCGGCCCTCTTGCATCCTTCGATTATATCACCCGCCAGGGCGAGGTAATTACCCTTTATCTTTTTTCATGATGCCATTCAGCCTTTCTCATTTTACTCATTCCAGCTCGACGACGGTTATAACGTGCTTAACCTTGAGACCCCCGTCTTCGCCAACGGAACCACCATTCCCGATGGGTCATACCGTGTCCTCATTCGCGCATTGAAAGTCACTGGTGATGCAACCAAGGAAGAGGACTACGAGTCGTGGTTGAGCCCAATCATTGGCATCCAAAATCAACTGTAAGTTTATTGAAATCACATCATCTCTAACATGATAGTAATTACACATCGCTTTCTGATCGCTCTGTTGTTTTATTAATTAATTAGTTAATATTATCATACATACCCTCTCCAATTGCATTGGTGTGCGTGCACTTATGAGAATTGAGAAAGCAAGCAGAAGAGAACAGGAAACATGTTTGTAATTTTGATAAGGCTCACATCAAATCGATACAACAGAGATACAAAGTATTGTGATTGCAATGTAGTGGAATCAGGGGTGATGCATTGATGCGTGACTAAATATTATATGTTGTATAAACCAGAAAAAGTGGCGGAAATTTTGAGAGCGAACAGGACATGCGCGTGTGGTGGGAGCGTTGGAGTCGTGTAAATATTGCAGGACAGCATTTCGAGTAGGTGTGGAGGATGTATAAGAAAAGAAAGCCTTTACCCCGGGGACAGGAACTTGGGCAATGCAGACACAGTCGACCAGTTGAGGTATTGGTGAGTAACGAGCATGAGAAAGGTATTGGAATAAAATTGACAGCAACGAGTAGAAAAGAAATTGGACAGAGAATATGAAAGTAGCGAAGTAAAAGAAGAAAAAAGAGCAGAAAAAGAAGTAAAAAATTTGAACAGTATAAGAATGGTGAAGAAAAAGATACAGTGCCCAGAACGGTAAAAGATGGGCGTTGATGCGATGAAGTATAGGATGAAGAGACGATGGGAGAAAAGCCAAGAACCAAAGCCTATATATATATAGTCCTGAGTGGTGTGGAGGGATGGGTAATGCTATGGAGAACAAACGCGGAAACAAAAGCGTAACAAAGGAAAGCAGAAAGCACGGAGGAGCAGCAACAGCATGCGCAATACAGTCACAGTACTTGTACACCATTGAACCAGGATCACTTGGAAAAAGGTAGAATTGAAAGAAGGATAAAAAAAAGGCGGGACGAAAGGTCGGAAAATGGGGTAGGAAAAGGGAAGGAAAGGTGGAGGAGGTATGAGAAAAAGAAAAACCAAATATCATAAAAAACCCTGAAGTCTGTACGTTATACAAAGTGTGAAAATGGAATGATGTACGTGTAATGTGCATTATCGCATGCCATGCTTATCTCCAGCCTTCACTGACCCCTAATGAACTACTCCTGCTGCAACATTCGACAAAGATTGGCGCCTTACGATGGGTTTGATGATTGCCGAATAGGTGCAGTTTCTCGGGGAGGTTTGATACGGAATTCAGCAGCGATTGCGACATGGCTGTAACGAAAGAGATTTCAGCAATGATTCGAGAAAGAAAACGAAAACAGCAAACATACTCTGATGGGAAATGGGGATTAGGGAATCCCACAACCTTGTCAAGATACGCATGTTCAATCTCGCCCAAAACTTTATTAGGAGCCATATTAGCGGCTGAATACCACACATAATCAATATGACCCTTGAAGCTCGGTGTATGGTTCGTGATCAGCTGTTCGGCAGGAGCCCCAGGGGCTGAATAGGCGCTCTTCATGCCTAGCCGGTGGCGAATGCCTTCGCTCGTGTACCGCCCATACGTATGCGACATGAAATCCGGGTGGCTTGGAGGGACTGATCCGGTGTTCAGGAATTCGAATACACCTGATGGAATTTGCGAGTTAAAGTCGCCACAGATGATAAGGGGGATCTTGGAGCCATCGGTATACAGAGGGGGTGGTCGGTACTTTGATTGAGGTGGAGGGTGAGATTGCGACGTTGATGAAGGTGAGAATGATGACGACGCTTCATTTCCGTTTGCTTCGTGGAGGCTAGTAGCATTCGTGCTTGCCGCGTCGGACAACTCATCGGTTCCATTTGCGACTGAAGACGATGACGATGACTCAGCAGATGGTGTCGGGGGAAGGTGCGCACTGGGAGGCGGGGGTGGTGGATATTTGGCGAAGTGGTGTGCGATCTTCTCAACTTCTTCCACTAACAAAGCCACTTGGACAAGCTTGACGTCTCTGTAAGCATCATCCCAGTGTATGTGTGCGTTGGCGACAATTAATCTTGTCCCGCTGATTTTGTCCTCGAATAAACAGATAACCGCCAAATGATCCTTGCCGAGAACACGGTTGAACATGTCGTCAGTCTTCTTGAAATCCTGACGTTGCATCGCAAGAGCGCTGAACTCGATGAGATGCTTCTCCACAAGCTTGTACCTTTTGATAAAAGTGTCAAAACAATATTCAAGAAAAGATATCATTTTAGACGCACTTGTCAGCCTTGAAGAATGTAGCACACCCATCGACGAGTCTCCTATCAGCTTCCTTCATAGTCTTGTACCTTGATTTCGGCCAGAAGACACCTTCATACCCCTGTTGCGCTAGGTTAACACTAAAGTAATCTTCGTACTGGGCAATGTCCATTTCCTGTAAACATAAAATGTCCATCTTGTGTTTGATTATCTCATCTAGAATCCGTCCTTTGCGGTATGACCATGCAAGGGCCCATGATGGGGTGTAACCGTATAACTTCTCCGTTGCACATCGTTCGCAGAGAATGTTATAAGACATGATGCTAACAGTCTCTAGATTGGGATCCTTAGCCACTATCTCTAGCTCCTGTGGAGGGATAAGGTTCTTCCACAAACGTTCTGGAGGATCGTCTTCCACTGGACAGTTATCTCTCAGGTAAGATATGACGGCTCGTGTTCCATCCTTCTGCACCATCGACTTGAGGACCGGGTCGAGTGGGTTCCCTTCAACTCCTAGGGTCTGCAGCTGGTGCAAACTTCCGAATTGAGAGGGAATTGAAGTCAAATGATTGTCAAACAAATACAGTTCCTTCATCTGCGTCAGCATGCCAAGTTCTGGAGGTAAGGTGCTGAGGTTGTTCCCAGAAAGATCGAGCAGTTCCAGATGACGCAACTTTGATATTTCTGGGGGGACGGTTGAGAGGGCATTGTGGTTAAGATAGAGATTAATAAGGAAGGTAAATGAGAAAAGGCCAGAGGTCGGAGGAAGGTTCTTAATGTTGACTCCACCCATGTCAAGTGAGGTCCACGTATTCTCTGGTGGTCTTATCACCGTCGGCCGAGAAGCTTCCGCCATGAGTCCTGGAGTAGAAGGCCTTTGTGAATTGACTACTCCATTGCCGTTGGTGGGAGACGATTCTGGCGAGCCACCGCCAGCAGAACCATTAGTTTCTGTCGGAGGCGGCACCTTGACGAGATTGGGGTTGGTGATGGGAATTGCAGATTTAGTGACAGTACGAGATGCCATAGCGCTTGCTCGTGCCCTATGATGGGGTGAGCGCGAAGCACGAATCATCTGGACGATGCATGTCTTAACGAGATGATGCGTGAAAAGATAAATAAAGTACACACCTCGCATTTCAAGAGCTGCTGCTGCCAATGAGGAGTAACGACCGGTGTTGCACTAGCTGGTGAACCTTGGGCTGCATGTAGATGTTGCTGTTGCTGTTGTTGGTGTGTATGCTGGTTAGGTGGTGATGGGTAGTGGGACATGGAATTCTGGTGGTGGTGCTGCAGAGGCGGGTGCTGTAGAGGATGGTGTCCGGGATGGTGTTGAAGGTTGCCGTTGGTATAGAGCGCATACCCCGGCGACGGTGGTGGCGGGCCTACCGACTGCTGCTGCCCTTGCTGCTGGACGAGCATAGGCAGCCTCCATGGGTTGTTGTCGTGGTGATTCGCCAACTTGTGCGGGATGCCTGGGGATTGCTGGGGATAGTACATCGCATTGGCGAGCCGACGCAGAGCACCTAGGAGGGAAAGAACAAGTTATAAGCCCCAAATAATCCAATTTCCTGTGGTTTTCGTCGTGGGGAATAGCGTACAGAGGGTTGTGGTCAGCGGTCAAGAACCTCTTTGTTGTCGCAGCCAACGTCGAGCTCACCCGTGCGAATTATGCTGACTAAGACACTCCTCTTTCGGCTTCCAGTCATTCCCCCCTTCATTCTCTTCCCCTAGTGTGCCCGCTAACCAACTTCTCGTCATTCTTAGACCTCTGGCTCGGAGAAATAGTGTCTTTTTCCTCCTGTAGGTAGTTTATAGACTCCGATGACTGTATCTTGTCAAGCCAAGGAGAGAAGTCGACTTGGGAGAATGTTGAATGGAAATGCAGCTTCCCGACTCAATGACGACCATATTTCTCATGAACCAATCTCGACCTGCTGGATTACCCACAATATGTAGCACTTGACAGCATCATGTGTGCCATACGACATACTGCCCCCGTCAATCGAGTATTTGGTGCCAGATCATGTTGATTCATGCCAGCGAGTAGATATTCAAGCAGTAAACGCAACAGACTTGTCAACACCATACAACAATTTGCGGCACAGAGTTGTGCAGATGAGCGCTTAGGCTTATTGAAATAAAGTTGATCGGGAAGCTGATTCATACTTTTAGGTGAATGAAATAGACGCCGAAGATAATCTGATAAGGGCAGACAACGCCGGTAGAACTCATGTTTTCTTATTTCCCGCTCTAGGCCTCGCCCCTGAGCTGCAACGTCAATCTAACCGTCTGAACTTGGAAGTTTACAAACTGAAACCATCATCATAAGATGTCCTTGACGGAAAAGGCAGGCCCATGATTACACCGATTGCGGCATTCCAACCAATACGCCTGTTGAGGCAGCCATTCTCCAATAAACGAAATTCATGCCAAAATCTTTACATAGTTGATCTACCATCCCCGAATTTTCCACATGAAGAACTAGAACCAGTGTCTTTAAAAAAATGTTTACAGCGACGAGAGCGCATATCATCAATCCACGAAGAAGTTAACATAATATGCACTACAATGAAACTGGCCTACGATCTTAGTTCAAAACTTTCGTCACGAAACCGATCCTTCTCCACCAGGTCCAATAGGCTCTCCGAAGGTTGCTTTTCATTTTCAGTTATGAATTGCAAAATGTCCTCAAACACTTCGGCTCTCTGACTGTAGCGAACACCAGACAAGGGAGGGGCCATTTCTCCTCTGATAATAGTTTCCAAGGGGTCTATTACCTCCCTTAGTCGTTGTGCGCCGCCGGTTAAATACATGGGCGAGTCATCGGCAGGGATTTCATTCGTCCACTCATCGCTTTCACCACCCTCCTTCGACCTTTTTAGGGATATGCTATTGTTCTGTTGCCTAGCAGAGCCTGTTGCGGAGGAATGAAGATTTGATGTTGGCCGGGGAGATAAAAGATGTGTAAGCAGCGATCGGAACATTTCTGTCTCTTTGATGTTGGAATGATCGACGACGCTAGATACCTGTGTTTGGAGGAAGCCGAGGGCCTTGACTGGCGGTTCTTCGTCGCACATTTCACGAAATCTAAAATTTATTAACAAATCGCTACTTGAATCTTAAAAAAGTAAATGCGTACTGCTGCCTCCGGATTTGAAATTTGGCTTGACGGATTATTTCCTCGGGACCTGGTCTATGCACAAAAATTGCTTTTAATCTAATAAGATAATAGTTTAGGTGGCTAACCTTATGAGTACCATTTTCCAGAAATCATCCAATCGTCTCTCTCTGACTGGTGAATCACGCACATCTGGACCGATAGCAGCAGGTACAGATTCAGTGCCGGTTTCTCTTCCGCCCCTATTGTCGACAGCACCTCCAGCATTCCCGCCATGTAAAAAGAAGGAACGTGTCTTCGGATTATATACCACTTGGTGTGCGAATCGAGGCAATGGCATGTCTGATGGAGAGCGATCCAGTGGATGGAGGACCTGCATCCATTTCCCTGGCCGTGTATCGTACTTATAGACCCAGTTTGAAAGATGTGCTCGCAGATTACCTCGGTTGCGAAGGGAGTTAGGGTTCATGTTTCTAGTAAGCCCACAAAACCTGTCAAGCGGATATCAGAAAAGGTGAAGATCAAAATGCCTTGGCTAAACATACACATATATTTCCTTCAAAGCAGGATCGATGACAGATCTCTGCGTGAAGCATGCTTCGGGTCCTCCAAAAGTAGTGAAGTCAGAGAAAATCTCAGTTGCGATGTTTGTCTCTGTGTTGTAGGTGTACATGTCGGAGAGATATTTGTCGTCTCGTGTCCCAGAGAAAATATACAGCATCTTGGTCGGTGGATCAAATACCATGGAATGACCTTGAAATCGATGAGAAAGGACTGTCTAAGGAGTATAATGGTCACCCACCAAATCGAGAAGGAATAGCTTGAGACTGAGAACCAACCGATGTATCTCCCAGTGGTCTTTGGAATGTCAAAAAATATCTCGGAAAAGAGGAGAAAACACATACTGAAGTGATTTCCACTTGCTAGTACTAACGTTGTAGCTGTATAGTCCAGCATATTTAGATTTATTCCAATCACCATCCACGACCCGTCCACCAAATACATATAGAATTTGTGCATCTGAATCCATGGCCATTTGATGATCGAAAATCAAAGGAGGACCACCAGAGGCCTGAGTATAGTTGGAGCTGTGTATAGCTTTTATGAACAGCGCCCACATACCTCAGTATCAATTGATAAGAAATCCCATTTTCCTGCCAGCAACCCCCGTGTATGATACCGATAAAATTCTGGAGATAACAGCCTAGTTGGCTCTTCTGATCCAAGTTCCGATTGCTGCGCAGAAGGTCCGGGATATCCACCTGTTTGGGGCTGCCTTGCAGGATTTGAAGGTACGCTAGGTGCCCCCAAGCCATCAGAATCATTCAATCGACCCAGTATATATATGCTGCCCGTCTTGGTGTCGAATACCATTTTATGGCAGGATCTTGCTCCAGGTGCGTTTTGTTCGTGAGTGGTACTATGGCTGAGTACTTTCCACTTGTCTTCTTTGACGCTGTAGACCCAGAAATCATCCAAGCTTTTCTCTCCATTCCATCCTCCGAATAAATATATCATCTCATTTTCAGGGTCCATACACATTGCATGCCCACCCCGAGCAGGGGGGACATCATTATCCGCGTCGGTTCCTAGGAGACGAATCCATTCTGATCGTGGTTGACAAGAGTGGAGATGTGGATCGAAAAGCCCAGAAGCACACATTGATTCGATTAGTTGTTCAGATTTCGACCAATTTCCTTGGAGGACAAGATTTTCGTGAAGCTGAGTCGCAAGAGGGTGCTCCAGAAGGATATTTGCTCGGGAAAGAATGGATTGATATGGAGTCAAGAGCCTTCTTTGCCGGAGATGTTTGAGAACATATCTTAGAACTGCTGTCTCCCGAAACTGTGAAGTGTTTCCTGGTCAGGTTAAAGGAAAATAAGATGATCGGGTTAATGAAAACTGACCTCATCGTATGCAAGCCGCACTCCTTCGACGTAATTTGTATCAATGATCCCTGCCAGAGCTATGTGCCATATTGAGACGTGGAAATTTTGCCCATAAGCTCTGTTGGATATTTCATCAGTCTAGTGACCTGGATATGGTCAGGGATACCCACAGTATTGGGACGATTTTAACGTATTGTGTCGGAAATGCTATTCCTGAGCTGTTGGTATGCTTCACAGCAAAACTCTCAGGAGTAGAGTCGTTCTTCAGGCCTGCATGAAGTACTTCTGTCATAAGGTCTTCGGAAATTCCGGCAAAGACTTTGAGTTCTTTCATGTTACACGGATGAGCTAAAGAGACATCAGATTCGTGAATAAATGTTATAAAATGTAATATTACGTTTAGAGAACTGCAGATAGGAGCCTTAGTATTGAACCTCAACACATAGAAAAGGTTTACCTTTCCAAAAGTAATTGTTTCTAGAAAGAAATTAACATGAATTGATGTATTCCAGTATCATACAAGATGCGTACTGAGAACGACAGGTGATTCAAGGCGTAGAACTATCCATTGGTTGGCGTTGCCCTGGAATGCACCACTCCAGCGACTTGACTGATCCTGCGGTTTGTCCAACATTATGTTCTCTGGTCCATATTGTCCGCTGTGTAGTGTCGAGGAGGAAATATTGTACGATATTGGTACACATGGCGGGCTCTCTTTTTGAGTCGTCGCTGCCATAAGAAAAATGCTGTTGGTACTGTAGGACTCGATGAAATCAAATATTGAAACGGTCAATGACAAGACTGAGAAAGGAATCCAAAGCAAATCCAAAGGCTAATCTGGAGGAGAAATGTAAGACGCCAGGGCCAGTGAAGGTGATTCTATAAGAAGCCTAATGTTTTCACTAAGTCAAATAAGCGGAGCTTGTGTCGAGACAGAATCTAATGAAATGAGCTGCCACCCTGAGTGAGATGACCGTTCGGGTTGGTCCGAGTCGGTGCACAGCGCTCAAGATGTCGCCCGCGTCCCATTATGTAACCGGGTCACGGTGGAGGCGCGTCAGATATACACTCACGTGATTCTCGTGACCTAATTCCGGACGGCAGAATCGGCAGAATGTAAAATAAGGAACGCACACTTCTCTTGTACTCATACTCCCACCTCCACATGGTTTCGATCCCCTTCATTGCGAGCCATGGGATATTTAAACGTGCATCATGTCATTTTAATAGCGGCTGCAACATGCAAGCACAATTTCAGAGCGTCTTTCCCGAAACATATAATTGGAGGCGCATATAGAGAGTCGGAGTCCTTATCGCTGTGGGATACTGTTCTGGATACCCCGCGCCTGAGATGTCGACATCTTTGAGGACTCGCTTACTTAGAAGAGAAAACTAGTAGGATTTTGCCCTCAACTATAGTCCTTCAAGAGAACTTGATCGTGAACCTCAATACAAACCGTGTCGTGTTACTACCTCTGGATCGCATTCTAATTGAAGTTTCGCCCTCTATTGGATGATAAATAACTTCTGGAGCTCTGTACATGGTAGCCAATTCAAGAATCTTACACGGTATATTGTGTCATCTTATCTGAATTGTGCATGCTCATGATCATGCAAAGTTGGCTACTCGGTGATACTCGAGTCGTGCGAGTCTAATACTCTGTATGCTCTTCTCCGATTCTCAGAGACGCATGTACTGCCGGATCTCTCGACTATATAAACTTCCGCCTTGAAAGAAAGATGCTCATCTCATTTCTCTCGCCGCCATGAAATCGGTGTTATACTGGTCGTTACTCTCCTCTCTACTGAGCGCAAGCCTGGTTTACGGAGCCGTCCCAATTTCAAGTGCCAAGAAGGTGTCTAATGTGCCAATTGTCCCCAATAAATTCATTATAGAGGTGGACAGCCTATCCGATATCCCAACCAAACGATCCTTTACTCGTGTAAGTGCGAAGACCTAAGTTTTGTGCAGCTCATAAATCCGCATACAGTCTCTTGATGCTGTTTACGACTCTCTTCAAGAAAGAGCTATCAAGTTTGATGTAACGAAGGAGTTCGACTTAGACGGGCTCTTTGTTGGAGCAGCCTTAACTCTCAATGTCAGTCAATCGACTGTGTCACTTACTCGTTGATTTGGCTAATTATTTTGCAGAGTGCACAGGTGCTTAGGAATCTTGTAACAAAACTAACTTTAGCATAATTAACTTTTTGCCAGGATGTGGCAGCAATTGCGAGTACCCCAGGGGTCAAGTCAATCCGACCCGTTGTACGGTTTGATCGACCGAGGTTGGTGAATTTTCCGAGGCTACGTAGCTGGGCACTCATTTTTATCGCAGACCCGTAAAATCCCACGTCGTTACTGGGCCAAGCGAT
>Ga0247779_1000553_pt1 | contig 22944 bp, 19 predicted proteins | sample UWRJL221509R5_FD_179925 | JGI IMG/M metagenome (GOLD analysis project Ga0247779, IMG submission 179925) | Plant litter microbial communities from Arlington Agricultural Research Station in Wisconsin, United States - UWRJ-L221-509R-5 | ecosystem: Environmental > Terrestrial > Plant litter >... | reverse complement strand
GGGCGGAGCGGGTTGCTCCGGCAAAGCCACGCTGGCGGCGGATAGCGCTGGAGCGGGTGGCAGCGCCGAGGCCGGCGCTGGCTCGCGTGCCGCTGGCGGTTCGGGCCAGGCAGCGGCAGGAACCGCTAGCAACCTGCCGGCCGCGGGCAACGCGGGGCCAAGTGCCAGCGGCACGAGCGCAGCGGGGGCAAGCAGCAGCGGCACGAACGGAGCGGGGGCAGGCGCGAGTGCGAGCGCTGCCGGCGGAGCTGCGACCAGCGCCGGCGGCATGGGTGGAGCGGGTTCAAATACGGGCGCTGCCGGCGGAGCTGGGACCAGCTCCGGTGGCACGGGCGGAGCTGGCCTCTTCGCGCCAGGGACGCCGCTCACGCCGAGAGACGGTTGGATCGCCGCCGAGAGCAATGCGCTCTTGATTCGGGGTGCCGTGTACCCCTTCGCGGACAGCGCGTCCAAGCTCGCCATGGCCACGAACTTCACCGGCTCGAACGCCTGCATCCAGGGCTCGGCCGTGAAGATCGACCTCACCTGCACCCCCGTGGCTCCGGCGACCGATTGCTATGGGATGTTCTTTGGAGCTGCGATTGGCCTCAATCTGAATCAACCGATCGATCCGCTGACCATGATGCCTGGCGAGCCCGCATCGTACAATGCCGGCCTCCTGCGCGGCTTTGCCTTCGACCTCACCGGCAGCAAAGTCCCGAGTCCCAAGGAGCTCCGGTTTCAAGTCGAGACTAGCAGCCAGGTGTTCTGCAACTCGTCTAGGGTGAAGCTCAAGACCGGGACCAACCTCATGCTCTTCAGCGATCTGGTCACTGAGTGCTTCAGGACTCCGAATGATCCCGATCTCCGCCCGACCGCAGAAACCGCAAAATCACTGCTGGTCAAGATCTCGTGGCACGTCCTGACGAACATCGACGACGAAGTCCCGTATGACTTCTGCGTCTCGAATATTCAGGCGCTTCGCAAATAGCCGCGAGCACGCCGCGTCAGGCGGCGGTCGGAGCGCTGTGCACCTCAGCTGAGGGAGGACGCTCGGATCAAGGGCCTCGTGTGCACGATGCGAGCCGCGAGCAGCAGCCCAAGCAACAACCAAAGCAGGCTGCGCAGCCTGCGAATCAGCGCGAGCGCGAGCAAGCTGGGGGCCGCGATGCCGAGCAAGCTGCCCGTATGCGTGAGCGCCACCTCGACGATGCCGAGCTGGCCGGGCACGGGGGCGCCCAGCGCTGCTGCTCCTAGGCACGCCAAGCTGAGCTGCCTCGCGGCGGGCAACGCCGACTCGCCCAAGAAATGCAGCCCCAAGCCAATCTCCACGACCAGCCATAGCTTGCCCAGGTAGTGCGCGACGAAGGCCGCGAGCAGGCCGGACCAGCTTTGCTCCTTCGCTCGTGCGAGCACCATCAATGCCAGCAGCAGCACTGGCAAAGCGCCCAGGCCCAGCCGGGCCAGCGTACCGATGACCGCAAACAAGGCCGCCAATGCCGCCAAGTTGTCGGCCACCGCGGCCTTGATCCCAGCCGCGCGATGGGTCGGAGCCAGCACCAACACTTTGAGCGGTTCACCCATTACGGAAAAACCAAGCTCGTTGACGCCCTGTGCCGCGACGAACGTCGCATAGGCTGTCGCCAAGCTCGGCCGCGCCTGTCGCGGTAAGAGCGCGCGCCAGCCCAGCATCTTGATGAAATGGCTGACCGCCGGCAGCGCCAACAGCACGAGTAAAGCGGGTCCGAGTGACACCCCGGTTGACCAGGCACGGCGCCACTCGGCACCTCCGGCCAGTCGCGAGAACAAGAACGCTCCTCCTAGCAGCAGCACGAGCAGCCAGGCAATGCGCAGCCAACGGTGCGACAACCAGCCACTGTGCCCCCGCCACCACACTGTGAAGGCTGCCACGCTCGCTGTTGCCAGCGACCGTAGCTTCTTTGCCAACTCCGCTCTGCCACGCGCGCCAACTCGTTGCACGGCGCTCGATAGAGCAGAAAACATGCCGTCGACGCGCTGAGGGAAGCGCGGGGAACGCCCCGCGACGCCGAAGGCTATGCCGCGGCGCGCCGGGACGCTTGACCATCAACCCATTCAATCACTCGCTTCGGGGCGATACACTCCGAGCGCGTCGTTGGCCAAAAATTGAATGCGCTGCGCGACTGCCGAGTCTTGCGCGCCGTCTTGCGCCAATGCCAAGATTTGCATCAGGCTGTGGCGCGTGCGGCGGAGCTCGAATGCCAGCCAGCCGACGTCTTGGGCCGCCTGCGACTGCTCGCCGTTGTAGTGCTTTTCGATGGCGCTGATGCGCCAATCAGCAAGTACATTTGGCGGCGGCAGCGTGCCCGCTCCGCCGCAGTCCGGACAGCACGCCGAGCCATAGTCGCTCACGACTTCGCCTTGTCCGTAGCAGGTCAAACAATCGTTGGCTTTCGAAGTGGCATGCTCCATTTGACTGCGCAGCCTAGCGCATTCCGAGCGCCGTTCACGCGCGGATCTCGAGGGAAGCGCCTCCTGACCGATCGCACGCGTCAAAATTGCGTCGCGAACTTCCAAGCTTCCTTGGGCATCCACGAGGAGCCCTGAGCGGCGTCTGTAGGCGAGGGAGTGTGCCCGCCGTCGTATTGACACCAGCGGACCGGGTGACCCGCAGAGCATCCTTGGTAGTCCGAACAAAGGTGCCCACCGGTCGGCGCTTTGGGCAGTGTCTCTATCGTGCACCCAGCCCATTTCGCGAACTTGTCCGTTTGGGTGGTCTGTCCTCCACCACCGCTGCTCTCTTGCAGGCCGAGCGAGCCGAGATAGGCAATGGGGTCGCACGTCGTGGGATTCCCCAGGCCCCCACCGGAGTGCCCGATTGCGAAGCGAAACGTTTTCGATCGCGAGCACGCAACCGTCCAGACCATGGCCGCACCCTGGCTGAACCCCTCGAGGCCAATCCGCTCGGTGTCGATGCACAGCTCGCGCTCTACCTGGTCGAGCACGTCATTCACGTACGACACGTCCGAGGTCGCCCAGATCCCGCCAACGGCTTCCGTCGCCACGAAGATAGTGCTGCCCGCCGAAAGCGAGTACAGACCAAAGTAGCCGTTGTTTTGTGCGCCGGCGACTTCGGTCGCGTTGCCGGTGGCTCCATGAAAGCCGATCATCAGCCGGTACGGCTTCTGGTTGTCGTAACCGTCGGGGAGGCGAAGCATATACTTTCGATTCGCGCCTCCGCTTTGAATCGTCAGGGTCCCGCTTTTCAAAGTCGGCGTCTTGCCGCAGCCCATCGACGTGGCCGCGGTCGCTCCGCCGCCCGCGCCGCCTAGGCCATTCGCCCCGCCCATGGCGGCCCCTCCGTTCGACGCGCCGCCTGAGCCTGCGCCCGCGCCCGCATTGTGCGCCCCGCCCTGCGCAGTGAGCGCCCCGCCGCGTCCGCCATCGCTCGAGTTGCCACCTGTGCCAGCGCCGCCCAGCGCCGCGCTATCGCCGTTACCTGAAGCTCCACCGCTCGCGTTGCCACTTTGACCCGTCGAACCGGCAGTCGTCCCGTGAAGCCCTCCCGTACTGGTCGCTCCCGCGGAGCTCGCCTTGGAGCCGCCTGCGCCTCCTGATCCTACATTTTCCGCGGCGCTGCATCCAACAGCGAGCGCCGCGCAGACAACAATGAGAGCGCCCAGCACCACGGCCGATGCGTGGAGGCATCTCGGGCTGGGGCACCGGTTCAGAACTTTCGTGCGCATGGCTCGGACTCCGTCACTCTGGCATTGCGTGGCTAATCTCGGAAAGGGGCATGGAAAAAATGCTCCGCTCTTCTTGTCTCCAGGGTGCCAAAGTTTTCACGTTTTCTTCGTGGAGGGCTTGCCGACGGTCGAATTCATGCCGCAGGGCGGCAAATTGCGGGTGCTCACGGACGGCAGGTGAGTCGTTCGACAGACCAGCAGCATCGGTCTTACGACGCGCAGCTATGCTTGTCGCTCACTGGTGAGTTACGCTTGCCCGTGAGCGGGCTGCCCTTCCTAGCGCGCGAGAAGGTTATTCATGACAAGCGCACGTGCCGTCTTTTCGATCGTGGCCACGCTGACGATTCCGGGCATCGCTTGTTCGTCGAACAGCTCGCCGGCTTCGACTGAAGGGGGCAGCGGCGGCTCGTCTGGCAGGGCCGGCGGTAGCGGCGGCAATGTGCAGTTGGGTAGCGGTGGCAATGCGCAACCCGGCAGCGGCGGTGCGGCCGCCGGCCAGTCGAGTACGGCAGACGGCGGCGCGCTGATGGGCGGCGCCAGCGTAGGCGGCAGCGCAGCAGCGATCGCCGGTGCTGGAGCAGACGCCTCGGGTGGGAATGTCGCGACCGGCGGCAGGGCGGGCTCCGGTTCGGGCGGGGCTTCAGGCACTGGAACAGGCGGCTCGACCGGGACAGACGCGGTGAAGAGCGACGGCTGCGGAAAAGCCAAGACACTTCAGAACGGGACCATCAACATCACCTTCGGCGGCGCATCGCGTAAGTACATCCTGCGCGTGCCCGATGCATACGATAATAGCCATCCCCATCGGCTGGTCTTCGCCTTCGCCGAGTCTGGGTCTTCGGCGACGTCGGTGGTCAGCCGGAACTACTTCACGCTCGCGACCTTGGACAGCAAGAACACCGTCTTCGTCGCGCCCGATGCGGCCAACGGCGCTGGCTCCTGGAGCAAGTCGGACGTCGAGCTGACCGACGCCATCCTCGCGCAGCTCGAGGGCGAGCTGTGCATCGACAAGAGCCGAATCTTCGCCACGGGATTCAGTTTTGGCGGTGCGATGTCGATCGCACTCGCGTGTACGCGCGCGGACGTGTTCCGAGCTGTCGCCTTCTTCTCCGGGGCTGACCTCACCGGCTCTTGCCCCGCGACGCTGACGAAGCCCATCGCCTACTATGCGTCACAGGCGAGCCAGGACAGCACCGGCACACCCATGCCCAGCAGCGGGAAAGTGAAACAAGCCGAGTTCGCCACGGTCAACGGCTGCATGCCGGAGGCGTCGGCCACGACCTTCCCAGCTGCCGGCAAGCCACACACCTGTACCGACTACAAAGGGTGCTCCGCGGGCCATCCCACCAAATACTGCGTTTTCGACGGCCCGCACGGATGGGAGCCGAAAGACCCCGGTCAGACTAATAGCTGGAACGCGCCCGAGGCGTGGAAGTTCATCACCCAGTTCTAAAGCGTGCGCCTTACCAGAACTTCGCACGGGAGAACGCGCGCCAGCTTCCTTTTGCCGGTGGATTGCTGGGTGACGCGCCCGTCCCGGTTTCGCTGAGGGAGAAATCCGCGCTGCAGTCTTGGGCGCACGACGACAGGGCCGACACTAAGTCGACACTTCGAATCTCCCGCGGCACGTTCGCTACTTTGCCTGCAGATAGCTGCTGATCACGCCGTAGAAGGAGTCGCCCAGTACGACGTAGCCGGCGGTGTTCGGATGCAGGCCGTCTGCCATCAGCGCCGTCTTGTAGTTCGCGTTCGCCGTGAAGGCTTGGTAGTTGTCGAGGAAGACGACGTGCTTTCCAGCCGCGGCCGCTGCTTCGGCCTTTTGTTTGATGGCAGTGTTGTAGGCGCGCACGTTGTTGTTGGTGCCGTCGTTGTTCGTAGCGATGATGGCGGATACAACCAACAGCGCATTGGGCGCATCTTTACAGATCTGGTCGATCAGGTTGGCCAAGCGGGTGGGGGCAGTGGCGATGTTGTCGTTGCCGTTGATGTCGTTGGTGCCGATCTTGAGGAGCACGATATGTGGCTTGGAGCTGCTGATCGCACTGTCAATGACGTTGGCAATTTGCGAGATCTTCCAACCGCCGTGGCCCTCGTGATGTTGAGGGAACGTTTGGCCATCGACCGTTCCGGGACCGTTGGTCAGCGTCCCGACGAACGTGATGTTCTTCTGGTTCGTCAACGCCTTGTGGAGAAGCTCGATACGGTAGCCGCCCATCGGGGCCGTGCAGCAGCCTTCGGTGATCGAATCGCCTACGGGCATGATGTTGCAGGGCGTACCCGGAGTGGTGGGGCAGTAGCTGGCCGCGGCGCCGCTCGTGCCGGCGGTTCCGCCAGCGGACGCGCCTCCAGCATGCAGGCCGCCGGCGCCTGTGCCAGCCGCGCCTGCGGTTCCGCCCCGTCCGCCTGTGCCGCCCGTTCCGCCCGCTGTCGCTCCGCCTGCGTTCGCGTGGCCCGCTGTTGCTCCGCCCCCGCTTGGTGAGCCTGCGACTCCTGCGAGTACGCCGCCGCCTCCGGCGGTGATTCCGCCGGTGCCCGCGCCGCCGATGTCGGGTCCGGCGCCTGCCGCCCCGCCTCCGGTTCGGCCAGCACTGCTCATGGCAGAAGCGCCCCCGTGGGCGGCGCCTCCGTTCGCGCTGCTCCCTCCATTAGTTCCCGAATCGCTGGAGTCGCTCGAGCAGCCGGCCGCCAGGAGTAAAAGGACGCAGCCCAACGCCGTTTGAGCTCGAGTTTTGGAGCCGAGGAACGAACGAGAAGTTTCCATGTGGGTCGGCAAGATACCTCTTTCATCGACACCATGCCCACATTGTTCTGGGCCCACGGCGCCGGATCTGCCGTGGCAAATATCATGAGCTTCCATCCTCACCAGCTCAGTCGAAATTGACAGCCAGAACGTCGCGCTGGGTAGACTCGAGCGCTCGTTCGTCGCGCTACAACGACTAACGAGACAGTAAATAGCCGACGGCGTACTGAGGATAAAGCGCGACGAGGTGGCGCAGGTCCGGAGCGAATTGGATCAGAGCGGGGCCGAAGCCCTTGGAATAGGTCATCTTGATGACCTCTGGATCGGAGGGCGGCTCCAGAACTGCTAGCGTTTTTTGAGTGGTGACGCTTCGGAGCTCGATGCCACCGTTGCGCTGTGCGGTGGCGTAGATCTCGTCGGCAGGTGACCAGCCCACGGGTGACTCGGACAGAAAAGTGCAGTAGCAACTGTCGTACAGGTTGAAGAATGGAACGTCCGCGATGCGAGCTTCAACCTCGAGAGTTTTGGGATCGTGCCAAGCGAGACCGTCCGCCGCGCCCACCGAAACTAGCCGCTGGCCGTCGTGCGACAAAGACAGATTCAGAATCGTCCCCTCGTGGTTCAATGGCTGCATAGATCGGGGAAAAGACGAGTGGACCGAGTGGGACGTGATTGACTGAGTTGCCCAATCGAACACGTACAGGTCGTCTTTTTGGGGGTGAACGAACAACGTGCGCCGATGTTCCGAGTCCACGAGGGTGTTCCAGTCATCGTCGCCGTAAAGACAGGGCAGATTGGCCGTCGTCGTGGCGATGAGCACTCCGCTCGCGGTGTCGTAGACGTCGAGTTTGAGCAATTGGTCCAGCTCGGATAGGCACGAGTGATGGGCGAGCGCGGAGCCGTCGCCAGAAAACCGAACCTCCTCGTAAGCAGCGCAGCGGAAGCTAAAAGCCGTGCGCTGATTGTCGAAAACGACACAGTCCAGCTCGGGGTGGTGCACAACCCAGCGACCACTGGCATCTGTCGCGACGAAAGTGCTGTCTTCCTTGGGGACGCCGACCACCTGCCCGCTGGAGCGGTCGAGTGCTGTCTCGAAATACAGACTCTGACCTGCTCCGACGGAGACCGAGTCGTCGGTTTCCGAAAATCGGATCCACGCTGGACCGCGGCCATAACTCTTCAGGCGTGTTGCCCAGAGGGGGGTTGGATTGACCGCTAGACGGCACGTCTCTCCGCTGCAAGTGCCTTCGCCGCTAGCACCACCTTCGCCCGTAATCGCATTCTCTCCACCAGTGCCGAAGCCTGCAGCATTCGTGGCTCTGCCTGCCGAAGAAATGGAGTCGTCCTCTCCTCCAGCGCCGAGAAAGGTCGTGCCACCATCGGAAGTGCCCTGAGGCGCGGAGTCGACGAGGCCACCCGCTGGATTGGGGCCGGTATCGCGAGCTCCCCCTGCGCCAGCATGGCCTTCTTTCGGGAGTCGTGCGTCCACCGATCGCCCGCTGCAACCTGCAAGCAAAAGCCCCAACCCCCAAATCGTCGTTCTCACCCTGACTCCGACCATCGCTCGCGATGATACTGCAGCGCGAGCGAGCGAGCAGCAAAAGAATTTGCTGCCGCGGTCGACGTGAAGCTACAAGTCCGCGTTTGCCCGTACCAGGCTCGTCTTCGAACGCCTGGCGATGCTCGCGAGTGACGAACGGAACCGCGGCGCCGGTGCAGACGAGCCGACGCACGGCACCTTCGCGCGTCTGCAGTGACGCAACGCGCGTGCCAACAGGGTTACTGTGAGGTGCGTTGCTGGATTGCACCCCCGCCGGGGCAACGCGACGCGTGTTGAGCGCCCCCCTGTTCATCCTAATCGCACCTCGCGGTGGCATCCGCCTCCCCTTTGTCAGGAATTCTGCGGGAAGAGCACGCGGCGGGTCTGCTCGTCGAAGGCGGTCCTGAGCTTCAGGGGCGGTCGCTAGTTCGGCTGCTTTTTTTGGGGCGGCTGGCCGCTGAGAAAGGGTTTGCACCAACCTTGAACCTAGCCAAGAAGAGCTTATTGTCGTGCCCGAACAAACGCGCATGTTGTGCGCGTCGCGCTCACCAGGCAGCACTCCCTACTTTCTCGCACGTCTGGCTCAAGGAGCCCTGCGCCTCGCGGTGTGGCATGGCGTGGCGCAACTTTCCTGGTTTCCGGCCGTTCCATGATCAACCACTTGCATCGGGGCATCGTTCAGCCATGAAACTTTATACGTTCGATGGGTCACCCACGAGTCGAATCATTTTGCTCTTCTGCGCCGAGGAGCGAATCGAATTCGAAAAGATCGATATCAACCTGATGACCGGCGCCCACGTCTCGGAAAGCTACAAGAGCATCAATCCGTGTGCGCTCGTACCGGTTCTGGAAGATGGCGACTTCCGCCTGACGGAGAGCTCGACGATCCTGAAATACCTCGCCGACAAGTTTGAATCCAAAGCCTATCCGCGTGAGCTGAAGGGTCGGGCCAAGGTTCACGAGCTGATGGATTGGTTTAACACCAGCCTGTATCGGGTGCTGGGGTATAACTTCATCTACCCACAACTTTACGCGCACCATCGGCGCGAGCCCGAGGAGGTCAATCAGGGCACCATCCGTTGGGGGCGGGAGCGCACTGAACAGTCCCTGCAACTGCTCGATCGGCACTGGCTTGGAAACAAGCGCTTTTTGTGTGGCAATGAGCTCACCCTCGCCGACTATTTCGGCTCCCCCATCGTGGCGCAATTGGACTTGATCGGCGCAAACCTCGCCCGGTTCGAAAACGTCAGCCGCTGGATGGGCGAAATGCGCCAGCTTCCGTCGTGGGAGGCAGTGCATGCGATGCACAAGCAATATGCCGCCTCGCTGGCGGAGCGAAAGTTCGTTACGCTTTAGCGTGCGCCTGCGGGCAACGAGGCCCCATTGAAGCCTGAAGTTCCGACCAAGAGAGGCCGAGCCGTACTCAGTATCCCGATTTCCTGGCGCCGCCTGGGAGAGTGCGAACATTTTTCCGTCGATCACGATCCGTATCACAGCATCGTGCGAATCACGCGCATGAGCGACCTGTTCGCGGACACGCAGTCCTTGCGCGCTGCCCATGACTGGCTACAGCAGACGCTCGCGCGATTCGAGCGTCCCCGCATCGTCATGGTCTACGACGGCCGCCGCGGCAAACTCAGAAACGACCCGGAGTTCGAGCAAGCGGTCAAACAGGTGCTGCCGGGCCTAACCCAGGGTTGGCGCGAATTCGTAAGCATCAACAACACGCCCGCCGTCAAGATCCAGTTTTTTCGGTGGTCGCAAGAAGGCACCTCGGCTCCTATTCGGGTCTTCAACGACGAGCTCGAAGCCCTCAGCTTCGCGCTGGAGGCCAGCCTGCGCCCCGGGTGATAGACATCCTTCCGTCGCGGAGGACGACTGGGCCGCATCGCATCGTGCACGTCGAGCGCAAGGCTCGTTTCCCTTAGTCAGTCGGCGGTCATCACTTCAGCAGCAGGCTCAGCACGGCGAGCGGGTGGAGCAACGCGCTGTTGCGGTTGCAAGTCATGGCGCTGCAACCTGTGCCGCGTCACGGCCACTCGGGATCAATCTCAGAATGTGACTTGACAACCCATTCGCAAAATCGCGCGAGAGGGCACCGTCGGCGCAACGCTCCTGGTCGCATCGGTCGTCGACCCAGTGGAGACACCACAGGCAGAAGAGTCACATGCTTGACCCAGCTGCCCATTCGAAGACCATTACGCCTCAGGGTGGAGCTCGATGCGGAATGCTGACAGTTGCGACGCAAAATTTCCGCTCCGGCGGCGGACACTGCGGAAAGAGCACAACGTCGCAAGCTGACGAAGATTTTGTAACAAGTTGATCGGGCTTTCGCCAATACCAGTGTGATCGTGCGCCTGTCCTAAGCGAATGCGGCCAAGAACCAGCGGTGACCAACGAGAGCACCCGCGTCGATTCCTCGACTGCTTTTATTGGCTACGGTTACTAGTGCCAGTGCGTGACATGCGTCCGGCGAGAAGCTAGCCGTTCGTTGCGTTGCGTCATCGAAGCCGCACAGTGCGCCCGTTTCTCCATATTCATAGGGCGATCTCAAAGGACCCCATAGCGATGATTCACTCGAGCAACCGACGCTTTGAGCGCAAGGCGTTTCTAGGCTTATTCTTGTGCGGGCTCGTCAGCCTTCCGACCCTGGTTCGTGCGAATGCTGCTGCCCTCGAGGTGACCGCCAAGTTGGTCGAGATCCCCTCGAAGATGCCCCCGGATGATCTGTACGACTACGCCTACGTGATGCGTTATCAGGTGCAGGGTGGCCCCCTGGACAAGCAGTTCCTGCTCGTCGCCCACTACAAGCCGCTCGTCCCTCGCTCCAAAATCAAGGACAAGATGAAGGCGCGGGCGACCGGCAAGCTGCGAAGTTTCAACCAAGGCGATCTGCACAAGCTCAGCCTAGACGCAGATTTGAAGTCCATTTGGAAGGGCGCGCTCGTGGATGAATACGCCGCGACGGATCACAAGAGCATTCGCTACTGGTGTCTTCAGGTAGACCCCGCCTGATCCCTTCGCTGGAGAGTATCATTTGAATCTCACACGATGGCGCGGTCGAGGCGCTTGGCTGGTCGCGTGCATTTTGCTTGCTGGCGGCACTGTCCCATTCTTCGCAGCTCTGCGGGCCACCCGCCAAAACGCCGCGCGCATCGCGCGCCTAGAGTCCAGTCTGCGCCGGGCTGACAGCTGGTCGCTTTCGGACTCGGCGCTATCTCTCCGTGTCTCGCGTTTGGACGGCCTGCTCGCGAGCTGGGAAACGATTGGCGGCTGCGGCGCTGGTAGCTCGACGGGCGCGGGTGGCGGTATCAAATGGATCGGTCGCAGCGTCACCGGCGGTGCCTTCCAGTTGCAGACGGTCGGCACCTACTTGCATTTGGCGGACGGCTACAACCTCACGCTCTTTACCCAGGTGTCGCGGGACCTCGGCGAGAAGTGGAACGTGGGGTTCGCGGTGCCGCTGCTCTACAAATACTATCGCGACTATCGGGGCTTGCCGGCGGACGTCTCCAACTCGGGCTTTGGTGATGTCGCGGCGTTCCTTACGCGGCGTTTCGGCGAGATCAACGATACGAGTCTGACGCTGCTGGTCGGCTTCCCCACGGGGGTTCACGACGCCACTTACAAGAATGACCTGCTGACGCAGGAGAAGCAGCTCGGGCTTGGTAAGGTGACCGGGAGCGCAACGCTCGATCATACCTTCGACGAAATTTGGGGCCTGATCGTGGTCGGTAGTTCCTTTGGCTATCGCGGTGGCACGAACTCGCTCGGCAGCTATCGCGCGCCGTCTGCCTCTGTTTACGGCTACAGCGGCTACTTCATCGGGCCTTGGGTACCTTCGCTCGGCTTGTCAGTGTCACATTTTTTCGGCGTCGATCAAGATCGAGGGCTCGATCAGCAGGTAAAGCTGTGGTCGCTGGCCGGCACGTTCGAGCTCGAGTGGTCCAATGACTGGCTCGCGATCCTCGGCGGAGTTTCCTTGCCGATTGGTTGGGATGAGCACGGCGTGGTCGACAGCGCCAACAGCAAGCCCAGCAGCCTGTTTCAGCCGTGGACAGTTGGTCTCGGCGTCACGGTTTCGCCATTCTGAGTAGCTAGCCATGAAGCACCCGAAAGCTCAGCTCCGGTTTCGCTCTCACGCGCTCGCTTGCGTGCTCGCGTGCGGTGCGGCGATGACGGGGCTTCTGCCTTCTGCGGACGGGGACATTTGGTGGCATCTCGCAGCCGGGCGCGAAATGGTGGCGCGCGGCGCGCTCTTGTTCGCAGATCCGTTCTCGGTCAGCGCAGCGGGTCGGCCCTGGGTCGACGTGCACTGGCTGTTCCAGTTGGCTGTGTTCGCCCTGCACCGTGCGTTCGGGCTCGCTGGCCTGGTCGGGGCAAAGTGCGCATTGCTCGCCGTAGGCGCGCTGCTCCTGTACCAGGCGGTGGAGCCGCGGCGGGGCTCGTGGGCGAGAGGGGTACTGGTGACTTCGCTGGTTGCCGGTTTGCTCGCGGCCCGATCGCTGCTCCTGGTGAGGCCGGTGATTGGGACCCTGGTGCTGCTTGCGTGCTATTTCCTGCAACTCGAGCGTTTTGGCCGCACGGGACGGGTGCAGAATCTTTGGCCACTGCCGCTGCTGCAGGTCGTTTGGGCCAATTTTCAAGGCCTCTCGGCGCTGGGGCCCGCGGTCGTCGGCGCCTACGCCGTGGCCGCCATCGCCTTTGCGCTTTGCGGTTCAGCCCGTGCTTGGCCCTTCGCCCGAGAACGCACACTCGGTTTGGCGCCCTGGGCGCGTGCGCGCTGGTTGCTTGCGACGCTGGCTGCCTGCGGACTCGCCACGTGCATCACGCCTTTCGGAGTGCGTGGCGCAACGCTGCCCGCCCTGCTGCTCGAGCGGTTGCTGCCGGGTGAGCACGACGTGTTTGCCCGCACCGTTGCCGAAAATTTGTCCCCATTCGTCTTGGAAGGCGTATCCGGCGGTGAGCTGTGGCACTTCAAGTGGAGCCTGGCAATTCTGGCGGCGTCCGTCTTGATCGCCGGTCGCCGCTTCAAACTCAGCCACGCCCTGCTCTTGCTGGGCTTCGCTGGTCTTGCGGCGCTGAGCAATCGCAACGTGCTGCTCTTCTACTGGCTCGCGGCCCCCATTCTGGCGCTGAATGTCGGGCCAGCGCTGTGGCGCGCGCTAGCGCTGCGCTTCCGGCAGCCAGGGCTACGGGTGGCAGTGGCGCTCAACGCGGTGCTCGTTGCCGCGTTGTTCAGCACGTCGGCAGTGGCGGCCGCCCGCGAATCACGGCTCGCGGAGTCGAGCCCGTTTCGGGTGCCCGCCGAGAGCGCACGGCGTTTGGCCAGCCTGCCGGGTGACGGCAAGGTGTTCTGTGCCGATCACTACGGCGGCTATTTGATTTGGCAGCTCTATCCGCGTTTTCGACCGTACATCGACACGCGGCTCGTGCTGCGCACCGAAGACGAGTACGCCGCGTACCTGCGCCTAGCCGACGAGCCCGACCGCTTCGAGGCGTTTCAGGCGCGGCATGACTTCGCGTACGTGGTGTTGCCGGTGCTGTTTCCCGATCGCTATCAGCGCTTGATCGGGCACCTGTATCAGAGCCCCGAGTGGAAGCTGCTGTACACCGACGGTTCCGAGGTGTTGTTCGGACGTCGTGAGCTCACGGGCGATGCGCCCGAGCAGTCGCTCAGCGACGCTTCCGACACCGACAAGATCTTGGCGGAGTTGCAGCAGCGCTACGGCGGCTTGCCGAGAGTGCACGCCGCCGCGCGGCTCAGCTTGGCGACGCTGCACGGGGCTCTGGGGCAGTTCGACTCCGCGCGACGTAGTTTGGCAGGTGTTGGCACGCCCGAGGCGCGCGCGCTCGAGGCACGTCTGCATTTTGCTGCTGGCGAGTTGGAGATCGCTCAGCAGCTGGCGCGACAAGGATTGGCTTCGGATCACGATGACATCCGCAGTTTGAATCTCATGGCGCTGATCGCGCTACGTCGTGGTGACGCTAGCCAGGGCCTGGGCTTTTTGCGGCGCGCGCTCAGCGTTCGACCGTTCGACCCGGAAGCGACGCAACTTTTGGCGAAATTGGAGGAGAGCGGACGATGAAATCACTTCTCGAAAGCATGCTGGCTCAGCGTCGAAGCAGGGCCTTGGTTTTGAGCCTAGTGGCGGGCGCGCTCGCCTGCGGCGTCGTGGAGCACCCGCACGACGTGCAAGCCGTCGACACCAGCAATGACTTCGGGCCCTTGGCTGGCGCGGGGACGACCCTCCCGGGCGCCGGCGGAGCCCCAGCGAGCGGCGGGGCTCCCAGCGGGGCTGCTGGCGGAGCGATTGGCTTTGCTGGACGCGGCGGTAGCGCCGCGCAGGGCGGGGCAGCTACGGGCACCGCCGGCACCGCGGGCACCGCGGGCAAACCGGCGGCAACTGGCGGCAGCGGCGGGGCTACGAGCTCTGGCGTCACCATCACCTTGGGCGGGGTCAATGTGCCCAAAGAGAAAGCCATCGCCTTCATTCACATTGGTCACTCGAATATGTACGGCGAAGCCAGCTCACCGTCTGGTTCGCGCGCCTATCACTACACACAGACCGACCCTCACGCCTTCATGTATCGCCCGGGCTCGGCGCCGACGCTTGCCAAGGAGCCCACGGCCGACAAGCCGCCCACCGACCCCCCACCCCCCGGGGCCGGGCCTGGCATGTCGCTGGTCAAGGAGGCCGTCGCGCTGGCTCCCGACCACTACTTCATCTCACTCGGCTTTGGGGCGCCCTCCGCGTACTGCTCGTCGTTCGCCCCGGGTGGTGCCTACTACGACCTCTTGATGGCTGGGCCGAAGGCGATCAAAGGGCGAGTCACGTTCGGCGCCATCTTCATTTACCTGGGCATCACCGAGCGGCACGGAACGGCTGCAGACATCGAGGGGTTCCCGAACTGTATCAATAAGCTCGTCAGCGCCATCCGTAAGGATGTGGAGGAACCGAACTTGCCGGCGTTGATGAACGACTACGAAGTCGAAGCCAAGGGCGAGTTCGTGGTCAACGGCGCGGTTTACAACGCGATCTATCCGCAAATCCAAAAAGTCCCGAGCGTCGTCTCCAACTTCGCGCTCGTTTCAGCGGCCGGCCTCGCCATGCAGGACGACCACCATTTCAATTTCGACGGGCAGCGAACCTGGGCTCAGCGCGCGCTGAAGACGATGAAGGACAAGGGCTGGTTCCTCTGGGCTCCCTGATGCTGGCAGATGGTCTTTTCTAGTCAGATATTTTTGTTCTACTTCTTGCCGCTGGTTCTGGCGGCTTACTACCTCCTGCCGTTTCGGGCTCGCACGGCCCTGATCGCGGTCTCGAGCTACGTGTTCTACGGCTGGGCGAATCCGATCTGGGCCGTGATCATGTTCTTTGGCTCGAGCGTCGACTACGTGTGCGGCCTCTTACTGCTACGCATGTCGCGCTTGCCCGATGTCGACGGTCTGCCGCCGGTGATTGGGCCCGAGGTCGTGCGTACGCGTGGCATGAAGCTGACGCTGGCCACGTCCATCGTCACCAACTTGGGCCTGCTGGCAGTGTTCAAGTACACGGGCTTCGTCGCCGAGAACATCAACGCGCTCGGCACGCTCCTGGGCGGCTCGAAGCAGCTCGTGCCCGTTCTGCACGTGGTGTTGCCCGTGGGTATCTCGTTCTACACGTTCAAGGCGATGAGCTACGCCATCGACGTGTATCGCGGCGAAGCGCGTCCCATGCGGCGCTTCACCGATTACATGTGCTTCGAGGCTTTCTTCCCGGACTTGGTCGCCGGACCCATCATTCGCTACGCGGCCCTCGAAGAGCAGATGCGGGTGCGGCAGCACACAGTCGATAAATTCGCACGTGGCGTGGCGTTTTTTTCGCTGGGCATGGCCAAGAAGATCCTACTGGCGAACCCGATGGGGCATCTCGCCGACACCGCGTTTGCGGCTGGCGCCAAACATTTTTACGACGCTTGGCTCGGCCTGATCGGGTATGCGTTTCAGATCTACTTCGACTTCGCGGGCTATTCGGACATGGCGGTTGGGCTTTCGTTGATGCTCGGCTTCGTTTTGATCCAGAACTTCGATTCACCCTACAAATCGCGCAGTATCACCGAGTTTTGGCGGCGCTGGCACATTAGCCTTTCCACCTGGTTGCGTGACTATCTGTACATTCCGCTCGGCGGGAACCGCAAAGGGTCGGTACGCACCTACGTGAATCTGATGACCGTGATGCTGTTTGGCGGCCTGTGGCACGGGGCGAGCTGGAATTTCGTGATCTGGGGCGGCATTCACGGCGGGATGCTGGGGCTCGAACGCAAGCTCGGCAAAGCTCACCCGCTCAGACGGCTGCCGCCCAGCGTGAGCGTCGCTTTCACCTTCTTGATCGTGTGTCTGTCCTGGGTCTTCTTCCGGGCCAAGACACTCGGGCAAGCGGTCAGCTATCTGAGCTCGTTGTTTGGACTGAGCGCAGTATCGGAGGCATCGAACGTCGCCTCGGGCGCGCTCTACCAACCCTACTACCTCGGGTTGTTCGCGGTGTGCGGGGTGGTCGTGTTTGCCATGCCGAACAGCTGGGAGCTCACGGCGCGCTTGTCTTGGCCGCGGATTGCGTTCGCGACGACGGCCATGGTGCTGGCGACGCTGATGATGTGGACGCAAACCATCAACCCCTTCCTCTACTTTCAGTTCTGAGCCGCTCGATGCAAAGCACCTTTTCGGCAGCTTCTGCCACGCCCGAGCGCGGAGGGCCCACGGACCCCGGACACGACGAGCGGCTGCGTCGTGGCATCATCGCGACCGAGGTGTCCCGCCCCGCGGCCTGGCTGCTCACGCTGCTGTTTTTGGCCGCCATCTATGCGCTGCCGGTTTCGCAAGCCTATCTCGAAAAGCGTGAAGGGGAGGAGTCGTCCCTCGCGGAGTTGTTCAAGCGCGCGCCGACTGCCGAGAACCTACGCCAGGTGGAGAAGGGCATCGAAGAGGCCTCGTACGCGAAAGCTTGGGTTCAACCGCGAGCGCAGCTTTGGCTCACGCGTTTCGGTCGGGTAGGGAACAAGCGCGCGGTGGTCGGGCACGACGGCTGGCTGTATTTCACACCGGGCGTGCTGCACGTCGCGGGTCCGGGTTTTCTCGACCGCAAAACCCAGCAAAGCCGTGAAAAGGACGCGCTCGATGGCGGGCAGGAGGCCATTGTCGCCGACCCGCTGCAGGCGATGGCGCAGTTTCAGCGCGCGCTTGCGCAGCGCGGCGCGCGGCTCGTGCTGTTGCCCATGCCCGACAAGGCCGCGCTCGAGCCTGGCCCGCTCCACGGCCGACCCGGGCCTGCAACGCTGGCGGCGCAGAATGTCGACTACGAGCGCTTCCTCGAGCAGGTGCGGAGGCTCGGAGTGGCCGTATTCGACGCACGGCGGAGCGCGCCGAGCCAACGCGAAAAGCCTCTGTATCTGGTCCAAGATACGCACTATGCCCCTGCTTTCATGGAACTCATTGCTCGAGACCTAGCGAAGTTCGTGGGCCAGCTCGGCGCGCTGCCACCGCTCAGCGAGGCTCCCTTGCTCCAAGTCGTCGAACAGCCGGCTTCTCGCGTCGGTGATTTGGTCGACATGCTCAAGCTGCCGGACGAGCAGCAGCTGTTTCAGGCGCAGGCCGTGCTGGTGCATCAGGTGCAGGACGGGAGCGGCGCAGAGTGGGAGCCGGACCCCGCCGCCGACGTGTTGCTACTCGGTGATAGCTTCACCAACATCTTCTCGCTCGAGGGCATGGGCTGGGGAAGCGCGTCGGGCCTGGCGCCCCACTTGGCGCTGGCGCTTCATCGCCCGATCGACGTAATCGCCCAAAATGACTCCGGCGCATTCGCCACGCGCCAAACGCTTTCGCGTGAGCTGCAGGCGGGACAAGATCGCTTGGCAGGCAAGCGCGTGGTCATCTGGGAGTTCGCGGCACGCGAGCTATCCGTGGGCGACTGGAAACCAATGGAATTTCCCACTCCGCCTGCCGCGGAGGCCAAATAACATGCCTAACGCACTGATCACGGGAGCGGCGGGCGTCATGGGCGCGCGCTTGACTGCGCGCTTGCGCAAGGGCGGCTGGAACGTGCGCGCGCTGGTGATGCCCGGTGACCCGCTGCGTTCACGCGTCGAACGCCTCGGCTGCGAAGTAGTCGAGGGCGACGTGAGCGAGCCGAGCAGCTTGGGTGGTGTGTGCGATGGCGTGGACCAGGTCTTCCATCTCGCCGCGGTCATCATTTCGCACGACCCGAGCGTGTTTCAACGGGTGAATCGCGATGGTACGGCGAATATCGTCGCGCAGGCGCAGCGTAGCCGCGTCGGGCATTTCGTGTACGTGTCGTCGGCGTCGGTCACCTACCCGCGTCGTACCCGCTACGCCGAGTCGAAGCTCGAGGCCGAGCAGATCGTCGCGAGCTCTGGCCTCCCGTACACCATCGTCCGTCCCACGCTGGTGTACGAGCGGGGTGGAGGACAGGAGCTGATGATGTTCTTGGACTACCTGAAGCGTTTTCCGGTGGTGCCGTTCATTGGCTCGGGCGCCGCGCTCAAGCGGCCCGTCTGGTCAGAAGACGTGGTGGACGGCCTTTCGCGCTTGGCAGGCGCAGCCATTGCGCACGGTAAAACCTACAATTTGAGCGGCGGCGAAGCGATTTCTATGCGCGAGCTGGCCGAGCTGTTGCTGCAGTATCACGACCGGCCGCGCCCCGTGCTGCCGGTCCCGGTGTGGGCTTGTCGCGTCGTGGCGGCGACCCTCGCCGTGTTCATGAAGAGGCCCCCCCTCACGTCCAGCGCCATCGCTGGCATCGTCAACGATGCCAATCTGGACCCGAGCGAGGCGATGCGCGATTTGGGATACGCGCCGCTCGGGGTGCGCGCCGGGTTCCAACTTTGCTTCTCCGAAGCCCCTACCTCAGGGGAAGGCATCCCTGCTACCAGCGCGACAGCGATCGCGAAAGGAAAGATCTGATGAGTCTGCGTCTACCACTCGAACACCTGGCTCTTCTCTGTGCAGGGGCGCTCAGCGCGTGCGCGTCCTTGTCGGGTGCGCCACCGAAGGGCGCGGACGAAGCACCGCCGGCCGAGGACGCTGCGCTGATGCGTGAAGTAGGCGAGAAAGCCAACGGCACCATCGTCTGGTCCAGCTCGCGCGTCGCCAACCACGATCTGTTCACGATGAAGACCGACGGCTCGGACGTGAAGCAGATCACGAGCGGCGACCAGGTTGACTGGTTCCCGCGTTTTTCACCGAGCGGAGAGAAGATCCTGTTCTGCCGGAGCAAGAAAGGCTGGGTCAGCGAGCGCGACGCCAATACCAGCGATAAATGGGACATTTTTACGATCAAGCCCGACGGCTCGGAGCCGAAGAAAGTGGTCGAGAGCGCCAGCTGGGGCAGCTGGATCTCCGAGGACGAGATCTTGTTCGTGCGCGATACCAAGGTCTTTCGCGCAAAGCTCGGGTCGAGTGAAGAGACTCAGCTGATGGACAGTGAAGGGGTCTCTGAATTGAGCGGCGCGCTGCTCCAGCAACCAGAGCTGTCGAGTGATGGCAAATACCTAGCCATTACGCTGCGCGGTTCCAAACGCGAGACGGGGATCTGGAACCTCGCCAAGAAGACTTGGACCCAGACCGGGCTCGGTTGCCAGGTGAACTGGACGCCCGATCACGAAGCCATCTACTGGGTTCATCCGACCGGCAACGGCGGTAGTCGCGTACTCAAGATGCCAATCGACAACGGCAAGCCGCCCAAGGACGTGGACGAAGACAAGCTGGAGTTCATGGACCTCCCCGGACGCCGCTCGCACGAGTATTTTCCGCAGCTTTCGCGCGATGGAAAATGGCTGGTGTGGGGCATCACTCAGCGCGGGCACGACCACGACACTGCGGACTACGAGATTTACCTGTGGGAAGTCGGCACGCCCAAAGAGAAAGCCGTACGCCTCACCCACAACTCCGCCAACGATCGCTGGCCCGACGTGTTTATTCCGGGCGCGGGTGGCGGGAAATGACCGAGCAGCGCATTGCGGTGTTGGGCGCAGGTGGTTTCATCGGATCACACCTCGTGCCAGCGTTGCTCGAGCGCTTCGATTGCCAGATCGACGCGGTGGACTTCGATCTGCACAAGCTGGAGTGTACCGACGAGCGCGTTCGACGCATCCAGGCGCGGATTGAGGACGCGGGGCTCGTCGAAGAGGTCACCTCCCGCTGTCAGGTCGTCATCTCGCTGACCGCGCTGTGCAATCCGGCGCAATACTCGACTATTCCGCTGGAGGTCATCGACGCGAGCTTCACTCATCTGCTGCCGCTCGTGACACGCTGCGCGGAGCGAAAGTTGCGGTTGATTCATTTCTCGACCGCCGAGGTCTACGGGCGCCGCGCGCTGGACGCGCAAGGTGAGCCCACCGAGCGCATGAGCGAGGACGATTCCTGCTTTTTGCTCGGTCCCGTCGAGCGGGAGCGCTGGACCTACTCGTGCGCCAAGCAGCTGCTGGAACGGGTGATCTGGGCCCATGGTTTACACGGCGCGCTGCCGTTTACGATCATTCGTCCGTTCAACACCATTGGCGCGCGCATGGACTACCTACCGGGTATCGACGGTGAGGGGACGCCGCGCGTACTGGCTTGCTTCATGAACGCCTTGCTGCGCGGGCAACCACTGCCACTGGTGAACGGCGGACAGCAGCGGCGCGCGTTCATGGACGTCAGCGATATGACCGAAGCCGTGTGCCGCGTGCTCGAGCGTCCGAAGCAAAGCAACGGTCAGATCTTCAACCTCGGCAATCCCGACAACGAGCTGAGCATCGAAGACCTCGCGCGAATGTTGGCCGACGCCTATGCTCCGCTGTCGCCCGAGCGTACGCCTGCGCGCTTCGAAGTGGTTTCTGCCGAGGCCGTGTATGGCGCCGGCTACGACGACACGCAGCAGCGCATTCCCGACATTCGCAAGGCCCAGCAGCTGCTGGGCTGGAAGCCGCAGAAGTGCCTGGCGGAGACGCTGCCAAGCGTCGTGCGTGACTACGCGGATCGCTACGGCGCGCGCATTGCCGCGGAACGGCCTGCTTCGCTGAAGCGTCTAGCGAGCTCCGGATGAAGCTGTGCGTCGTCATTCCCGCTTACAACGCCGCTCGGCACATCGAGGCCGTGCTGGAGCGAGTGGCAGGGCTGGTCCCATTCGGGCTAGAGCAGGTGATCGTGGTCGACGATGGCAGTCGTGACCGAACCGCGCGCTTGGTCGAAGCGCGGCAAGCAACCAACCCTCGCCTACGCTTGTTGGTGCGCAGCCAAAACGGTGGTTACGGCGCGGCCATGAAGGATGGCCTGACCTTGGCGCGCGAGAGTGAGCCGGACGTGGTGGCGTGCATTCACGCTGACGGACAGTACGCGCCCGAGGTCTTGCCGGACATGCTCGAACAGCTGTCACGGCGCCGGCTCGATCTGCTCCAGGGCTCGCGCATCGCCGCGGGGACGGCGCTGCGGGGCGGCATGCCGCTTTATAAATACGTCGGCAACGCGCTGCTCAATCGCATCGAAAATCACACGCTCGAGCTCTCGCTGACCGACTACCACAGCGGCTACCTGGTCTATGGGCCGCGCGCGCTCGGCTTGCCGTTGTCCCGGCTTTCCGACAGCTTCGACTTCGATTTGGAAGTGATCGCTTCGGCGCGAGCGCATGGTCTGCTCGTCGGCGAAGCGCCGATCCCGACCCACTATGGGGACGAAGTGTCGCACTTGAACCCGCTGAGCTACGGGCTGCGGGTGCTGCGCGTGATGTGGAACTACCGGCGAGGTCAGTATGCGCCGTGAGCGCGGCTGGTTTGCTTTGGCGTTTGCGAGTGTAACGGTGGTCGTGGGGCTCGCTGCTTGCCGCCCCGGAGGCGCCAAGTTTCCCTGGGGTGAAGCCGCACCAGGCAAACCCGCCGCGCACGCGGAGGTGCGGACATTGAACGAAGGTTACGCGCGAACGCGCTCTCGAGTTTGGGTCCGTGAGGTGACGCGACCGACACGCGCTGCGCTCGACTACGCCGCGTATCACGAAAACTTCATGATCGCCGATCCGGAGCCGGAAACACCCTTGCCCGCGACCGGCGTGCCCGACACGTCACACCCGTTCTCTGGCCAGCTCGAAACCGGCAGCTTGACCGCTGATTTGTCGCAAACACCCCTCTCGCCGGCAGAGCAAGGGGCGGCGTTGGCGTTCCCGCCACTGTCGGAGTTTTTGCAGTCGCACAAAGTGCCCGGCGCGGAGCAGTTGGCCGAGGTCGGCTCCGCGGTGCGAAGCGAAAAATGGGGGCTACCATTGCCGCCCGGAACTTCCGGACAATTGCTCAGTGAACTGTTCGTGCACCACGCGGCCGGTACGGTCGAGCTTTGGGCGAAAGTCGAGTTTCAGCCTTGGTTCACTCAATTCGCTGGCGCGCCGGATCAAGACGGCGACGGCTTCCCAGAGTTGTACGGGCGCGTCGTTCCGAGCGTTGTCACGCCCGAGCTCGTGGGCGCGATTCAGAAGGACTATGTGGATCCCATCCTTTCGCCCTCCGAGCTGAAAGGTTGGGCAAACCAACTCTCGTCCTACTGGTACCCGTCCTTCAACACGGACCTGATTCCGCCCGGTTCAACCTGGCCCGATGAGCAGACCGAGGCTGATATCAAAGCAGAGCTCGGCGGACGTTCGTTCACTTCGCCCAGCTTCGTGTTGCGCGGCAAGCCCCAAGGCAAGGCGACCTACAACGTCTTCTTGGTCCGCACGCCCGGAGCGGAAGCAGAGGCCAGTGCGGCGCCCAGCAAACCCGCTCTGAAGCTGGCCAAGACTCGGCCGACGCCAGCGCCCGGCTTGGTCATCGAGACGGTGCAACGAGAGTTGGCGGCCCAGGGAGGCGCGTGGCCGAAATGGACCGAGAAGCTGGCGCCGGCCCAGGCACTGCTGAAAAAGCGCCTGAAAGCCATGCCGCCCAAGGCCAAGGCCCTGGCT